>JAEEGL012564684.1_pt1 | contig 12556 bp, 7 predicted proteins | sample 9134231 | NCBI WGS metagenome assembly JAEEGL01 (sample SAMN16246548, study PRJNA631951) | gut metagenome | biome: gut microbiome; feature: rumen; material: fiber-attached | host: Bos | place: Iran: Karaj | collected 2018-10
CATCTATTCCATCACCGACGGCATCTTCGTCGGCCATTTCATCGGCCAGGAGGCGCTGGCGGCGGTCAACCTTGTCATGCCGCTCATCATGATCATCACGGCACTGGCCGACATGGTGGCGACGGGTTCGTCGGTGCGTATCTCCATCCTCCTCGGACGTGGTGACCATGGTGAGGGCAGTCGTGTCTTCACCGTTTGCCTGGGATTGATAGCGGCTGTGTCCACCATCTTCGGACTGGCGGGATTCCTGCTCGCCCGTCCGATTATCGGCCTGATGGGTGCCGACGGCCTGACGGCTGACCATGCCGTGGAGTATCTGCAAGTGTTCTCGCTGTTCATGCCCCTCTGCTGTGTCTATTTCTCCACCGACAATTACCTGCGGGTCTGCGGACGGGTTCAAATGAGTATGACCATCAACATCGTCTGTTCCCTGCTGAACATCCTCTTGGACGTGCTGCTGATTGTCGTTCTGGAACAGGGACTCTGGGCGGCAGCGATGGCTTCGTGCCTTTCCATGTCGCTAGGTGCGGCATGGTCTTTGGTGCCCTTCATCCGCAAGAGGTTGCCACTCGTGTTCACAAGGGGCACCATCTCCCTGCGCCAGATGCTGCGAATCCTCACCAACGGCTCTTCGGAGTTTTTCATCAGCATAGCGGGGTCGGCATTTGCCGTCATCATGAATGTCGTGCTGCTGCGTCTCGGCGGGTCTATGGCAGTGGCCGCCATCTCGATTGTGGAATACGTCGACAGTCTCATGGGCATGGTCATCCATAGCATGGTCGATGCCTTGCAGCCCGCTATCAGTTATTGCTTCGGTGCCGGACTGACAAGGCGTATGAAGCGCATCCAGAAGGCCGTCATGGCATCCTCGGCGGCGCTTTCCCTGATGGCCATGCTGTTCCTGCTGTTCGGCGGACAATTCCTGTTGCCCTTCTTCATCAAGGATGGCGACACCGCCCTTTATGACATGAGTCTGCGCGCCATGCGGCTTTTCGCCCTCAGTTACCTTGTCAGTTGGATTGAGCGCACTCTATCCGGTTACATGACCGCCGTCGAGCGCCCATGGCACTCTCTGGCCATCTCATTGCTCGGCACATTCCTGTTCCCGCTGCTGAGCATGGCGGTTCTCGTGCCCCTCTGGCAACTCGATGGCATTTGGATTCTCCAGTTTGTCGCTGGCGTGTTTGGCGCCTTGGCCGCCATTGTCATCGTCCGTCGCGTACGGATACAGCCACCGCCGGTGTCAACGCCCTCCACGTTGTTCCAACCTACACCTTCCGTCAATCATCGCAGGAAAAGAATCTGACAGATATGAAAATCAAGACTTTCATCGACCGCCCCTTGCTGAGCATCGTCATCAACGTGATGGTGGTGGCGGTCGGCGTCATTGCGCTGACGAGACTGCCGATAGAGAAGTACCCCGACATCGCACCGCCCACGGTCTATCTTTGGGCAAGTTATCCGGGGGCAAGTGCAGAGGCGGTGCAGAAGAGCGTCCTAGCGCCGCTGGAACAAGCCATCAACGGGGTGGACAACATGACCTACATGAAGTCGTCGGCCTCCAACGGGTCGGCTTCCATCAGCATCTTCTTCAAGCAAGGCACCAATGCCGACATGGCGGCGGTGAACGTGCAGAACCGAGTGGTGCAGGCCCAGGCGATGCTGCCCTCCGAAGTGGTGAAAATGGGAGTGGCGGTCGAAAAGCAACAGCCGGGGCAACTGCGCATCCTCGCATTGGAGAGTCCCGACGGCACATACGACGAGAACTTCCTCAGCAACTATTTTTATAACAACCTGCGACCCGCCATCCTGCGCATACAGGGCGTGGGCAAGGTGGAGGTGTGGGGCGGCCAATATGCGCTGCGCATCTGGCTGCGGCCTGATGCGATGGCCCGTCACGGCATCGTTCCCAGCGACATCACGACGGTCTTGGAGGAGCAGAACGTGGAGGCCAGCATAGGCTCCATAGGTGAAAACACGAAGAATACTTTCCAATATACGCTGCGCTACACGGGCCGCAAGCAGGATGTGGCGGAGTTTGAGAACCTTGTCATTTCCTCCAAATCGACCGGCGAGGAACTACGTTTGAAAGATGTGGCCGATTTGGAACTGGGACAGTCGGACTATGCCTACACCAACCGCATCAACGGCCATCCTGGCGTGATGGGCAGCGTCAGTCAGGTGGCCGGCTCCAACGCCACACGAATCAACCAAGATATTGACAAACTAATCAAGGAGGTGGAACAGCAGTTGCCGAAAGACGTCCGCATCGTGACGTTCGACAATACCAACGACTTCCTCTTCGCCTCCATCCGCGAAGTGGTCTTCACGCTCGTGCTTGCCATCTTTTTGGTGCTCGTCGTGGTGTATCTCTTCGTGCAGGATTTCCGTGCCACGCTCATCCCCGCATTGGGCATCGTCGTGTCGCTTGTCGGAACGTTCGCCTTCATGATGGCAGCAGGTTTCTCCATCAACATGCTGACACTCTTCGCATTGGTGCTGGTCATCGGCACCGTGGTCGATGACTCCATCGTGGTGGTCGAGGCGGTGCAGGCCCGGTTCGATGCAGGCTACCGCTCTTCCTATCAAGCCGCCGTCGATGCGATGGGCGGACTGACATCGGCTCTCCTCACCACCACGCTCGTATTCATGGTCATCTTCATCCCCATGTCGTTCGTAAGCGGCACTTCGGGCATTTTCTACAAACAGTTCGGCCTGACGATGGCGGTGGCTGTCGGCATCTCGCTCCTTGTGGCGATGACGCTCGCCCCGGCACTCAGCGCATTGATGCTGAAGCCACGCGAAGGAGAACGGAAGACCTTCTCTGCAAAGGTGCGCACAGCATACGAGGTGACTTTCAAGGCTCTTCTCGGCCGTTATACAGGTGTGGCGATGACGCTCATCCGCCGCAAATGGCTGGCGGCAGGAGCCATCGCCATGGCGGTGCTGCTATTGGCGGTGCTGATGAGGGTGGTGCCCACGGGTTTCGTCCCCGACGAGGACATGGGTTCGCTGACGGTTGACCTGAGCACGCCGCCGGGATACACGATGGACAAGACGGAGGAGGTGATGGTTCGCCTGACCGACAAGATGCAGCAGTTGCCCGAGGTGGAATCGGTTGGCGGGGTGGTCGGCTTCGGGGGTGCCAACAAGGGCATGGTCCAGATACAGCTGAAGCCATGGGACAAACGCAAGGGCAGCGGCCATACGTCGTGGAGCGTGGCCGAGCGTATCGACGCCATCCTGGCAGATGAGCGCGAGGCGGAGAGTTTCGCGATGGCGCCGGGCATGATCGACGGCTATGGCCGTGGCGGCGGCTTCGAACTGAGTGTCACCAACAGGAACGGCGCCGACCTGAGGACGGCTTTCGATGTGAGCCGCCACTTCATCGATGCCCTGAACCGGCGGCCTGAGATCAGCGACGCATACTGGGGCTACGCCATCGACTACCCGCAGTATCGGGTCGATGTGGATGCCTCGCGCTGCAAGAAGTTCGGACTGTCGCCCTCTGCAGTGCTCAACGAGTTGGGTGCGTTCCTCGGCAGCAGTTACGTCTCCAATTTCAACAAGTACAACCAGGTGTACCAGGTGACCATGCAACTGCATCCCAGCGACCGAGCCGACATCCAGTCGCTCGACCGTCTTTTCCTGCGTTCTTCCTCGGGGGCGATGCTCCCGGCAAGCCAGTTTGTCACCCTGAAGAAGGAATACATGCCCCAGTCGCTCGACCGATTCAACATGGTGGGCTGCATCGACGTGAGCGGCAGCGTGGCCAAGGGCAGAAGCACGGGCGAGGCCATCCGTGCCATCCGCGAGGTGGCGGCAAAGGAACTGCCGGTGGGCTATGGCATTGAGTTCGGCGGCATCACCCGTGAGGAGAGCGAGTCGTCGGGCAACGTCGCGGTGATATTCATCATCTGCATCCTCTTCGTCTATCTCATCATGGTCGCACTCTACGAAAGTTTGTTCATCCCCCTGGCTGTCATCCTCAGCGTGCCTTTCGGACTGGCAGGCTCGTTCCTCTTCGCATGGCTCTTCGGTGTGGAGAACAACATCTACCTGCAGGTGGGTCTCATCATGCTCATCGGCCTGCTGTCGAAGACCGCCATCCTGCTCACCGAGTACGCCACGCAGTGCCGGCATGCGGGAATGTCACTGAAGCAGTCGGCCTTTTTCGCTGCGAAGATGCGCCTGCGCCCCATTCTGATGACCTCGCTGACGATGGTTTTCGGCATGCTGCCCCTGATGTTTGCCACGGGTGCAGGAGCCAATGGCAGCCGCACCGTAGGGGTTGGCACGGTCGGCGGCATGTTTTTCGGCACTATCGGCCTGCTCTTCATCGTCCCGGCCTTGTTCGTCATCTTCCAGACCTTGCAGGAGCGATTCAAGCCTGTCGCTTTCGAGCCGTCTGACGACCCGCTGATTCTTGAAGAAATGAAGAAGCAGCGAGAGCAAAGCTAAGCTTGCTTAAGCTTTGCCGAGTCGTGACTTAGTTCGACCAAAGGTCAATTAAAGAAAATAGAAGAATACACTCAAAAGAAAAACCACAGAAAGGTATGAAGAAAAGAGTATTGTTGATGGCTGTGATGGCTCTGTCATGTGCCACGATTTTTGCACAAAGCACGTTCGACATAAGCGGCACAGTGGTGGAGAAGACCACCGGTGAGGCCGTCGTCGCTGCCACCATCCAGTTGCTTGCCATGCCCGACAGTTCGTTCGTGGAAGGAACGACAACCGGGGAAAACGGCGGGTTCCGCTTCAAGGATGTCAGGAAGGGAGAGTACGCCCTGAAGGTCTCTTACATAGGCTATGTCACGAAATGTGTCGCTGTGGACCTTCAAAATCAGAAGAACAGGCTGGTTGACATCGGCTACATCACGATGTCGCCCGATGCCATCCAACTGAAGGGGGTAGAGGTGACCTCGCATGTCGCCAAAGTGGCGGTGTCGGGCGACTCCCTGGTCTATAATGCTGCAGCCTATAGGGTTCCCGAAGGATCCACCCTTGAGGCGCTCATCAAGCAACTTCCCGGTGCCAAGGTGGACAAGGAGGGCAACATCACCATCAACGGCAAGACGGTCAACAAAATCCTTGTCGACGGCAAGGAATTCTTCCTGAACGACAAGGAAGTGGCGATGAAGAACATCCCCACAGAGATGGTTGACAGGATCAAAACCTATGACCGGAAGAGCGACCTCTCGCGTGTGACAGGCATCGACGACGGCGAGGAGGAGACCGTGCTCGACCTGACAGTGAAGAAAGGGATGAAGAACGGATGGTTCGGCAATGTGAACCTGGGAGCGGGGACGAAAGGCAGATATTCGGAGCGTTTCAACGTCAACCGTTTCAACGACGACTTCCAGGCCACCCTCCTCGGCGGAGCCAACAACGTGGCTGACATGGGCTTCGGAGGCGGAGGCGGCCGCTGGGGAGGCTGGGGGAGACAAGGCCTGCGCAACAGCAAGGAGGTGGGCGGCAACTTCGCGACCGCCAAGCCCAAGTTGGAAACGGGCGGAAGCATCCGCTACCGCTATGACGGCAGCGACACCGAGAACACGTCATCGACGGAATACTTCAATGCCACGCTTGCCAAGTTCAACGAGAGTTTCAGCAAGAACCTGACGTCGAACCAGCGACTCACCAGCAACTTCCGTTTCGAATGGAAGCCCGACACCATGACCAACATCATCTTCCGTCCCAATTTCACCTATTCACGCAACAAGGGAAGGGGATACAGTTCGTCGGGTTCGTATAGCGGCGACCCCAACGACTTCACAGCGAATGCGCTTGACTACAACGACCAGATAGCCGCCGTCTCGGGCGGTGGTGTCCCCCACCCTGCCAGCACCATCCTCGACAACCTGATGGGCATCGTGGTCAACACCAACACCAACCGCAACATGAGTTATGGCACCAACACCAACCTCAGCGGTGAACTGCAGGCCAACCGCAAGTTCAACAGCAAAGGCCGCAACCTCACCTTGCGAGTGACAGGAAACTTTGGCGAAGGGAACAGCCAGCAACTCTCCGCTGCCAACATCACTTATAACGCTATGGGTACGGGCCAGCAGAACAACCGTTACTACGACACCCCGTCGAGGAACTACGGCATGCGGGGGCAACTCACCTACAGCGAACCCATTGCCAACAAGACCTACCTGCAACTGGGCTACAGTTATGACTACAGTTACAGCAAGAACGACCGACGCGCATACATCTATGATTCCGATGCCTATCAGACACTGTCGCAAAGCATACTGGGCAACCGATATGACATCGATGCCGTGCTGCGCTTCATGGAAGAAATGCAATATGTGCTCGATGGCACCGACTCCGTAGCCAACCGCCTCAGTCAGTTCTCTGAGTACCGCAACTACAACCAGACCATCAATGTCAGTTTCCGCAGGGTGCGCGAGAACTACAACTTCAGCGTGGGACTCGACTTCCTGCCGCAACGCACCACGCTCAACTACCAATACATGGGATATGTGTATCCTCAGGTCACACGCAACGTCTTCAATGTCGCGCCACGTGTCAACCTCCGCTGGAACTTCGACAAGCATACCAACCTCCATGTACGCTACAACGGGCGTGCCCGACAGCCGAGCATGACCAACCTGCTCGACATCAAGGACGACTCCAACCCGCTCGTCATCACGAAGGGAAACCCGGATCTGAAACCATCTTTCTCGCACAACATCAACACCAGTTTCAACACCTACAATGCCGAGAAGCAGGAAGGTATCTACTCATGGCTGTGGTTCAACTCCACCCGCAACAGCATCGACAACAAGACCACCTACGACAACCTGACGGGCGTGCGCACCACCATGCCAATGAACGTCAACGGCAACTGGAACGGCGGAGGCGGGTTCGGATTCAATGCCGGACTGGGAAAACAGAAGATGTTCAACATCGGCATCGACCTGGGCGGCGACTATTCGCGCCATGTAGGTTTCTACAACAATGAGGAAGGGAGTGGCACATCGACAGATATCAAGTCGGTCACAAGAAGTTTTGACCTTGAATCCGGACTTGAATTCTCCTATCGTACGGAGCAGGTCAGTGTAGCGCTCAACGGAAGGCTTGAATATGCAAACTCCAAAAACAACATCAACGAGATGGGCAACAAAAACACCTACGACTTCTCATACGGGGCGGAATTGGAATGGACGGCGCCATGGGGCACCTCCCTGTCGACCGACATCGGCATGAGCAGCCGACGGGGATACTCGCAACGCGAGATGAACACGAACGAACTGCTGTGGAATGCGCAGGTGTCCCATTCCTTCCTCAAAGGACGCGCACTCACCATCATGCTTGAAGTCAACGACATACTCGGACAGCAGACTAATGTCAGCCGCACCATAGATGCCCTCATGCGCACCGACTCGCGCTACAATGCCATCTATCAATATGGCATGATAAGAGCCATATACAAGTTCAGCATCTTTGGAGGCAAGAACGCCATGGGCACCGGCAACGAACGCTCACCAGGCTGGGACGGAGGATATGGAGGATGGCATGGTGACTGGCGATAAATACACAGGCAAGTTTGTTTTTTGCTCGCTTATTAGTACCTTTGCACTGTGATGGTAAACACATGAAGATAAGACGTATCATACATGGGGTGCTCCTGGTATTGGGGCTGTCGGTGATAGGATTGCTGTTCTATTACGCGATGTGGCTGATCACTGACGAGGATTTCAGGCAGATGATGAAATACGGCTGGCCCTGGAATTCGTGGATGGTGCTGGTGGACTATGCTGCCTGCTGCCTGCTGACCACCGTGGTGACGCTGTATTACTGGAGGTCGCGGGAGCGGACGGAGAAGGAGCGTGACAAGTTCCGCCTGCAGGCATTGGAGAACCAACTGAGCCCGCACTTCGTGTTCAACAACTTCAGCATCCTTGCCGACCTGATAGAGGTTGACCCCCAAAAGGCGTCTGGATATCTGATGAACCTCTCCAAGGTGTATCGCTACACGCTGTCTCATTTGGATCACGATACGGTGACGTTGCAGGAGGAGTTGGAGTTCCTGCACCGCTATCTGGCATTGCTGGAGCAACGGTTCGGAGAAGGCATACAGGTGAGGATTGCGCCGGACGTTGCCGGTCGCAGTGGCAAACTGCCGCCTGCCGCGCTGCAGATGCTGATAGAGAACGCCATCAAGCACAACGAGCACACGACGGCCCGTCCGCTGCTGATTGATGTGACGGCCGACGGACAGCATATCATCGTCAGCAATCACAAGCAGCCCATCGCCACGGCAGACTCCACCAGCGTCGGACAGCACAACATCGCCGAGCGCTACCGCCTGCTGACGCATAAGAAGGTTGTCATCCACGATACGCAAGACGAATATTCCGTCACCATTCCGCTTATTCCCTTAGAACGATGAAGATATTGATTATAGAAGACGAGCAGAGCAGCGCCGACCGGCTGCGAAGGATGCTCGAAAGCGAGCATGAGATCCTGGGCGTCTGTGCCAGCAATGCCGAGGTGAGGGAGTTCTTTGCCGACGGGAATCATACTGATGTCGACTTGATTCTTTCCGACATCCAGTTGGGCGACGGTCTGAGTTTCGAGTCGCTACGCAAGGTGCCTGCAGCCATCCCCGTCATCTTCACCACAGCCTTCGACCACTATGCCGTGCAGGCTTTCAAATGCAACAGCATAGATTATTTGCTGAAGCCCATCGACAAGGAGGAACTATATGCCGCTTTGGCGAAAGTTAAGCCCGACGTGCCCGTTGTCACCGATGACTCCATTCCCGATGTTCCGTCGCCTACCCGCAGCCTTTCCACCACAGATGCCATCGCCCAGTTGCTGGCCTCAGTGAAGAGTCAGACCATCCGCTATCGTGAGCGTTTTCTCATTCCTCATCGTGCCGATGAATATCTCATCGTCCCCGTCGGTGATGTGAGTCATATCACCATCCGCGATGGTGTCGTCCGTCTATGCACTCTCTCGGGTGACACCCTTGCATTGCCGATGACGCTTGAAGAGGCAGAGGGCCAACTCGACCCGAAACGGTTCATGCGCGTCAACCGCCAGTTCATCGTCAGTGCAGCCGCAGTCACCAAACTATCCACCCATTTTCTCGGCAAGATACGCATACATGTTGCCGCCTTCCCCGATACCGAGATCATCGTGAGCAAGGATAAGGTAAGCATGGTGAAGCATTGGCTGGATTCGTGAAGACGAAAATAATTGCAGACCTCGTTTTACTGTCTGGGTGGTTTGTCGAAATCTGCCTTATTTGCCAATCATTTTCAAGAATCTCTTGTCATTCATCTGTTCGTTGGTGACATACTCGCCATCGTGGAAGATGGCATAGGTGGTGATGGGTGTCGGAGCATTCTGTGCTTCTTCCTTGCTCTGCAGATGGATGGTCTTGAATGGAATACCCTTTTCCGCAGCGATGGTTTCAAGGATAGGCACATACTTCCCATTGAAAGGACATTGGCTGGTATAGAAAAGGACATAGCCGCTTTCTTCAATATGCGGATGCTTCGCACATTCCTTGAAACAAGGGATTTGGGCATCTGACGAAAATGGAAGATACCAAAGTTGGATACCGTTGTCCGCTTCATCGCAGACTGAGAATCCCTTGTGTTTTAGGAATTTCGGGTCGGCCAGGAACGGCTTCTTCTTTGCCGTTGAAAGGATGCATAGTCCAATCCTTCCTTTTTCCTTGCTGTCACGGATACATTCATCAAGCAAGTCGTTGGAATAACCGTGGCCCTTCAAGGAGCCGGACACCCAAAGGCAGTCGATATACATATAGCCGTCAGCGTGAATAGGGTTCCACGCATTTTCAGCCGGAATGTACTCAATGAAGCATTTCCCTCGTTCAACACTCTTCAAAAACACAAGCCCCTCATCAAAGCGCTCAGAAAGCCATGCTTTCTTTGATGACACCTGAACATCCTTGTTGTTGGAGATGGCACAGCATATATGCTCCTTCTCCAGATTGTCTTTAGTTACTCTTATGTATTCCATGACTTTTCTGTTTTTTTGTGATTGTTGGCAATGCATATGAAGTGCAAAGATACGAAAAAATCGTGAATAGTCAGTCTGACGAACAATGATTTGTCTCGAGTGTTGTAAAGGAAAGCATTTCTATGGGCAACCATCGTTCTGTTGGGAGGTCAGGTAATAGATTGTCATTTTTGAAATCGGCTTTGTACGTCAAGTTGAATGATATATTTGAAACATCTTTTGCTGACAAACTGACTTTTTGTGCTTTCAACTTAAAAATAGGATAAAAAGCGATGTCATTATTTGGAAGACTATTGTGAAAAACAAATATTTGAACCAAGGAGTATTATTGCACTTTTTGTAACTTTGCAGCTGAAAGGATCTACGAGGCAAGAGCCAAGTAAGTTTGAGATATATCCTGCATGGAGAAATTGAATAGATATCCATCAAAATCGTTTGAGTATGAAACAAGCCTTCATCGCCGTGCTACTTATTATGGCAACTGTCAATGCAAACGCCCAGTTCCTCTTCCGAATCAGTGGCAATGGACTGGAGCAACCATCGTATATGCTTGGCACCATTCATACACTGCACGGTTCGGTACTCGACCACACGCCAGTATATGTTGAGACTGAATCGCAGTGCAAGCAATTCTACACAGAGTTTGACATCACAGACCAACAACTGATGAACGAACTCAATAGTGATATAGAGAAGACTAAATCCAACTTGAGGTTGTCTGAAGGAAAGACCATATTGGACATATTGAGCAATGAGCAAATAGAGACAGTGGATGTCAGGGTGAAAGAGATTTTCGGTCTGAATCTTTCTGACCCGAAGATGAAGTCTTTTTGGAACTTTCAGCCACGTGTGTTCACCTATTTCATCAATAGAAAGATTCAAGGCGAAATGATAAAGAAATATGGCCCACAATCAAGCAGCAGAAGTGCATTGATTGACGAGACATGCATTCTGCGTGCCAAACTTTTTGGTATGGAGATTGGGTATCTTGACGAGTTGGAGGACCGTATCAAGATACAAGGATTCCAATCACAAGGTATTGAAGAGCAGGTGGATTCGCTCATGGACCTAGTCGGTAATTATGACCATCACATGCAAGTGGCCATCAAAACAGCAGAAGTCTTGAAGCAGTCTACCGTTTACTGGTGTCTGGCCGACTATGAAAACTTCGCTTCAATGCCTTATTGGCAGAAAACAGTAAAGAACAGTCCTTCTGTGTTCAAAGAACGCAATGAAAAATGGATTCCGAAAATGCAGAAAGCCATGAAGAAAGCCCCGGTAATGTTTAACTTCGGCGCCGGACATCTAATCGGAGATTACGGCATCATCCAACTACTTCGGAATGCGGGGTACAATGTTGAACAAGTCGAGTCAAAGTAGGACGGGAAGACCGTCATCTGAGGGCGTTCCGTGTAGTGGTACGCCGTGCCGCCTCCATGGGTGTGCTGCTGAACGACAAGATGGACTTGTTCAAGGGAGTCAAGGATGTCAACCGCAAGGGTGAGCGTAAGGAATGGTGTCTTAATGTGGAGAAGATGACCCGGCTGTATGAGTTCTTCGATAAAGGAGAGACCACGGACCAGGAGGGAAATGAATTGTATGACCCACAATACAAGAAAAGGCTGTTCCACTCCTTGGGGTTGTTCCTCTTCTCCTATCTGGCCAACGGAGCCAACATGGCCGACATCGTCAAGTTACGGTACGACGACTTCTTCTACAACCATGAGCAGAAGGCCATGCGCTTCATCCGCCAGAAGACGATGAGGGAGACCGACGGAATGGAAGTCATCTTCCCCATCCTGCCGCAAATGCAGGTGATTCTCGACCGGATAGCCCGTAAGCCCCAGCGCGGCGCTTTGGTGTTCGACATCATTAAGGAAGGAATGACAGAGACACGAATCAAGGAAATTGTGTCGTGTGAGAACGCCAACATCAACGCCCGAATGGAAAATGTCGCAAAGTTGTTGGGCATGGAAGAGAGGCCGACACCCACCTGGTGCCGCCATTCATACGCCACAAACCTGCGCGATGCCGGAGTCTCCACTGAATACATTTCCACGATGATGGGGCATACCATGACCTCAGGCAGTGCCACAACCCTCAACTACCTTTCACGCTACAACATGGCTACCATGGTGACCAATAACTCAAAACTGCTCTCCACCAAGGACAAGAGCCAGAAGAAAGCAGAACTCGTGGAACGACTCATGGAGATGGACCAGGAGAAGTTGGAGGCCATGCTCAAATTGATGGGATAAAGTCTCCAAATAAACATTGTGTTATTTCATCCAATTCACTAACTTTGCATATTCAAAATAAATCAAATTATGGAACAGAACAAAATCATCATATACCAGACTGAGGACGGACAAACACAGATTGATGTCCGTATGGAGAATGAGACCGTATGGTTGTCCACAGGACAAATGGCGATTCTATTTGACAGAGAAGAGTCGAACATCCGCCGCCATATCATCAATGTTTTCAAAGAAGGAGAACTCAAGAAAGAGAATAACGTGCATTTTTTACACGTTAATGGTGTAAAAAAGCC
>JAEEGL015586835.1_pt1 | contig 12556 bp, 10 predicted proteins | sample 9134231 | NCBI WGS metagenome assembly JAEEGL01 (sample SAMN16246548, study PRJNA631951) | gut metagenome | biome: gut microbiome; feature: rumen; material: fiber-attached | host: Bos | place: Iran: Karaj | collected 2018-10
AAGGATTCAGCGAAGGGTCTTTTCCTTCTCGCGTTCCAGTCGGAAGGAGACAGCGCTCTTCAGGTACTCCAGGTACCGGGGATCCCGGCACATGGCTTTCTCCGGATTGTCCGAGATCTTGGCCACGGCTCGGCCGTTCACGCTCTGCAGCTTGATAACGATATTCAGGGCGCGCTCGCAGGTGTCGTTGGAGCAGAATGTGCCGATGCCGAAGGAGACCTTCACCCGGTCATGGAAATGGTCGTACAGCGCCTGGGCCCGGTCAAAGTCGAGACTGTCGGAGAAGAGGAGCAGCTTCGTCCGGGGATCCACGCCGTAGGACTGATAGTGGCGGATCAGCTTTTCGCCCCACTCGTAGGGATCGCCGCTGTCGTGCCGCACGCCGCTGAAGTTGTTGACCATGGAGCGGTTGAAATCATACAGGAAGAGGTCCGTGGTGATGGTGTCCGTCAGGGCGGTGCCGTTATCGCCGCGGTACTCGTCGTACCAGTCCTCCAGGGCGTAATGGTTGGTGTAGGCCAGGGGGATCTCGTCGATGCCCTGGTACATCTGCACATACTCGTGGGCATAGGTGCCGATGGGCGTCAGATCGTACTTCATGGCGAGATACACGTTGGAGGTGCCCACGCAGTTCTTCGTCTCCGTGGCCAGGCGGCGGACCACCTCGTCCTCCCACTCCCGGCTCAGACGGCGGCGGCAGCCGAATTCCGCGAACCGGAAGGTATAGCGGCCCTCCCGGAATCCCGCGATCTTGGCGTCCAGCCGCTCCTTTGCGGAAGCCAGCAGGGTGTCGTAATCATAGGTCATGCGGAAATAGACCTCATTGACGATCTCCAGCAGGAAGATCTCGAACTGCATGGCGGAGAACAGCGGGCCGCGCACCGTGACGGACAGCTTCCCGTCCTCCGACAGACCGGTCTCCACATAGTCGCGGATGGGGCGCCACAGCCGCAGGAATTCCACATAGTCCGGCTTGATGAAGCGGATGGAGCGCAGATAGTCCAGCTCCTCCTTCCGGAAGGTGAGGGTGCACAGATGATCGATCTGGGCATCGATCTCCTCCAGCATCTCCGGCGTGAACACGGCGCCTGCGGTCCGGCAGCGGAAATCATACTCCCCCACCAGATTGGTGTGCTTGTGGAAAATGACCTGATCCATGTTGAACTTGTACAGGTCCGTATCCAGCAGCGAAACAATGATCGGTTGGAGCTTCATGGGATGACCTCCTTGCAGTCAGCTGTCCATTGTCAGCGTGTTTTCGTCGGGTCTTCTTCCGAGGATGAGCGCGAAGTGCGTCGCCGCTCCGTCGCCGGGATCCACGCCCAGCGCGGTCTCCGCGTCGCAGCGGATCCATGGAAGGGTATATCGGGCCAGGTAGAGCCGCCGGAAGGCATGCTGCGGATCGATCACCGCCATCAGCTCCTCCATGCCGTAGGAGAAGTAGTTCTCGGCACACTCGCGGTCCCAGTTCTCGGTATAGTGAAACTTCAGCAGCAGGTGCGTCAGGTTCCTGCGGATCCCGATGGGGCCGTGGGCAGCCTCGAAGCTCGCGATCTGCCAGTCCGGCAGCAGGCTCCGGATCCTCCTGAGAACGGCAGCCGGGGTCACGGCACCGTCGTCCTCCGAGACGTACATCATGTCCCGCACAACGATGTACCGGGGCCGCGTGTCATGCAGAAGGTGCCTGATGACGGCGGTATCGAAGCCGTAGTGGAAGACCTCGTGAAAGACGGATGAGAAGTTCACGGCGATCTGCTCCGGGGGGACGCCCAGTTCCCGGATCTTCTCCGTCACGTCTTCCGGATCGCTGAAGAACCAGGCACCTTCCCTGGCCGCCTCGCGGGCCGCAGCGATCATGGCCCCGTCGATGTCGAAGCCGATAAAGCGCATGGAGGGAAACAGGTCCGAGAGAAAGCGAATCAGGGAACCGTCCGCGCACCCGTAGTCCACCACAAGGGACGCGCCGGGGATCTTGTCCATGAAGAAGGCCTTGTCCCACATGGAGCGCCGCATCCGATCGTTGTAGACGGCGTAATCCTCGATATCGGGCATGGTCCCCGCCTCACACCACCGCGAACTGGCAGGAGCGCAGCGTCTCCAGCGCCGCCTCGTGCTTCGCCGGGGTCACGCCGGCGCAGAGGGCGGCCTCGACCTTCATGGACATCTCAGGGAAGAAGGCCTTCAGCAGCAGAGCGTTGGACACCACGCAGATATCCGTACACAGCCCCACGAAGGTCGCCGAGAAGGCTTCCCCGCCGGTCAGCGCGGCCGCGGTCTCCGGCAGGTCGCGGCTGCCGAACGTGCCCTTTTCGATGAAGGAGGCATCCTTCCCCTCCAGCGCTTCGGCGATGACGGCGTTCAGCTTCCAGCCGTCCGTGCCGCGGATGCAGTGCGGGACCGGCAGGTTCTTGCCCTCCTGCGTGTCCATGTAGTCCTCGCCGTGGGTATCCATCGTCACGATGATATCGCCGTCCCAGCCGCGGATCCGCTCCGCCACGGCGGGAACGATAGCCTGCGCCTCCGCGGTCCCCAGCGCGCCGTCCACAAAATCCTTCTGCATATCCACCACGATCAGCAAGTTGCGCATAAGCCGGCCTCCTTCGAAGATATATTTGTTAACAATTTCACAATATCACAGATCAGACGTTCTGTCAATAGAGTTTGTGAAGAAAATATCAATATGACTGTTCACGCCTGCTTCTCTTCCGCCTTGACCAGGTCCCAATAGGCGTCCATCTCCGCCAGGGTCATGCCCTGCAGCTGTTTGCCTTCGGCGAGGATCGCGGCCTCCATGCGCCCGAAGCGGCGGATGAACTTGGCTGTGGCGGCGGAGAGCGCTTCCTCGGGGTCCGCACCGGCCAGCCTGGCCACATTCACACAGGCAAAGAGCAGATCGCCCAGCTCCATGGCGGGGTCCCGGCCGGCGTCGATCTCCGCCAGCGCCTCCCCCGCTTCCTCGGTCACCTTGGGCAGGGCATCCGCCGCGGTGTTCCAGTCAAAGCCCACCTGCGCCGCCTTCTTCTGGACCTTGGCGGCGCGGGTCAGCGCGGGCAGCGCGGCGGACACGTCCCGCAGCACCTCGGACTGGGTCTTTTGGTGTCTCTCCTCGCGCTTGATCTTTTCCCAATTCCCGGATACTTCCTCTGCTGTCTCGCAGTGATCGCTTCCGAAGATGTGGGTATGGCGCCGGATCATTTTGCGGCAGACGGCGGTGGTCACGTCGGTGATGTCGAATTCGCCCGCGGCCCGGCCGATGTCCGCGTGGAAGACGATCTGCAGCAATACGTCGCCCAGTTCATCCGCCAGGTGGTCCATGTCCCCGTCGTCGATGGCGCCGGCCGCCTCGTAGGCCTCCTCGAGCAGGTATTTCCGCAGGGTCTCATGGGTCTGGGCGCGATCCCAGGGGCAGCCGCCCTCCCCCCGCAGCGCAGCCATGATCCGCACGAGATCGTCGAACCCGTACCGGTCCCGGCTCATGAGATCCGCCGGCGGTACCACGGCGCAGACCGTGTGGTCGTAGGATGGCTGCCGGTCCAGTTCGCACAGGGCGATCCGCAGCGGCTTCCGGCTCGTTTTTGCGGTGCTGGGGCAGAAGACAACGGACGTCTCATCCCCGTAGAGGGAGGAGAGCCGCAGCTTGACCTCCCCCGCCAGGATCCGGTCGTCGATCTCGGTGATCAGCAGCGGCCAGGCGGGATCGGGCGTCACCTTCGCGATGTCGGAGGCGCTGACGGTCAGCCAGCCGGCGCAGGCGACATCTGCCTCCGACAGGGCCACATCCGCAGCGGAGATGCCGGGGATCACGCGCAGCGCAGCGCCGTCCGGCCTCAGTTCGCGCAGGCATCGCACCGCGCCGTCGAGCACCGCGTCCTGCACGGCAAAAGTGACGGGATGCTTCCCCGCCTCGAGCCACAGCGCTTCCGCCATGGCGCGGTGCATCTCGTCGAAGGAATCAAAGCGTTCATAGTACCCGTCGAGATCGCGGAACGCGATGCCCTGCTCCGCAAGCCACTCGGCTGTGCGGTGGCGGGCCGTGCGCAGGATCAGGTGCCTGGCGTCGCGCAGGGCCTTTTCGGCCTGGCGGGTGAGGTAGTTCGGGCTGCCCGGTCCGAGCGTGACGACGGTGATGCTGCTCATTTCATAAACCTCCTGACGATGCGCTGCACCTTTCCGGGCAGATTCTCCACGTTGATGGTGCGGGATGCCAGTGCGACAAACGCGTACAGCACCACGCCCACACCCACGCACAGGATGATCCCGGCCATCAGCACGACGCCGCTGAGCTGATCCGGGCTGCCGAAGCAGAAATGCCACAGCGCCCAGACGACGCCGCCCATCACCGCAGCGCAGCCCAGCGGTTTCAGCACGATATCGACCGCGCTGAAGCGGTAGCCCGTGTATTTGCAGACATAGTACAGGTTCGGGACCATGCTGACGGTATAGCAGAGCAGCGACGCCCAGGGCGCGCCGTGGATGTTGATCTGCGGATCGCGGACCAGGGTGTAGTTCAGGCCGATCTTCATCGCCACGCCGACGAACAGCGTGATCATGGGGATATACTGCTTGCCCGCGCCCTGCAGGATGCCGCTGGTCGCCTGCACCATCGTGAACAGCACGATCGTCAGCGCAGACACCTGCAGCAGCTCGGCGGCGATGTTCAGGTACTGGACCTCGTAGCCGCTGCGGTAGCACATGTACAGGATGGGCTTGGCCAGGATGCTCATGCCGATCGAGCAGGGGAAGCCGATGACCGCCGCCATCTTCAGGCCGATGCCGGTCTCCCGGGCCACGAAGTCCCGGTCCCCGCGCGCCAGTCCCACGGCGATATCCGGCACCAGGTTCGTGCCCATGGCCATCGCGATCGCGGTGGGCACATTGATCAGCGTGATGACCGGTCCGGTATACGCGCCGTAGAGGATGCGCGCCACGTCCTTATCGATGCCGGAGCCCACCATCAGCGGGCGGATCATATGGCTGTCGATAAAGCCCGCCAGCGGCACGATACACGCTCCGAGCGTGATCGGCACCGCGACCAGCATCAGCTGGCTCAGGATCCTGCCGGTCGACAGGGTCGGCGCGTCGGGGTCCTGGACAGCCTCGTCCAGCGCGCTCGAGGACCTGCGGTGCCTCAGCAGCATGTACAGCAGCGAGACGCCCTCCGCGATGGTGGAGCCGAGCAGGGCTCCCGCAACGCCCAGCGCGATGTTGGGCGTCTCCCCCTGCCGCATGCCGACCGCCGCCAGCGGCAGGGCCACGAACACGCGGCCGATCTGCTCGATCAGCTGTGAGATCGCCGTCGGCACCATGTTGCGCTGCCCCTGCAGAAAGCCGCGGTACGCGCTCATCACGCACACGAACAGCAGGCTCGGGGCGATCGCCATAAAGCCCAGACGCGTATCCGGATCGTTGTGCGACTCGGCCAGCACGCCGGCGAGCGCGAACATCAGCACCGATGTGACAACGCCGAGCAGCAGCAGGATGCGCAGGGCAACGCTGAAGATCCGTTTCGCGTTCCGGGGATCATTGCGCGTGACGTAATGCGCCATCATGCGCGAGATGGCGACGGGCAGACCCGCGGAGGAGATCGAGAGCAGCAGGTTGTAGGTCGGATACACGGTCGAATAGACGCCCATGCCGTCCTGGGTGATGATGTTGGTCAGCGGGATGCGGTACAGCACGCCGACGACCTTGCAGATGATGCCCGCGACGCCGAGAATGGAGACGCCGCCGACGATGCTTTTCTCTTTTTGGGTCATATGTCAGCCCCCTTTTCGGGCCATATGCGCGGTCCGCCTTCGCGTTCTGTCTCAGATCTTCCGCCAGGCGTCCCGGTGGAAGAAAGCCAGGATCGGGAACAGCTCCAGACGGCCCGCCAGCATCAGGATGCTCATGACCGCCTTGGAGAAGCTGCCGAATTCAGAGAAGCCGCTGGCTCCCGCGCCGAAGCACGGGCCGATGTTGCTGACGCAGGTCAGGGAGGCGGTGAAGTTGTCGATCAGGTCGAACTTGCCCTCGAAGGAGATCAGCAGGCCGCCGAGAAGCACCAGAAGCACATAGACGAAGGCGAACACCGCCACCTGGTGCAGCATGGTCTCATCGATGCCCCGGCCCTCGAAACGAACGCGCTGCACGCGGCGCGGGTTGAAGGTGCGGCCGATCTCACGCTTGCTCTGCTTGAGCAGCAGGGCGATGCGCATGGTCTTCATGCCGCCGGCGGTCGAGCCGACGCACGCGCCGCAGAACATCAGGCAAAGGATGATCGCGCGGGCAGCGATCGGCCACAGGTCCGTGGTGTACGCGTCGATCGTGAAGCCGGTGGTGGACATCGTGGTCGCCACATTGAAGAACGAGTGCCGCAGCGCGTCGCCGAAGTTGCCGCCATGGGCCGGCGCCGCGATGATGCAGGCGATCAGCAGAGCCGAACCGCCGAACATGCACAGGAACCACTTCAGTTCCTCGCTCTTTGTAAAGTCCCGCCAGCGGCCTGTCACGATGGAATAATACAGGGCCAGGTTGATGCTGAACAGGGTCATGAAGACCGTGATCACGATCTCCACGGCGGGCGAATCGTAGTAGGCGATGCTGGCCGCGTGGTTGCTGAAGCCGCCGGTGCCGGCGTTGCTGACGGCGTGGAGCGCCGCGTCATAGGGTGAGAGCCCGCACAGCATCAGCGAGATGAACTCCATCAGCGTAAGCGCCGAATACACGATGTAGAGGATCTTGGAGGAATCCGTCATCTTCGGCGCGATCTTCGACAGGGAGGGGCCGGGACTTTCCGCTCGCACCAGGTGGGCGGAGCGTCCCGTCAGCTTCGGCAGCAGGGCCAGGCTCAGCACCAGAACGCCCATGCCGCCGATCCAGTGGGTGAACGCCCGCCAGAAGCCGATGCCGTAGGGCATGACGCCCTCGAACTGATCCGCCGTCAGCACCGTCGCGCCGGTGGTGGTGAAACCGGACACCGACTCAAAGAAGGCATCGAAGAAATTCGGGATGAAGCCGCTCAGCATGAAGGGCAGCGCGCCGAACAGCGACATGACCATCCAGGAAAGGGTCACGATCATGAAGCCTTCCTTGGCCCGCAGGTTGGAGGTCTGCGGCTTCTCCAGCAGATGCATGGGAAGGCCCACGACCAGGCAGATCAGCGCCGACAGCAGCAGCGCCAGCACGTCCCTGCGCTCATCCCCGTGGGCCCAGCCGATGATGAAGGCGGGCAGCATGCAGATGGCTTCGATCACCAGAATGGTGCCGAGCATCCGGAAGACGAGTTTCTTGTTCATGTGCGGATTACCTCGTTCAGATCGCCCAGTCCCGCCTCGCAGGTGATGATGATCACGCTGTCGCCGCTCTCGATGTGGTCGTTGCCGAAGGGCACGATGACCTTGCCCCGGCGCGCGATGACGGCCACCAGGGTGTTCTCGCGCATCTTGAGGTCCTTCAGGGGGACGCCGATGTATTTCTCGCCTTCGCGGGCGATGAACTCAAGGGCTTCCGCCTTGCCGTCGATCAGACGGTAGAGCTTTTCCACCTTGGTGCCGTGGCCGCCGATGCGGGCCCGCACATAGCGCAGGATGTAAGCGCCGGTGATCTGCCGGGGACTGATGATGGTGTCCAGTCCCATGCGGTTGATGACGTCGGCGTAATTGACCCGGTTGTTCTTCACGATCACCTTCGGCACGCCCTGGGTGGAGGCGTAGAGGCCTGTCATCAGGTTCTCCTCGTCCCGGTTGCACAGGGTGATGAAGGCGTCCATATTCTGCAGGCCTTCCTGCTCGAGCAACTCCTGGTTGGTGCCGTCGCCCAGAAGCACGTTCACATGGGGCAGATCCTCGCTCAGCAGGGTGGCCTTGTCCGGATCGATCTCGATCATGGTGACGTGCATGCCCAGGGGCGTGATCATTCGCGCCAGGTAATAGCTGATGCGGCCGCCGCCCAGGATCATGACGTTTTTCACGGGATGGGTATCGCGGCCCATGTAGCGGAAGAAGTTGGTGATGGCGATCTGGTCTCCGGCCACATAGACCCGGTCACCGGCCTGAATGGTGAAATCGCCGGTGGGGATGCTGACCTGTCCGCCGCGCTCCACCGCCGCGAACAGCACCCGGGGCAGGCCCGGCAGACGGGTCGGCATGTCGCGCAGGACGCAGCCCGTGACCGGGTCGGCGGGCTGGGCGCGGAATTCCACCATCTCCACCAGGCCCCGGGCAAAGGATTCGATGTTGCTGGCGAAGGGGAAGCGCAGGAGGTGGCTGATCTCCAGCGCCGTGGCGCGCTCGGGGTTCACCGCCAGGTCGATGCCGAGCTCGTGCTGCAGCAGGGTCAGGCTCTCGTTGTACTTCGGGTCACGGATGCGCGCGATGCAGTACTTGGCCCCCAGCCGCTTGCCGATCAGGCAGCAGAGCATGTTGATCTCGTCGCCTGCGGTGGCGGCGATGAGGATATCGGCATGGGCCGCTCCCGCGTCGATCAGGGTCTGCGCGTTGGCGCCGTTGCCCTCCACCACCATCACGTCGTACAGATCCTCGCAGCGGTGCAGGACTTCCTCGTCGTTGTCGATGATCACCACGTCATGCGCTTCGTTCGTCAGATTCTCGGCCAGCGTCTTGCCGACCTTGCCGGCGCCGACGATCAGAATTCTCATAGGGCAGAAACCTCACTTCCGCACGGTCAATGGGACAAGCTCCGGACACGGGGCCCGGCGGGCTCTGCACGGGTAGGCGTCAGTTCCGCCGCTCCCACAGAACGCCATTTTGCATTGTATCACAAGACGCGTGTTTTTGAAAGCGTCGGCGCCACATTCCTTTCATCATTGCAGGAAAACAGATGAGCGCGGCGAATCAATAACCAGATACATCTCCGTCCCCTGTTCCGGTGTCCAAAAAGCGAGGAGGAAACTGACACATGAAGGTACTGCTCATCAACGGAAGCCCGGATCCCCGCGGATGCATCCACACCGCCATGACCCTGGCCGCTGAGGTGCTGAACGCCCAGGGCATCGAGACCGAGGAGATCCACATCGGCAACAAGGACATCCGGGGCTGCATCGCCTGCCGCCGCTGCAAGGCCACGGGCAAGTGTGTGTTCAACGACATGGTGAACGAGGTCTCCCCCAAGCTGGCCGAGGCGGACGGCATCGTCATCGGCTCCCCCGTGTACTTCGGCAATCCCAACGGCACGGTGCTGTCCTTCATGCAGCGCCTGTTCTACAGCTGCGGCTGCGATCTGCACATGAAGGTCGGCGCGTCGGTGGTCTCCTGCCGCCGCGGCGGGAACAGCGCCACCTTTGAGGCGCTGAACCAGTTCTTCGGCATCAGCGGCATGCCCACCGTGCCCGCCACCTACTGGAACGACGTGCACGGCTACAAGGCCGAGGATGTGATGGCGGACGTGGAAGGCGTGGAGACCATCCGCAACATGGCCACCAACATGGCTTTCATGATCAGGTCCATCCAGGCGGGCAAGGAGCAGTTCGGCAAGCCCGAGGTGAAACACCTGCAGTTTACCAACTTCATCCGCTGACCGGCCTTACCGCCGCCGTCCGGAGGGAGCCACGCTCGCGGCTCCCTCCGGTTTTCCTTGAGCAGCGTGTCCGAAGACCGTTTTCATTCGAGAGGAGAGACCACCCATGAAGATCCGCCGCCTTGCCCCCTTCCTGCTGTGCGCCGCCCTGCTGTTGAGCGCTCTTCCCGCCCTGCCGGAGGAGGCGAAGGAGATCAACGAGCCCGACATGGCCGCCTATGCCGCCTGCGTCAACGGCCTGGCCGTGGAATACGGCATCCCCGTCATCCTCTGGGACTGCAGCGTGCATGTCAATCGCGGGGAGCTGCGCGTGAACTACCCGATGTATGTGGAGGCGATCATGGGCTGCTATCCGGCGCGCACCGTGCCCGGCAACGGCGGGGACAACGCCGTGTTCGAGGAGGAATCCGCCTTCGAGGCCGCGGCGAACTTCGGCCCCGGGTTCAATCTCGGCAACACGCTCGACGCCACCAGCTTCAACATCAACAACGTCGCCGCGAACGAGCAGGGCTGGATCGTGAAATGGGGCGAGAAGGACGGAGACGGCCATGTCCTCCCCCGCGCCTTCGAGACCGCCTGGGGCCAGCCTCTCACCACGCCGGAGATCGCGGACTACATCATCGGCCTGGGCTTCAACACCGTCCGCATCCCGGTCACCTGGGCCGAACACATCGACGACGAGGGCAACATCGATCCCGTCTGGATGGCGCGGGTGCACGAGATCGTCGACTACTTCTACGACCGGGGCGTCTATGTCATCATCAACCTTCACCACGACGGCGGCGCCGACGGCTGGATCGAGGCCACCGAAGCCTCCTACGATGCGTATTCCGCCCGCTTCTCCCGGGTCTGGACGCAGATCGCGGAGTCCTTTGAGGGATACGACGAGCGCCTGATCTTCGAGAGCATGAACGAGGTGCTGGACGGAAACAACAGCTGGAGCGAGCCCACCGCCGATGCCTCCCGCTGGATCAACGCCTGGAACCAACTCTTTGTGGACTCCGTGCGCGCCACGGGCGGCAACAACGCAACGCGCAACCTGATCGTGATGACCTACGGCGGCGGCGGCGCGGAGGGGAACTTCACCCGTTTCGTTCTGCCGACGGACACCTGCGAAGGCCATCTGATGATCACCGTCCACAACTATGATCCTACCGCCTTCACCTGGACGACCGCCACCTGGACGCGCATGACCGCCCGCTGGAGCGATGCCGCCCACGGCTCCGTCCTCCGCCGCGAGTTCGCCCTCTACAAGCGCTGGTCCGACCGCTTCGGCGTTCCGATCGTGGTGGGCGAATACAACGCCGATCCCAAAGCCTACGCGGATTACGACTGATTTGGGACGCTCCGGTTTCGGCGGCCTTCCGCGCAAACACCACGCATCGCGCGGGCGCGGGATGTTCTGCATGCCGGGATCGCGGCGTCATGCGCGGCATTCATGCGGTCATCAAAAATGATCCTGTGATCGGGACATGCGCGGCGGATCCGCGGTTTGGGGATGAGGCCGGGACGGGGCATGACGCCGGTTACGGTGCGTTGCTGTTCAGCCTTCGCATGGCCGGGCGGCAGGAGTTGCACCCGAATATGCCTTTCATGGGGTCCGGGCAGCGCTTCCCTGCCCGTCCTCCGCAGGAGCACCGTACACGGAGTCCGGAGAACGCTTTCCCGCGGAATGCGTACCTCTTCCGTTTGCATCTCCCCCGCACCACGGCAGCGGAGAGGAGGCCGGGCACGGGGAACGGCAACACTGCGCAGAGAATTTCCTCGTTTTCATGAATTCATAGTACCAATTGCCGCAGGATTGTGATATATTGATGCCACTGATTCCAATCAGGAGTGCGCGAGCCTTTGGAAAGAAAACGGGGCGTTCCTGAAGGGAGACCCGGGCAGGCCGGATGCGCTCCCGCGGCGGCCCGGCGTTCCTGTGCCGGATGGCCGCACCAGACACCGGGCGGAAAGGGCGCTTCTATTCCGTGGGCGCACTCATCCCCGGAAGCGTCCAACCGCAAAATGAACGGATCGGAGGCAGGTTCTGCAATGAAATGGATCATCAGGCTCTTTACGGTTCTCTGCGCCGTGCCGGCGCTGGTCCTCGGAGGCTGTGGCGCCGAAAAGAACGAAGCGGCGCCGCAGGCACTCATCGAGCGCATCGTGATCACCTACGCGGCCAACGGTGAGGTTGACGCGCAGGCTCGGGAGGCCCTTGCGGCAGCCGACCCCCTGCTCGCGGAGAAGTGGACCCGCATCATGGACCTGTGGGAAGCGCCCGTCGCGGTGAACGCCGCGCTGCCGGACGATCTTCCGGATGACGACACCCTCTGTCTGGTGATCCTCGGCTTCCAGCTGAACCCCGACGGCACCATGCGGGATGAGCTGATCGGGCGGCTGAACGTGCTGCTGGCCGCCGCGGAGCAATATCCGCGGGCGATCATTGTCTGCACAGGCGGCGGCACCGCGGCAAACGATCCTACGGCCACCGAGGCGGGCCGGATGGCGGAATGGATCACGGATCACGGAGTGGATCCTTCCCGTGTATACGTGGAGGACAAATCCCTCACCACGGCCCAGAACGCCATCCTCACCTTCGACATCCTGGAGGAGCGCTGCCCGCAGGTGACACAGATCGCCATCATCTCCAGCGACTATCATATTGCCACCGGCACGCTGCTCTTCGGCGCGGAGGCAATCCTGCGCGACAGCAACGTCACCGTGACGGGCAACGCGGCGTGGAAGGCCCCCGGCGGCTCGCTCTCCGTCATGTTTCAGGCCGGCGCGCTGATCGAACTGTCCGGGGACGTGGAAACCGCGTTCGCGATCTATTATGAGACCTATGACATCCACGAACTGCCTCCGCTGCACACGGAAACGGAGAATGCTGAGGATATCGGGGTGGACAGGGAATGCGTCTATCAGGTCGCGCTGCTGCAGTCCCTCGCCCAGGGGCATTTTGACGGCATGGTCACCGTGGGCGAGCTGAAGAAACACGGAGATACCGGAATCGGCACCTTTGACGGCCTGAACGGCGAAATGATCGTGCTGG
>JAEEGL015961190.1_pt1 | contig 12556 bp, 12 predicted proteins | sample 9134231 | NCBI WGS metagenome assembly JAEEGL01 (sample SAMN16246548, study PRJNA631951) | gut metagenome | biome: gut microbiome; feature: rumen; material: fiber-attached | host: Bos | place: Iran: Karaj | collected 2018-10
AATATCTATAATAGATAACTTTGATGGAACGCTCACCTATAAGGGAGTTAAATATAAACCTAACACATCGATAGAAACAGTTCTTTTCCTTGGAGTTGACGATTCTGATCAAACAAGAGAAGGTGCCGGAATCGATGAAGGCGGTCGTTCCGATACAATGATCCTGTTTATCATTGATAAAGATAAAGAGCTTATTACACCGCTTGAGATAAACAGAGACACAATGGTCAATGTAGATATCTACAATAACGACGGAGAATTCTTATATTCAGGTCAGGAGCAGATCACAATGCAGTATTCCTACGGACGCTCAGCCAAGGAAGCCTGTAATCTGACTAAGCAGAAAGTAGCTGACCTTCTTATGAGGACAAGAATTAATAACGTTGTTTCCCTTACAATGGATGGAATTGAACCATCAGTTGATGCAATAGGTGGGGTTACCTTAAAGCTTCAGTCGGATGAGACGGATCTTGATCCAATGTACACAGAAGGCGCAGTAATAACGCTTAATGGTAAAGAAGCATTTGAATTCGTTCATACAAGAGATATTGAGCAAAGAGGAAGTAATATAGACAGAATGTCACGACAGACACAGTTCATGCTCGCTCTGTCCCAGACAGCCAGACAGCAAGGCTCAGATGTTATCAATGTTATGGAAGAAGCTGCCGGAGACTATCTCTATGAAGATTTGAGCGCAGACATAGCAGACTGTTTTGCCAAATATGCAGTATCAGAAACAGTCTATACGCTTCCTGGCGAAAGTGTGGAAGGGGTTTTGCATGATGAGTTCTATGTTGATAATGATGAACTCACAAGCCTTTTAATACAACTCTTCTATGTTGAGTATTGATAAACATAGAAACAACAATATTTTTCCAAGAGGTGAGGGTGAAAAAGATGAAAAAGAAAATGTTGGTAGTAACAGCAGCAATCGCTGCAGCGATCACACTTGCATTAGGCGCAGGCAATGCACTTGCAGCAAGCAGAACCGATACTGCTGAAGTACTCGGAGCTACAAGAACCAGTGAAGACGCTGGAGAAGCAGCAGTACTTGGAGTAGACAGAGCACAGAATTCTGTTGATGTTTCAACACAGGAGATTACAGATTCAAAGGTTCTTTCAGATATTTATGATAAGGCGATTCTTGCAGCAACAATTAATGGAGTATATGGAACAAATTTAACAGCAGACGATATTGAAGTTCTTGCCGCATTTGATGTTACAGTTCCAGAAGGAACTCTTGTTGATGCAGAAAATCCTTTATTCCTAACTTTCTCAGTTCCAGGAATTACAACAGACGTTAAAGTGAATGTATTGCATTATGCTAATGATAGTGCATGGGAGGTTGTAGCATCAGAAAATGGTGATGGTTTTACAGTGGGCGCATTTACTAGCCTTTCTCCTGTAGCTATTGTTGCAGAGAAATCAACTCTTAGTGCAGCTGCAAATACATCTAAAAAAGGAACAGGAAGTGCAACATCACCAAGAACTGGTGATAACCAGATGGTGTTCGTGGTTATCTTTGCAATAATCGCAATTATATGCATATCAGGTACTTTTATTTCCCTTCATAAAACCAAAAAGAATTAATATAAGTAAATTTGTACATATCTTATTACGAACACTTTTGTTTTTTGACAATATCAAAAGTGTCTAGTTAAAGTAAGCCATTTTTTGGTAAGAAACGCAGTATTTATATGCATATTTTAATATGCTTTATGCGTTAATGATAATAAAAAGATAATAATGTCGTTGTTTTTCGACATAGGAAAATCGGGGTCGTTATGATAGATATCGAATTAGAAACAAAAGATCTTCCATTTGGAATGAAGGAAGAAGTTAAGAACCTTAGGACTGGAATTACTTTTGCGGGAGATAATATTAAATCTGTGCTATTTACTAGTACTATGACAAATGAAGGCAAGAGTACAATCACAATTGAAATAGCTAAGTCTTTTGCAGAATTAAATAAGAAAGTAGTTCTAGTTGATACAGACCTTCGAAAATCAATTCTTAAGATGAAACTTGTTTCTGGAAAAATGAAGTATGGGTTAACACACTATTTATCAGGGCAGTGTGAGGTCAATGACATAATTTATCATAATACAGCCAAGGGTTTTGAAAATCTTTATATCGTACCTACAGGTCCTGTAACAAAGGCTCCGACAGAGTTATTATCAACAGAAAAAATGACTAGTCTTTTAGAAAATCTTAAGCGGGAGTATGACTTGCTTATTATTGATACAGCCCCAATCGGCGTAGTGACTGATGCTGCAATTATTGCTCCTTGTGTTGATGGAGCAGTATTTATTATTGAATCGGGTAAAGTTGATTATAAAATGGCACAGAAGGCAATTGAAAAATTCAAGATGTCAGGATGCAAAGTTTTGGGTGTAGCTCTTAATAAAGTGGATAAGAGTAAGAATAGTTATGGGTACTATAAGTATGGGAAAGGGTATGAATATGGAAAAGAAGATTAAAGTATGTTTTGCAGCTTCATCAGGTGGACATTATGAACAATTAATGATGCTTAAACCATTAATGGATAAATATGACAGTTTTGTTATAACCGAGAAAACCTCTTATGATTCTGGTTGTAAAGATGAGAGAACATATTATCTGAGACAGGTTAATCGTAAAGAAGCGCTGTTTATTGTTAATATGCTTCTTAATGCAATTGAATCAGTGAAGATTTATAGAAAAGAGAGGCCAGATTTGATTGTATGTACAGGGGTATTAGCTATGATTCCTATGTGTATTCTTATGAAACTTCATGGAAAAGAGCTTATATATATTGAATCATTTGCAAAGGTTACATCTGCTACAAAAACAGGAAAACTAATATATAAGTTTGCAGACAGATTTTTTGTGCAATGGGAAACCATGAAAGCTATTTTTCCTAAAGCGACTTATGTGGGTGGAATTTACTAAACTAACATGTGTGAGGGATGACGATGATTTTTATAACATTGGGTTCTCAGAAGTTTCAATTTAATAGGCTTTTAAAAGAGGTTGATAAGCTTATTGCAGATGGAGTAATAACGGAAGATGTCTTTGCACAAATTGGCAATAGTGATTATGAACCGGAAAATTATACTTATAAGAGATTTCTAAGTCGAGAGGAATTCTCTCAGAAGCAGGAAGATTGTGATGTTGTTATCACCCATGGAGGAACAGGTGCGATAATAGGAGCGCTAAATAAGGGAAAAAAAGTGATAGCGGTTCCTAGATTAGCAAAATATGGCGAACATGTTGATGATCATCAGTTACAGCTTCTTCATCAATTCGATGAGATGCATTTAATAGAGGCTTGTTATGATGTTGAGCACTTGGCGGATGCATATTCAAGACTGACAATATCGAATTATAATACTTATGTTTCGAATACAAAAGCGGTTATTAATGCTATAGATTCGTTCATTTCAACTGATATTGTATTGCACAATACCAAACATAAGAGACTATTATAAGAAATCTTTTTATAGGAAAAGGAATAGCGAGAAACCATGTTTACATGAAAATCCAATTATTAGATTAAATCTGAGAGGTGCCATGGTTTATTAAGGCCCTCTTTTTTCTTTGTTTAAAAACAACAAAAAAGAATGGAATTAATGTCATGAAGAGGATAAAAATTTTGATTCTATCAACTTCTCGATTTATTAAAAGAGAAGGAATATCTACAGTAATATTTGATTATTTTTGTAGATTTGATAGAAATCTTTTTGAGCTACATATAGCAGTAGATGGAGATTATAATAGCGATCTTGTTAATGAATTTATGGCAGCTGGAATATTGGCTGACTATTTGCCTTCTAGAAAAAAAGAATTAAAAAATTATAGTATTGAATTGTTAAAATTATTAAAGAGAGAACGATTTGATGCAATCTATGCAAATGGAAGTAGTGCTCTAATGTGCATAGAATTAGTAACAGCCTTTTTGGTTGGTTGCAAAGTCAGAATCGTTCATTCACATAATACAACGAATGATCACAAATTAATAGATAAAATATTAAGACCGTTTTTTTATCTATTATGTACAGATGCATTCGCTTGTGGAGAGGAGGCTGGAAGATTTCTTTTTGGGAAACACGAGTTTACTATCATTAAAAATGGTAGAGATATTTTAAAGTATAAGTATAACGAAAAAATAAGAGAACAAACTAGACAATTATTGCATATAGATAATGATTGTTTGTTGATAGGTCATGTTGGAAATTTTAATTATAAAAAAAATCAAAAATTTATTTTGGAAATTTTTTCTGAAATACTTAAAATCAATCCAAACACTAAACTTTTTCTTATGGGAACAGGTGATCAACTAGAAGAAATGAAGATATTAGCAAAAGAACTGGAAATTAGTAATCACGTCGTTTTTACTGGTTCGATTAGTAATGTTGATCAAATGCTTCAAGCTATGGATATAATGGTACTCCCTTCTATTCACGAAGGTCTTCCATTAGCTGTTGTAGAGTGGCAAATCGCAGCCTTGCCATGTTTGCTATCTGAAAATGTTACAACTGAAGTTGCTTTTTGTGATTTAGTGCATTTTATGTCTTTGAACAATAAACCGAAAGAATGGGCAAGAGAGATATTAAAACTCCCAATCATCAACAGGAAAGAAAAAGCAGAAATAACGCAGGAATTAGCAAAAAAGTCTGGTTTTGATATTAATGAAAATGCAGTCTTTATGCAACAATATTTAGTTGAAAGAATAAGTAATAATTGACGTTAATGATTGTATTGAAAATGCATATTTGTCGTTGATATAAAACGGTGTAGCCATTCAATAACTTATAGCTTTTGGGAAGGATTAAGGCCAAAATGGTTTTGTACGTTGAAAGATATTGGTAATTTGCTATGTACTTAACTACTATTATGATTGGAGAAGTTAATGGATTTAGTTTCGATAATAATACCAGTGTACAATGTTGACAGATATTTGAAAAACTGTGTGGAAGCACTCTGTAGCCAAACATACAATAACATTGAAATAATTCTTGTTGATGATGGCTCTACAGATAATTCCGGGTGGATTGCTGATGATTTAGCTAAAAAAGATAATAGAATAAAAACTATTCATACAAAAAACTCTGGGGCAGGGTTTGCACGAAATACAGGCCTGGAAGTAGCTTCTGGTAAGTATGTTACATTTGTTGATTCTGATGATTATGTTGAGAACAATTTAATCGAATTATTGATGTTAGAAATAAAAAAAGGTTCAGATGTAAGTATTGGAGGATTTAAACGTATTGATGAACGTGGTCATGTTATAGGTATTGAAGAATATAATAACCAAAACTTTGCTGAAGACGCGGTTTATTCGGAATTGTTTTCTAGAATGTTAGGTAGTTCACCAAAATCTCATGATGCTATAAAAATGGCGGTTTGGAATGCAATTTATTCGATGGACATTATAAGAAAATATAATTTGAGGTTTCCTTCACAGAAAGAATATTATTCCGAAGATTTGTATTTTAATTATTTATATTTTAAAAAATCGCGAAAGGCAAGTCTTATTAATTCTACAGCCTATGGTTATAGAGTAACGCCCGGATCTCTTACACAAAAGTATAAACCACAATTATTAGAAAGTGTTAGCTCATTTTATTCAAAAATGGAAAAAGAGCTTAAAGACTATAAAATGGTTATTCGTTTGCAAAGGCAATTTTTCGTGAATATTCGTGCTTGTATTAGGCAGGAAAATGCCTATATTTCAGGAAAAAGTCCAAAAGCAATAGAAGAAGCCATAAAAAACATAGTTAATAATCCTACGGTGAACAGGGTAGCAAATTCGTATTTTAAATGCATTAAACAGTTTAAGCAAAAGATATTTGTTTATTTGGTAAAAAATAAGAGAATAAACATTTTATATTTAGTTGTCAAATATAAACTAATATAACTCAGATAGGAGAGAAAAGTGGTTAGTGTAATTGTTCCGGTATATGGAGTTGAGAATTATTTGGACCATTGTGTGGAAAGTATTTGCCATCAAACATATTCTGATTTGGAAATAATACTTGTTGATGATGGTTCAAAAGATGATTGCCCTAAAATGTGCGATGAGTGGGCTAAAAGAGATACACGTGTCAAAGTGATTCACCAGAATAATGGTGGGTTGTCAAATGCTAGAAATACGGGACTATTTGCGAGCCGTGGAGAGTATATTCTTTACGTTGATAGCGATGATTCAATAAAAGAAGATATGGTTGAGGCTTTGATGAATGCAATAAATGAATATAAGGCCGATATTGCCGTTTCAACATATAGCTCTGATAGTAATGATAATACTTATGACCGTTTAAGTGGAAAGACTATAGCTGGTAGCCCCGATGTAATTCTTCCTATCATATATAACAACTTTATTTTTCATGCATGGGGAAAATTAATAAAAAGAGAATTTGCTTTGAAATGTCCGTTTATTGACGGAATGATTTATGAAGACTATGAAAATACACCTAGACTGATTACAAGTGTTAGCAAAGTTGTAATTCTAATGGATGGACGATATCAATACACTATTAGAAATGACAGTATAATGGGAAGGCGTAAGAAAGTAACAAATGTTGATTTGGCTCGTATAGCGGATTCGACTTTGGAATTATACGAGAAACAGACATTTGACGATAAAGTCAAGATGGAATTATATGCATTCCTTATAAAACAGCTTGTACATAATTATCATATAACTATAAGGAATACATCCAGTGACAAGGATGCTTTTTTGGCTGGTGCAAGAGCTGTGATGATAAAGCATAAAAAAAAGTGGATTTATTCTGAAATAATTTCCAAGGGAAGGAAAGCAGCATATTTTAGTATTTGCTATATGCCGAAGATATATAGAATGTTATATTTGCTAAGTCATAAGGAGAAGCAAGTGTGAATTATTCATTAGGATTCAAAAAGATAGAATGGTATATATATATACTAACATTGGAAATAATGATGTTTTCTACACAGAGTTATTTTGGTACAGAAAGCTATTCGAGAGTTTATAGACTGAATACTGTATGTGTTTTGTTTTTCCTGTTTTTTTCATTACTTGCAAATAATTGTAAATTTAAATACCATCGTTCTGAACTTTTTGCATACACTATTGTATTGATACCTTATGTATATCAAAGTATATGTTCATTGATATTTTTTGAAATATACAAAAAAGTCACATTTAGAAACCTTATACATTATAATTTACAACCGCTATTAGTATGTATCATGGCAATTGTTGCGTATGTGACGTTTTCAAAGAAGGCTTTGAGAGGAATGCTTATAGCTGCTGCAATAAATTATTTAATATACATATTTGTATGCATGATTAAATATGGACCACTTTCTTTGCTTGAAGCAGGAACTAATACAAGTGCGTCTAAGCTATTAGAAGTTCATGAACTGACATTTGTTTTTGGACTTTCTACAGTATACTTAGTATTGTCAGAATATTTTATAAGAAAAAAAACAAATAAAAGATGGATAGTTTTGCTGGCTGTTTTCTGCCTGCTAGGATTTAAAAGAATATTACTTCTCGCAATGCTCATATCGGTTGTGGTGTATTGGATATTTAAAAGAGTTAAGAGACCTACATTGATAATAATGCTTTCGCTTATTCTTATAGCTGTCAGTTTGATATGGGTGTATATATGTTCGTCATGGACTATTTTAACTGGTTTGAGTATACAATATGATATTGATCTGTCAGGAAGAAATTGGATTTATAGTAATTTTTATCCATATTATAAGTTTTCTGTATCTTATGTAGGTGCAGGAATAGGATATGTTCAGCAGTTAATTGGACAGATGTCTACTATGGTTATACGAGGTCATTCTATAGGTTTGCATAATGAGTATCTAAGACTATATATAGAGTTGGGATTTGTTCCGTATTTAATATATTTTATTTTGCTGATACCAGTTGCTGTTTTCATTATTTATAAAAAGATTGAAATGAAAATTGCAGTACTATATTTTTCATTGTGGCTGGTAACCTTGATATGTATAGCAACAGATAATTTGCTTGCATATCCTAACTATATGCTTACATTTAATATTTTGCTAATTACTAGTATTAGTAATGCTAGAAAAACCAAGTTGCTTCATAAAAGAATTGATAAAGAGGATAATCGATGAAGATAGGTATTGTTACCGTATACGATAGTATTACAAATTATGGTTCATTTTTACAGGCCTATGCATTATGCAAGGTTTTAGAAGAAAAAGGGCATGATACTTATTTCATTAGAAGAATGAGTGATGAAGATGTCCTTAATAGGTTTAATCAATTAGTTATTAAACAGAATACTGTGAAGAATACTCAGCCTGTTAAGCGTACGCTGTTGAAGATTAAGTATAAAATGATAACTAAGCGAGAACTCGCAAATAATATTAAAAGATATGAAGCGTTAAAAAATGATTGGAAATCAATTAAGATAATTGATAAAGAAAAAATAGCTGAGATTAAACTTGATCTGATTATTTGTGGAAGTGATGAAATATGGAATATCCATAATAAGGATATTGATATAAGCTTTTATGGATGTGGATGGATAAGAAATATTTCTAAGATAGCATATGCTATAAGTTCTGGTGATACAAAAACTGTTGAATTTCTTTCTGAAGAAAGTTGGAAAGAACAGATCGGTGATTTTGATGTAATTCTTCCGCGAGATGAATTGACTAAAAAAATGATTTTTGATTATACAAAAAAAGAATCTCCTATAGTGTGTGATCCAACTATCTTAAGAGGTTATAGGAATTATAAAATAACAGATCGTGGAAAAGAATTTGGTAAATATATGCTCATATATTCTTATCAATTAAATAAAACTGAAAAAAAATATATAAAACGCTATGCTAAAGAGAATAATTTGAAAATAGTATCGCCATGCGTATACTCAATAATAGCTGATAAGAATATTTATACTTCAGCATTGGAATTTCCGTCTCTGGTTGCTAATGCTGAATGCGTTTATACTACTACTTTTCATGGTACGATTTTCTCTTTAATGTTTGCTAAGAGAATGTGTTTTTCTCCTCGCTTTCCTAAAATCACAAATTTGTTGGATCAAGTTAATGGGAGAAAATATATATTATCAACCAATGCTAGTTATGACGATTTTAAGAAAGTATTAGATACAACTCCTGAAAAAAGTGGAATAATTGAAGCATTAAAGAATATTCAAGAAACTAGTGCTATTGAACTTGATAATGCATTGGACTATATAAAAAAAAATGGGCATAATCCAATAGGTTCAAGTTATAGTTATAATGCAGAATACTATTACGGTTTTTCGAAAGATGAAGATCAGGTTAGATCAAAAAGCTCATCAGGTGGGCTGTTCTACGAATTAAGCAAGAGTATTCTTGATGAGGGTGGGGTAGTATTTGGCGCCAGATATAATAAAGAGAATCACACAGTTGAGCATTCTTCTACAGATGAGGTACCAATTCAAGAACTAATGAAAAGTAAATATCTGGAATCTAAGATAGGAAATACTTTTGAACAAATTGGAAAGTGTTTAAAGGATGGAAGATATGTTCTTTTTTGCGGAACACCTTGTCAAGCAGCAGGGCTAAATATGCTCAGAGAAAAGAAATATCATGATTATAAAGATCATCTTTTTATAATTGATTTTTTGTGTGAAGGGGTGCCATCATATAAGATTTTTAAAGAATATATTGCATTAGAAGAAAAGAAAAGCGGTAAAAAAATAGATTCTGTAGATTTCAGATCGAAATATTATGGATGGAATAATCATTGTATGAAGATAAATTTTACTGATAAATCTTCGAATGTTAGGCCTGTTTTTGCAGACTCATATATGCATACATTTATTATGGATTTGGCGCTAAACAGACCATCATGTTATGATTGTGCATTTAGAACAGATAAAAAATCTGACATTACTGTTGGGGATTTTTGGAAAATTAGTAATGTAAATGTATCAATGAAGGATAACAAAGGAGTGTCAGCCATTTTTGTTAATTCAAATAATGGTAAAGCTTTAATTGAGCAAGCAAAAGAACGCCTTTTTATACAAGAATTACCTTCTGAAAATGTAAAGGATATGTTTCAATTATTAGATATGGATGGATTTAAAGATAGACGAAATGCTTTTTATGTGGAGCTTAGTACTGATGGTTACGAGAGAGCAATAAAGAAATATAGTACATATCTGTATAATTGCGATTTTATCACTAAGATAAAGCTATATAAACAATGGCTTAAGATGGAGAAAAGGAGAAAAGCATCTAATTAGATGTAAGGAAAATGACTAGTAGTAAGAGTAATGCTAAGGAATTAGCTAAGAATACGGCAATTATTTCTATAGGGAAGATTTGTACACAGGTTGTTAGCTTTTTGCTGTTGCCTGTATACACCGGAGTTTTAAGCACAGAAGAGTATGGAGCTGTTGACTTAATAATTACATACACTTCTTTATTATTACCGATTGTAACATTGCAATTAGAACAGGCACTTTTTAGGTTTGTTCTAGAAAAACGTGGGAATAAAGACGCTATAAGTGATGTTCTTTCGTCTATATATATTATAACTTTTGTAGCGTTGTTTATATTCTCTTCTATTTATATAGGGGTATCACCATTTATAAATAGTCAATATAAGTACTACTTACTTGCTAATTTAGTTGCTAATTCTTTTTCTTCTCTTATGCTTCAAACCGCTAGAGGGTTAGGAAAAAATAGTATTTATGCGCTGGGAAGTTTTTTTAGTGCATCGTCTATGATTGTACTGAATATCATATTTATTGTATGTTTTCATTTTGGAGCATACGGAATGATGTATGCTCATATTATGGGCTCTCTTATTTGTGGTGTATATGTTTATATCTCTTTACATATTCATGAATATATTAAAATCAGTATTCCGGAATTAAAAACTATAAAAAGATTTTTGTCATATTCATTACCACTAATTCCAAATCAGATTTCATGGTGGATTTTATCCGCATCAGATAGGACCGTTATTCTTTGGAAAATGGGTGTGGCGTATAACGGCGTATATTCTATAGCTGGAAAGTTCTCTACTTTATATGGGGTTATGTATAATATTTTTAACTTATCCTGGACAGAACTAATATCTGTACATTTCTATGATGAGGATAGAGATAAAACTTTTTCAGAACTACAGGATATGGTTGTGAGACTACTTATATGTATTTATTTAGGGATAGTTTCTGTAATGCCATTTGTATTTCCAGTAATGATTAATGAGAAGTATGCGGACGCATATTACCAGATTCCTATTTTGATGCTGGGTATATTTTTTAGTGCGATGATAGGGGTTATGAGTGCATACTATATAGCAGACAAAAATACAAAAGTAATAGCAAAAACTTCTATGACATGTGCAATCATAAATCTTGTATTGGATGTTACGCTGATGCCATTCATCGGCTTGTTTGCGGCATCTATTGCTAGTGCTATAGCATATTTTGTTATGTATATTGTTAGATATATAGATATAAACAAAAGATATGGAGTTAAGAATGCCCCTAAATTACTATCTATTTTAGGTGTTTCTACAGTAATAGTATTCGTTGTTTATTACTATAGAAATTTAATACTTTGTGGGATTTGTTTCTTGACGGTTTGTGTTATGTCATTTGTAATGAACAAAAGTGTTATAAACGGAGTTATACAAATTGCTAAAAATAAGATAATGAAAAACTAGAGCTATTAATAGAGCCTTTAGGGAGTAGTGTTTTATGTCAGATAAAATGTTTCCTTTTTTATATAAGCAAAAAGAAGATTGTACCGGATGTTCAGCATGTTATACTATTTGCCCAGTAAATGCTATATCGATGGTTGAGGATAAAGAGGGATTTTGCTATCCACAGATAGATATAAACAAATGTATTTGTTGTAATAGCTGTATAAAAATATGTCCATTAAAGTAAGGATTGTTCTGACTGAGGTAATTACTTTGTGTGCAAGCATAAGAGATTAAGGATAATGTCATATTATAAGCGTTTTATACCAGGACTTTTTGTACTGGCGATAATAATATATCTTACTTGTCAATCACCCGAGGATACGTGGCGTGTCTCTTCCGGATTACGAGATTTTTTTATGAAGATTTTACCAAATGCATATGGAAGATGGACAACAGATATGCATTGGTTCAGATCGTTGTTACATCTTCCAATGTATTTTGTGCTTGGAGCATTCGTGCAAATTTCTATAGCGACCTATAAGAAATCCGTATTGATTTGTAGTTGTATTTCACTGGTTGACGAAACGCTTAAGGTATTTCTGCCTACTAGAGAATTTGAAATTAGGGATTTGGGCTTCGATGCGGTTGGATACATTATTGGAATATTAATTGTTGCATTGTTTAGCTATTGCATTACGGGAATATGTAAGAAGAGAAAGGTAAGTTGTGAGCAATGAAATTTAAGGGATTTATAACTTGTGAAATGCCAATAAGCCTCTATAATTATCTTAAAATACCAAAATCTAAGATACGCAGATTAATAGAGTTTTTCAGAGGCGAGGAATAAGGAGACTAATATTTGTAAGACACGGTGAACCCAATTATGAAAAG
>JAEEGL016161974.1_pt1 | contig 12556 bp, 11 predicted proteins | sample 9134231 | NCBI WGS metagenome assembly JAEEGL01 (sample SAMN16246548, study PRJNA631951) | gut metagenome | biome: gut microbiome; feature: rumen; material: fiber-attached | host: Bos | place: Iran: Karaj | collected 2018-10
CACGCTAATGCCTCCTCTTTGGTTTCGAACCCACGCTTCATTTTCTTTTTTGAATTATTCTCAAAATCCCTGTAAGAAAAATTTGCATCCCATTTCTTTGTTTTCTGAATTTTCGTATCACAAAAAAATCAAAAAACCCGCAAACCGTTGTAAATACAAATGTTTGCGGGCTATATAATCTTGTAACGGGTCTACTCCAGCTCCATAGTTCCGGATCTGTTTCTCGTGTGAAATGCTGGTAAATTCAGCGTTTCTATTTTTTTATCTTCCCCCAAGCACCCTGTATTTCTTGTGCTTTTCGGAAAAATAGAATCATTTTAGAAGCATTCGTAGAATCAAGTGATTCTAACCGTGATTCTATGAACCATTTTTCAAGGCAAAAATCATATATCCATTTTCACCTTTTCCAAGCGGTTGACATTGTTCGTCTTAAAGTATTATAACACATACTTCACCAATAAACCACTAGAAAATAAATATTTTTTGCAAAATTCCACATGACTGCAAAAGGAGTTGTAGCAGCCGCCACAACCCCCTTTTTCTATATTACTTTCTACTCAAAAGCTCATAAAAGTATCCGGTTAACAAACCTTCCGCATTCACGTCATCTTCTTCTATCACTTCCTTCAAACCACAAACAACAGTGTTCATCTTAACTCGTTTGTTTTCCACTGTCCTGATAGGGTTCTTTCTGGAACGAATAGAAGTATCAACTGCAAATAACGCCTTGAAAATGTCGGTCTCAACAAATTCTTTTATCTCCATATCATTAAGTTCGTCATCCAACAACTTATGATCCTGCATGAAGATGAGTACCTCCATCTTTGTGATGTCAGCAAAATACTGATCCAGTTTGCTTCGCGTCTTTTCGTCCAATTCTGTGTGAAATTGACCTATATCAATCCCTTCAGAATACCCTGCTGTGCCTCCGCTCTCCTCAATTTGTTCAACAGAAGCATGCCCTTTCTCTCTAAGGATCAATTCTACGATTATATCTTCCGGAATCTCACCATGTAACGCCCCATGGATTAACTCTACGCTAACATCGTCCTCTTCAATTTGATACTTTCTCGCTAGGTCTTTTCGTGTACCACGGATTTTATGTAACATTTTCCCTTCTGCATTAGTAAGCCCAAGATTATGTGCAATAGCATCTCCAATGCAATACTTCGTGCGCATCTTTATAAATGATTTAATTGCAAACTGCTTATCCTTGTTCTCTTCCTTCATAAAATCTGGGCAATTGTACTTGTAGAAGTCTTTACTGATTACATCAAATACACGAATAGAATAATCAACACCCGTGCTCTCATCTAAATCATTTGCCACAATCTCGCATTCGATGTGTTGCATCATAATCGGAGCCAGCCACTCCATTACAATTTTCATGGCTTCCCTGACCTCATCCTCTTTTCCTGCATCCTTCAGCTTTTTGATATAAGCTGCGGCCCTTGTGAAATAATCCTTGTTGTTCTCGTTCTCTGTGCGTACTAACTCTTCGTACATAATTTCTTACCTCCGTAAAATTTGTTTAGGGAGGTAAGAACCTCAGAAGACTATGCAGTTGTCGCAAGAGAGTTCTGCAATTCCTTCCTCCACTCGCGTTAAATATGGGTAAAGAAATTGAGAACAAAAAAAGCTCCCCCTCCCGGTTACTACCAGGAAGGAAAGCTCATAAAAAAAAGCACAAAAATAGGGCTATGTAAACTTTTCCAGGCTTCTTTCCTGGTATTGTTTACACGCCCCTCATGTCCGCCTCACTAAGGAAGCCCTCACGCCCATACGTGCTTTTATATTCAGTTGTAACAGGCTATCTCAGCAATTACATATAGAACTTGCCGTTTTTAAGCCCTGCAAGAAACATCTCTTCAGTATAATTGTGAAGTGATATTGCTCTTGGATTCTTGTTATGGCAATGTGGACACGTCTTCGTAATACCCTGTAATACTTTTGTATCCTTATTACCTGTGGGTGTATAAGCTTCATATAAGCTCTTCCCACATAATTTGCAATGAATTGGGATCTCTCGCATGAGTTTCACCTCCATGAAAATAATTGATTTATGGAGAGTAAAGGGAAATAAAACCTCTCAAGCTGTGTTGCAAATTACAACACCTTTACCATAGCCGTCAGATCCATATCGGCTAATGTAGTGGTCGTTTCCGCAATACCGACGCCCGTATCAACCACTGCACACGTCTTCGCTGATCACAATATAGAACGCATGTTCTATATTGTATTATAGTCCATCGGCAGCAAATCCGCAACAATTTTATCGAACGTCTGTACGTCTCTCCGTTATTGCATTGTTATATAAAAAAGCCGGAACATAGCAGCACAAAGCACCCAAAATGCTTTACACTGTTATGCCCCGGCTTAGTGGTAGCTTACAATCTGTAGCCCCTGCGCTCGTGTAGCATAAGCTTTAGCTTACCTTTTTTCTCGGTCTAACCCGAAAGGCTTTCATTTTGTCATAATCTATAAGTACAAATCTATGACAATTTCCGCACTGACAACTCTGCTTACCTGATGCCCCATACGAAAACGATACTATCTTCATACAATATGGGCACTCTACTTCGCCATCCTTATCAAGCGCATTTAAATCCACCATATAATCTGTCACATAAATCACCTCCCAATTTCATAGGTTCCGTATATAGACTGCTTTTGAGATAAGATCTTATCAAGAAAAGATTTCTTTCCTTTATCAAATCTCACACCAAGCTTGTCCATAAATGCTACAAAGTTAACTCTTCTGTCCTCACCCAATTCTTCAAATGGATAAGTCAACCATATTTCCCTGTTGTAATCATCACTGATTACTATCTGATATACTTCATCACCTGTAAGCCAATTTCTCGTATAACCACCTTTAACAGCCTCATCATTTGACATAAGCCTTATCTTTGTGGGTTTTTCCATGAAGTATTCTGATTCACATAACCAATCCAAATCCGGCTCGATAGATTTATACATAGCGTCTTTCTTCAGTCTTAGCGCTTGCAACAATACTAGCTTCCCATCGCGCCTGCACAAATTAACATGGCTATCGATATCCTGACGATGCAAGTCTCGTTTTGAGTCTTCCCCGGAAAATGTCCATTTACCGTTCTCGCGGTAATAGTGCAATACTCGATATGTCTGTATCTCAAGTTGAACCGGGTATTCATCTTTCTCAATAACACCAAGTTTTAGAAGAACCTCTTCTGTTCCGCCGCATCCCTGCCCAGCATATCCCGTAGTAAGCCCATGAAACCAATATTGATTATCATCTGTAACAATGATCATGCGTGGAGCATCAAGCGAAACCAGCTTACCTTCCACCTCGTCTTCTTCAAGGTTAAAGAAACCTCTCAGAATTGCATCCCATTTATCAAAGAACACAAATACCTGCTGAACTTTCTCCGGCTTGATGTCTAAACTGTAGAAGGCTCGGAGAGCTTTGTCAGTTGATGATCCGTATATTTCATGATAACCCATCGTTTTTCCAACACTAAACTTGTCAAAAAAAGCTATCATATTATTAAGTGCATCATACAATTCTCTGCATGGCACCTTAAGTCCTCTGAACATCAACTCCACGTCTGCGATACTTATCATGCCGGCAAAGCCCGCACGATTGAGGAATGTACTTACGAATTCATCACCTAAATACATTTCTTTTCTTCTCTTATTTATGTATCCAATACCGTCTCGAATACGATCATACTCTGGATCGTCCTTCTTAATATACAGATCTTTTGCCGTCATCTCCCTGCAAAGCACAAACGCCTGAGACGCTATTTCATAATTTGGAATACTATTAGTAAAATGATAAACTGCCGCATTACCAAAATACTCTGATCCAGCATCTGCCCCGATACGAGTTCTTTCACTGTTGTCAATTGGGGTATATCCATATTCCCTCATTACAAAACGAATCATCCATCCGACGTTTCTACGGTTTTTTGCATTTTTACCCGGTCCCTCATGATTTAGCGGAAAACCTTCACAATCTGCAAATCTTTCCTCAAGTTCATGAACGATCCCTGCCAAAGCCGGCTTGCCATTATCCGTGGACATCATCATTTTCTGAACCGAATCAGGGCTTGCAATGAATTCAAAAACCTTTATAACATCCTCATTGATCTCAATGCTGGTGTTTTCTATAAATTTTTGCGTTATTTTCTGCATTACTACCCTTCTTTCCGAAATGTTGTTAACATTCTGATGCAAACTTTACACTAACAATATACACCCTGATTCAAATAATTGCAAGCATTATTTCAAAAGTTGTTAACATTTTGATACATACTTCTGCTGCTTCCAAGTTTATCTACTGAAATATGTACATTTTCTGTGTGCAAAGTAATGCGAAACTCTATATTCATCACGCACACACGGACATCTAAACCATCCTTTCCATATGCCACTTTTAAGTCTGCCGTCTTAGCTATCTCTCTTATCTGCATGTTCACTTTTACTCACCTCCCGTCAAAACAAAAAAGGTATTAAAACAGTACTGCTTCATTTACAATACCTATTTTAATACCTTGAAAAATAATTCCTAAGAACGAAAAACGGGATGTCCTTATTTTATTGTCATTTGTTTTATCAGGTCTCTTACTTTTTTTATCCGCTGGTCTGTCCATTCCTTCTTTTTATATACAGAAAACAGATCATAATCCTTTAAGAATTCCGCCCAGTCATCAATGGTTGTTTCTTGCACGAACCAGTCTTTCAGCAATAACCCCGAATTTGCATCAGCGCAGTAATAATTTAGCATTAAAGCCTTAATAATAAGATACTGTCCAAGCGTAAATGTATCGAAGTCTTGCTCCAACGTCATTTTTTCCTTATTACATATAACCTTCGGAACTAATGAAGACCGTTGCTTTATGAATCTGCTGTGGGTATATATGTTACCGTTCGTATGCGGTATAATACTGTCTCCGCAAACCGCACACACCTGGCGCGAATCAATCTCACCCAAAGAATTCTTTTCATCCAACAATGCTATATCATAGAACGTACTCATCGGGTATTTCCATTCCAAAACCCAGAATGCAATCGTATTAAAAACAATATCTTCAGCTGTTGCATTATCTTTTGGAATTAGATTATCTTCAATGAACTTCTCATATTCCGCATACATTTCTCGGAAGGCGGTGTTGCTAACCTTTTTACTATTTTCAAGCCTATGCTCTACAAACGATTTTAATAATCTTATGTCCCTAAGCTGAGTAAGTTCAAAAAACTGCATGTCATTTATCTGATATCCGGATGTTTTTTCTTCTATGGTATCCATTGACAGGCCTCGTAACAGCTTTAGTGATTCTTCATCCATAGGCTCACCATTTTCAAGTCGCCTATCAGCTTCCCTGTCACGATACTTCTGAGCATACTTTTGTATTCTGCTATACGCGGCCTTATCGCTGTCTTCCGGCATGTTATTCTTCATAAGATGACTGCGTAGTGAACTCTTTTCCATTTTTACATCGTATGCATGCCTGATTAGCTCCATAACAATTTCATCAGAAAACTCCACGATAGACATTGCGCCATTATCAAGCATCTTTGCCAACCCCGGCATATCATCATTATGGTCTGCGCAATACTGAACGACAGCCATTACTATATGTTGCTTTGTTAAAAAAATCTTATGATTCAGAAAATCACCCCTTATTCTTCTGCTTCCTGCTGTATGGAGACAGATCAAAGAACAACTCTTCCATCTGCTCCGACGATAGATCCTCACGCTGCAAGATCGATATCATCTCTTCCTGTCGTGGCTGTCCAAGTGTCAGCCGGTACAACGCCAGCACGTTTATAAGTCTGTCATACTTCGTCTTATCCTGGCTGAACGGATACATCGGTACTATACGTTCTATTTGGTATTTGTACGGATAGTCTTCCGGCAGGCACCAATACGGTATCATCTCTGATGAATTTGCTCCGTACTTCTCTCGCGTCGCATCAAACTTGTCATTCCAATCAGGTTCATCTTCATTCGCTGCTACATTTTGTCTGATGGCATGACACATATACCGGTTTATTCTGCCTTCACGCTGTTCAAGATCAATCGGATTATTCGGAAGATTCCAGTGAACTACCTTTCTACTATATAAATGGAAGTCTAATCCCTCCTGCCCGACAGATGTTGTTGCCAGCACAAACGGACGGAACGGCGAATTAAAAGCATTTCTTACATTATTTACACGCTGTATCGTCTTATCGCTGGTCTTAGCATCAAAGTACCCTGCAGCAAAATGTACCCTAAGTCTCGGGGCACGTTTCATCGGCTTATCCGTAAAGCTTGCCCTATAAAACTCCTGCGATACATATGGCAAGTTCGATGTCTGCAAGAAAGAATCATTTATTGCTTCCACAAAGTCTTCCCCTGTAACGCCCAGTGCAAACTTATACTCATCTATCATGGACTGAAAATTACCATCGGCACAGTAAATAAACACCTGCTCGTAATGCTTCTCTTCACTGGATCCTCTTCGACCTTCAAAAACAGCATCCATAATACTCCGGGATTCCGGTCTGTTAAACATACTGACAAAGCTCTGATCACAACATGTCCGAGCCAGTTCTATTCTTAAAACACTGTCTTCTACGTCATCAAGTGCACGATACAAACATACCGCCGGTGAAGCGATTGCCATATTAACCAAAGTATCTAAATCTTCATCCGACGGAAGACGCTCCGGTAGCTCACACTCCTTGCCCTGTAAAGATGCATCCATATATATAAGAAGAGACAGCAACTGTTTTGCACCTAAACTTCCTCTCGCAATCCCGGTTTTAGCTGCAACATCATCAATATCATCTTTAATCAGCTGCTTTATATCTCTGCGGATTTTAAACAATTCCTGTCCGTAGTAAGTCTTATACTCATATTTTTCTGCCAGCCAAACGGATGGATATGCGACCAGTTCCCTCTGCTCTCTGATAAGAAACCTTGTTTTACCTCGTTTGTTCTTCTTCGGATCTTCGCCATCATCAAAATCGGCTTCCTCCGGCAGGGCATAATATGTCTGCTGCTCTACACTCTTATTTCCGATACGGCGATTAACCAGACGTTCTGCCTCATAGGAGGTAAGCGTAGCAATAACTCGCGGCACCATCTCCCAACTGGAGAATACCAACGTCTTCGAATATCCTTCACATTGCTCAAAGATACTGCGGCTACCAGCCTTGTAATACTTATTCGCAGGCGGAATCCACAGAAGCAGCTCCGGATACCCGGTTCTATCTTCTCCCTTTGCAAAGATTTCATCGAATAATGTGTTTAACCTGGCATTAGCATCCGGCAACGGCTTGTATTCATTTATATCCGCCCTTCTCAAAAACGACATTGGCATATTCTTGATAGCCTTGTTTCTGTAGGATGGATCTATCGGATATTTTTTTCCGGCCATTGCTCCATCAATCTTATCCTTTACCTTGTAATTCATAAAGGACATCAAAAACGGAGCAGACTTCACATACTCTATCGGGAAATTGCCAATTCCCATTTTATGCATAAATGTCTGCAATTCTATATAGGAAGAAACATTTGCAGCTGACAGATTCGAAAGGGACATCGCACGTGCCTTGTCGGTATTGATTATCCCCGAATCTCTTCGCTCTGTTCGGCACATATGTCCATATAACTCATGCTCAGCTTCATCCTTGGACGCGATTAAAACACTTAAGTTGTCTCCGCGGATCTCAGATAAATGTTCAGAGTATGCTTCCCATACCGTATGGAACCTCTCATTCTCCTGCTTTCCATTTACAAGGAAATCCATTACACGCATAAATCCCTGTAAATGTGTTTCCTCGCCATTTGTAAGTTCCGTCAACGTAGAATACGGTTTATATGGTGTTGCCGACAAAAGAAGTACACAGCTCTCTGTATTGTCCTTCAAAAACTTCTTAGACAACAAAGCTCCATCGCTGTGATCATTCTCATCTATTTCGATAAGATCCTTAAACCTTTGGAACTCATCCATAATAACAAGATCAGGATTCAGCATTCCAAGACTAATCTCTGCGAAGCAATATCGAATCTGATTTATCAGATCCTTTTGTTCCTGCCAAGTGAGGATTGATCCTAAACGAGCATTATCCGGCAGTTCATCCCAATGCTTTCTGATTTTTCTGCAAACAGACTTCACTTCCGAGATTAGCTCTGGCTTCATATGATTTTGAAGCTCTTCCTTCATTCTCTTAAGATATCCCCGTTTATCAGACAGCTGATCAATTCTCCACTGTTGATATTCCAGATACCATTGCCACGAATCCGGCTTTTCTATGAAATATGTACGCATCAAAAAGGATAGTTCTTCAGAATAGCTACCGCATATTCCGCTATGCTCCATGATGAGATATGCTAATGCTCTTTCATGCGCAGTTCCTGCCCCGCTCCTAATCTGAAACGATGTCGCCGGAGTCATCGGAATAAGTCTCACATTTGTCCTGCTCTCCGTCTCAGCAAGCATAAGATGCTGCATGGAAAGTCTTCCTTCAGATATACTTACACGGTTCTCCTTTGCTATACCAAGCTTGCTACAATTCTGATTTGCGATACCTGCATTTGAGCAAATATATACCACCACGTAATCCGGATCATTTATTTCTTTTCTCCAAACACCGGTTTTTTCAACAACAGTCTTTGCAACTATCGTCTTACCCAAGCCAACTTCGTCAGCAAGAAGGACACGGTTATGTCCTTGCCGGAAAAGGTCAACGATTCGCGTCGCTGTTGCTTCTTGAAAATCTTTCGCTATCATTTTCGACCTTTCCCCTTTCCGCCTGCTGCCTTTATAAATAATTCCAGTAGCTGCTTAAATTCTTCGCCTATCTTTTCATCATCAATCTTTTCCACTACTTCATACATGGAATCAAATCGCTCCGGATATTCTGCCGCCGCCTTAAGCATCCTTTCATAAATATCCGGCTCTACCGCAAAGCCATAACCCTCGGATTTATCTCCTGCTTCTTTGCTCTGACTCAAAAGTTCTTCAAAACTTATGCTGTCGTAAAAGTCTTCATCCAGCAAATACCGCATGTATGTCATAAACATAGGACGATTGCTGATAATATCATTAAAGATAGCATCTTCTCTTTCTTCAGAAGGCATTCCTGTAACTTCCAGTCGAATAAGACAGTCCGCTCCATCCTTTGTCAAAACAAACATGTTGCTAAGACTATTCAACGCTACACCTTCAAAAACCACTTCTTCAGTCAGAGGTTTTATATTCGTCTTTACAAAAAATGGTCTTATCGTTACGCCTTCAAAATCATGTTCGCAGTATACTTTTATAGCAAATGCCCCATTGCTTGGAATCACTTCTGCTGACTGAACACCGTACACTGCCTCCCTGAAATCAACCTCAGATTCTTCATCTTCTTTTTCGATTTCATCATAGCTCGTCATCTGCACAAACGGGCAACCGTTCTTTTCATCGTTGGCAGGTATAAAATCGTCTCTTACGCTTTCATAACTTGCATGATACGGTTTATATGTTAGCTCCAACAAAAACTCAACATTATGATCAAATGCATTATTCGATGTGTTAAGCGATCCTAAATATAACTTCTTTGGTTCATTATACTTATCAGTAAAATATACCTTTGCATGAACATCACGGTTCACATAGCCAAATGTATCTCCGTCTTCTAACGCATCATTAGAGCTTAGCGCTGGATTGATTGTCCAAACACCATCGCCTGCTCTGCGGTTAAACGCATCATAGATTCTCTTCGTAACAGATGTATCCCTTGTAATCAAACATCTTTTAACTGGGCCTGATTCTGGATTCTTACTATAATCATCAAGCAGATCTCCGACCACTGTTTCCGACAAAAAAGGCGATACAACAAATAAAGCATAGCAATCTCTGAACATCTCGCGCGGCGTCTTTCGACGTTCGGCTGATGATATCCTCTTTATTCCGTTTTCATTCTTTCCATATATCCCAAATGGATGGAACTCATAATCATCGAAACAGTCCAGCAGTTCAAACTTTTCTACTCTTCTTACATTCTCTATCAGTATCTTGTATCTGTTCTTATTACTATCAAACTGCGACACAAATGTGAGCAGATCTGCTATCGGCTGATTCTTTGGATTTATCTTGCTTCCAACAAAGCCCTCCATATCAACTGCAACATCCATGCTCTGGTCAAAGGTAAGATTACGGCTTAACGTAACAATCTTAATCATTAGACTGCCATCATGAATATTGTGATACTGAAGAACCCATAGTTTCGGATGAAAGTTATTTCTATAGTTCGGCATCCTGACTTCATGGATGCTGTCTTCTAAAAGGGCATAAAGCCTACTCTCCGTCTTTGGCACCTTAATACAGCCCACATTACAAAAGATAGATAGCTTCTTTCCTGTCCTTCTGATAGCTTCAAGCACGTATAGCGGATTATTCTTCTGACCAGTAGTCATCTCTCCGTGCATACCAAGACAAAGCGGTATTCCCATCAACGCTTCCATATCCAGCGAATATGTAAGACATACTGCCTGATCTAATTCATAATATGCATCAGCACTTAAAAGCTCACCATAATCTACACGGTCATTGTTTTGATCAAATCTTCTTCTAGGCATCGTCTCTCACCATTCCTTTCAAAATATCAGAAATGATAGTCTGACCGGTACCATGTCTGTAATTCATTGGCGAACTCTGAATCTCCTGATATGGATAATCCTTGCCAATCTTAGCTTTAACGGATTTACAAGCTTGCTCACGCTGTCTTATAATCCGTTTTTCTTCATCGGAGCAACTATCTGTAGTATTGTTTTTTACAGCACTTTCAAAACGAATCAAAAAATCCCGAAGTGCCGCTTTATAATGCTCGTGATTTCTAACAAGCTTTAATATCTCATCACGATGAGGCAGTCCCGGACTATTCTTCTTCCAATCCTTATACTTATTCTCTAATCTGCTTTTTTCTTCAGCAGTTGCGTACTCTCCACCATTCTCGATAAACAAAAGGTTATAGACGATATAGGCACCATATATAAAGTTTGCAAATTCAGTTGCCAGCTCCAAATTATGTGCCAAAACTTCCGGCATTCCTTCGGTAGGAATATCATCGAGTGCTACACCTTGATATGATGTCTTAGTCTTAAGGCAGTACTCCATAAGCGTATTCTTCATTACAGGGACATGTAAAAACTGGGTACGCAAATAATCCGCCTCATCTTTTCTAAGATGTAAAGTCGGATTATCCAAATAGTCCTCTATTCTTTCTTTACAAGGAGCATTAAATAAAGCGAAATTACCTACTCCGGCATCATCAGCATCGCCACCATCATCGTCGCTCTCATACTTGATTACGATATTCTGCGTCTTTCTGTTATAACCTGCAACAGCACTACAAGCGTCATCAAAAGACATATCCCCATTACATAAAATCTCGGTTGTACGCAGGGCATTCCAATAGATTCTTGTAGGCTTCATCTTAACACCGCGATCCGAACGCCCGCCGATGATTCCTGCTGCCTTCGTTCCTGTTTCTTCGTCTATCGCACGTCTGAGTGCCCTTGCGATTCTATCCTGATCTGTGTTAATGAGATTTCTAACCTCAGCTCCGGTTGTAAGTCCACTCTTCATGGCTTTCTTAAAAAGTTCCGGAATTAGAATGTAATACTTCGCACGAGTATGTAAGACAGAGGTTCCCGGATATAAGAGATCCGAAATACTGTCTCTTACAATGCCAACGCCAAGCTCATCCAGAGAACCTGATTCCCCGAGAACCTTTAGCAATTCTTTAATTGTTTCTCTTTCTTCTCTGGAATAATCCACCCAGCCAAGTTGCATTTTATATAACCACCTTTTCCTTTATCCGAAAAAGAACCACCAAATAAATAAGCCTGCTATCACAAAGAATAAAACTACCGTTCCAATCGGGGCCTTTCTTTTACCTTCATTAGATTCTTTTTCCAATTCTTCCATTAAGCGCATTTCATCGTCTCTAAACAATGAATCTTCTCGCAGATCATCAGAATACCTTCCATTCGACATCAAACCACTTCCTTAAAATCCAATGTCCCTTAAAAACATATCAACCGTAACTATCCGAGTAGTATTTGGCTCCTTGCTGCTTTTCATCTGTATTTTCCCATCAGCTCTTTTCTCAATTGTATACCTTGCTCCGGCATACTCAATTTCAAAAGCATCACCGACAGACTCTCCTGCCGCGTTTCCCTTGGATGTATACTCTTCAGAAAACACCTTGTACCATCCACCAAGGATTCCGTCTATAACCTTTCTATACTTCACGAAATCTTTATCATGAATCAAAAATATATAAGATCTTTGTGAACCTTTGTGGTAAGTCAGAATTGCCGGCTTCGCATCCTTAATTCTCTTAAACATTAGACTCTTGTGAGCTTCCCACTGCTCATATGGTCTTCTTCCCTTATGGCAATAATAAACAACGTTATGTCCTTCAATAAAATAGCTTTCAACTTCGCTTGGAAGAACATATTTCTCACCGCCAAGCTTCGTGGCATCATTGCTTTCAAGTAAGCCGTTATCCGGATCCATAAAAATCAGTTCTG
>JAEEGL016224166.1_pt1 | contig 12556 bp, 10 predicted proteins | sample 9134231 | NCBI WGS metagenome assembly JAEEGL01 (sample SAMN16246548, study PRJNA631951) | gut metagenome | biome: gut microbiome; feature: rumen; material: fiber-attached | host: Bos | place: Iran: Karaj | collected 2018-10
TCGAAGGGCCCCGGTAGTGAATGACAGCCCGGTGGGCTGTCAGAGCCGGGGCTGACCGAGCCCGCAGGCGAGACTCGAATCCCTCCGAAAATGGAGTCCGTGAACGCGGGCTCCATTTTCGGCCCTATTCAGAAAAGACGCCTCTCGGTGTCTTTTCTTTTCATAAAAGTTTTTGCGGGAGCGCGAGGGGGCTTTTTGAAAAAAGCCCCCTCGCATATTTTAATCCAATATCATATAATCCCTGAACGCTTCTATCTTTTCGCGTTCGATCCCGATGGAGACCAGATATTCCTCGACCTGCTCCTGCGGAGTGGCGAGGTCCGGGTATCTCTCCGCGAGCGCTTTAATAAACTGCACACGCGAGCTGTCCCCCTCGTCTTCTTCCTCGTTGCCGTACCAGCTTCGCTTATAGACGATGGACAGGGACGTGACGTCGTAGTTGAACATTACGTCCTTCATATCCATTCCCAGCAGGATATCCAGATATGCTCCGATGGTGCCCGTGCGGTCAGCCCCCGCGTGACAGTGGAAATACAGCGGATACTTCGACGTGTCGAGCGCCACGTCCATGATCTCCTTCAGCCACTCGGCGCCCACTCCGTAAAGGGTGTCCGTCCAGTGCTGGCACGGCCGGACGAAGTATTCGATGCCGTACCACTCGCCCTGCATATGCAGCCCCTCAAGAGACTCCTCCTGAAGATCAAGCCGTGTCTTTATCCCGAGGTCCTGCGCCATCTGGCGCCTGCCCTCGACGGTGAGGCACTGGTTCGGCTCCCCGGAGTCGTAGCATTCCGGCTCGGCTCCGCGGAAGATGGCGCCCTGCCTGATCCGCTTGCCCTCGGCGTTGACCCGGCCGCCAATGTCGCGGATGTTGGTACCTCCCTCAAGGTATATCGGACGGTAGCGGTCCCAGGCCGTGGTGAAGCTCTGCACGTCGCTGACGGAACGGAAGTCCGTCCTGACGCGCCAGTAGTATTTCACGCCGAGTCTGAAGTTCGTGACGTTGCAGGAGTACACTCCCTCCGTCAGAGCGAAGACGCTTCCGATGGTGACGTCCGCTTTGGTGGAGAAATCCTCGTCCTCGGAGATCTCGACCTTCTGGATCCGGACGGGATCGTCGCAGGTCCAGCGGAAGTTTATCATGGCGGGATAGCTCGGGTTGTGCTCGCCGCTCCGGAAAACACTGCCTTCCGATCCGGCGAGCCAGTCGTATACCGTCTCAGGATGCTCGATCTCGTCAAATTCGCCCATGTAGAACCGGCGGACGAAGGTCGCCTGAAGCGGATTGAGAACGGATATCACGTCCCCCTCCGCGGGATACAGCAGCTCGAACTTCGCCTTCCGGTTGATGTGCTCGAACCGCACACCGTCGTACCGCCTGAGGATGGCGGCGAACTGCTCCCGGGAGGCCTGACTGCCGGGGGAGAGAGTAGTATCCGTCGTCCCCGTGATAAGGCCCGTCTTCACCGCCCACGCCACGGCGTCCTTCGCGTATGAGGAAATCTTGCCGGAGTCGGCGAAGCCGTCCAGATTCGCCCGATCCCTTGTGGAATAGTGCAGGAAATCCGTGTACCTCATGAGCATGGCGGCAAGCTGCTCGCGGGTCACGTTGGCGGACGGGGAGAATTCCGTCTTCGACGTTCCGTTTACGATACCGGCGTTCTTCGCCCAGATGACGGCGGACGTGTAGTACGATTTCTCGGGCACGTCGGTGAATTCGGGACTGTATCTGACCCAAGGCGAGCCCTCGCGGCGGTACAGCACGGTTACGACCATCGCGCGCGTCATGGAGTCTGCGGGGGAGAACTTGTCGCCTCCGGTTCCGTTCATGTAGCCCTTTTCCACCGCGTAGGCGATGTCTTCCGCGCTCCAGCGGCTGTCATTCACATCCGAGAAATCCGAGGCGAACGCCGGGACGGCAAGGATGAGCATCACCGCGGCGAGAAGCACGGCGGCAAAACGAAGCTTCATTTTCATATGTCGATCCTCCGATCGTTTTTTGTGAGTCTATTATAACTAAAAGGGATACGACTTGTCAACAAGAGACGTTTGCCGGCGCGACTTCCATATAAAGAAACAGGCCGCGAAGAATTTCGCGGCCTTGTAAAATGCTATGGAGGGGGCTTTTTTTGGGCAAGTCCCCTCGCATAATTCAATCAAGTATCATATAATCCCTGAACGCTTCTATCTTTTCGCGTTCGATCCCGATGGAGACCAGATATTCCTCGATCTGCTCCTGCGGAGTGGCAAGATCCGGGTACATTTCAGCCAGCTGGCTGAGGAACTGCACGCGAATGCCGTCCCTGTCGTTGTACCAGCTGCGCTTGTAGACGATGGACAGGGACGTGACGTCATAGTCGAAAATTACGTCATTCATATCCATTCCCAGCAGGATCTCCAGATATCCGGCGACGGTCCCGGTGCGGTCCGCTCCGGCGTAGCAGTGGAAATACAGCGGATATTTCGACGTGTCAAGCGCCACTTCCATAGTCTCTTTCAGCCACTCGGCGCCCTCGCCGGAAAGGGTGTTCTCCCACTGCTTTCCGGGCCTGATGAAGTACTCGATGCCGTACCACTCGCCCTGCATGTGCAGTCCTTCAAGAGACTCCTCCTGAAGGTCGAGGCGCGTCTTTATCCCGAGATCCTTCGCCATCTGGCGTCTGCCCTCGTCCGTGAGGAACTGGTTCGGATCCTCGAATTCGTAGCATTCCGGCTCGGCTCCGCGGAAGATGGCTCCCTGCCTGATCTGCTTGCCATCGGCGTTGACCCAGCCGCCCAGGTCGCGGATGTTGGTGCCGCCCTCAAGGTATATCGGACGGTAGCGGTCCTGAGCCGTGGTAAAGCTCTGCACGTCGCTGACGGAACGGAAATCCGTCCTGACGCGCCAGTAGTAGGTCGTCCCGATTCTGAAGTTCGTGGCGTTGCAGGAGTATACTCCCTCCGTCAGGGAGAACACGTTCCCGATTGTGACGTCCGCTTTGGTGGAGAAATCCTCTTTCTCGGAGATCTCGACCTTCTGGATCCGGACCGGATCGTCGCAAGTCCAGCGGAAGTTTATCATAGCGGGATAGCTCGGGTTGTGTACGCCGCTCTGGAAAAGGTCGGTCTCATAGTCGGCGAGCCAGTTGTATACCGCCTCCGGATCTTCGGGGTCGTCGTAATCGCCCATGTAGAACCGGCGGACGAAGGTCGCCTGAAGCGGATTGAGAACGGATATCACGTCCCCCTCCGCGGGATACAGCAGCTCGAACTTCGCTTTCAGGTTGGTGTGGGTGAATTTAACGCCGTCGTACCGTCTGAGGATGGCGGCGAACTGCTCCCGGGAGGCCTTGTTGCCCGGCGAGAGGGTGGTGTCCGTCGTCCCCGTGATAAGGCCCGTCTTCACCGCCCACGCCATAGCGTCCTTGGCGTATGAGGAAATCTTGCCTGAGTCGGCGAAGCCGTCCAGATTCGCCCGATCCCTTGTGGAGTAGTGCAGGAAATCCGTGTACCTCATGAGCATGGCGGCAAGCTGTTCTCTCGTCACGTTGGCGGACGGGGAGAACGTCGTCTTCGTCGTCCCGTTCACGATCCCGGCGTTCTTCGCCCAGATGACGGCGGAAGTGTAGTACGATTTTTCAGGCACGTCGGTGAATTCGGGACTGTATTTCACTTTGGGGGAGTTCTCACGCCGCCACAGTACTGTGACGACCATCGCGCGCGTCATGGAGTCGGCGGGGGAGAACTTGTCGCCTCCGGTGCCGTTCATGTAACCCTTTTCCACCGCGTAGGCGATGTCTGCCGCGCTCCAGCGGCTGTCACTCACGTCCGAGAAATCCGAGGCGAACGCCGGGACGGCAAGGATGAGCATCACCGCGGCGAGAAGCACGGCGGCAAAACGAAGCTTCATTTTCATATGTCGATCCTCCGATCGTATTTTGTGAGTCTATTATAACCAAAAAGGTTATGACTTGTCAAGAAGATATATCTCCCGCCGGCGGAGCGGTTAACGCGGGAGAACGTCGGGACAACGTTTCCGAAAAAACGGAAAACGGTCCCGCCGGATCGTCCGGCGGGACCGTGCATCATACCAAATTGTCACCCCGCCGCGACGGGTTCCCTGTCGGCGGTCCGTTCACCGGCCGTCTCATCCCCGGCCTCCGGCCGCTTCGCCGCCGTGAGCATCAGCTTTATCCTATTCTGCTGATTCACCACGCTGGCGCCGGTGTCGTAGTCGATAGCGATGATATTTATCGCGGGGTTCGCTTCCTTCACGGGCTTCATCATCCCCTTGCCGCAGATGTGGTTCGGCAGGCAGCCGAAGGGCTGGGTGCAGACGATGCTCAGCGCGCCGGACTCGGCAAGCTCCAGCATCTCCGCCGTCAGCAGCCACCCCTCGCCCATCTTGACGCCGTGGCTGATATACCCCTCCGCCAGCGACACCGTGTGGTCGAAGGGCGTGTAGGGCCGGAACGTCCCCTGCGCTTTTATGATGTCTATGACGTCCTTCTGCTTCTTCAGCAGGAATCTGTACGCGAATTTATTGAGATGATGCTTCAGGGGCCCGCGGCCGTAGAACTTGTGGTCCATGATCCCGTTGTAGACGCTGTACATGCAGAAGTCCAGCAGTCCGGGGACCACCACCTCCGCCCCCTCGGACACGAGAAAATCCTCCAGATTGTTGTTCCCGAGAGGCGAATATTTCACGAAGATCTCGCCCACGACGCCCACCTTGACGGTCTCGCGCTCCCGCCGCTCTATGGTGGCGAAGTCGTCGATGATGGCGCGGTAGTTCCGCTTGATCCGCCGGTAGGAGATCCGCTTCTCCGCCATCTCGGCGGTGAGCCGCTCGGTCCATTCCTCCGCCTTGCGCTCCGCCTCGCCGCGGTGTACCTCGTAGGGCTTGGTCTGGTTCACCGCAGTCATCAGCAGGTCGCCGTAGGTCACGGCGTAGAGCATCCTGTGGAGCATCCCGAGAGACAGATTGAATCCGGGGTGTTTCTCTATCCCGGCGAGACTGAAAGAGATCACCGGGACGTACTCGTATCCGGCGCGCACCAGCGCCTTCCGGAGCAGGGATATGTAGTTCGACGCGCGGCATCCGCCGCCGGTCTGGAACAGTATCAGCGCCACCTTGTGCGGGTCGTACTTTCCGCTTTGTATGGCGTCGATGAACTGCCCGATGACCAGTATCGCCGGATAGCAGGTGTCGTTGTGGACGTACCGCAGTCCCGTCTCCCCGATGTGCGGTCCCGAGGTCTTCAGCACCTGCGCCCTGATCCCGTAGTTGTTCATGACCCGGGCGATGAGACTGAAGTGGATCGGCAGCATATTGGGGATGAAGACCGTGTAGTCCTTTTTCATCTCTTTTGTGTACTGTATGTAGTTCCGTTCCATATTTATCCGTTCTCCTCCGCCGTTTCCCTGTCCTCGATGGCGGCCAGCAGACTGCGGAGCCGTATCTTCACCGCGCCGAGATTGGTGATCTCGTCGATCTTGATCTGGGTGCAGTATTTGCCGCCCTCCTCCAGGATCCGGCGGACCTCGTCGGTGGTGATGGCGTCCACGCCGCAGCCGAAGGACACCAGCTGCACAAGCTCCGTGTCGTCGTGCTCCGTGGCGTATTTTGCCGCCCGGTAGAGCCGCGCGTGATAGGTCCACTGGTTGAGGACCCTCACCTCCGGCACCTCGGCGAGGTGAGCCACGCTGTCCTCGCTGACCACCACGAACCCGAGGGAGAGCGCCAGCCGGTCGATGCCGTGGCAGATCTCCTCGTCGATGTGATAGGGCCGCCCGGCGAGGATCATGATCCTCTTGCCGCACTCCCGGGCGTAGTCGAGTGCCGCCTCGCCCTCCCGGCGCACCGCCGCCACGTATTTCTCCTGCGCCTCGAATCCCGCGTTCACCGCGGAGCGGACCTCGCGTTTTGAAAAACCCGCCGCCGCGCCGCCGAGATAGCGGTACAGCTCGGACGCGAGCGCGCTTTTCTTATTTATGTTCAGATACGGGTAGAAGAACCGGGACCTGCCCGTGTCCTCCAGATTGCCCGCGAGAAGCTCCGAATAGTACGCCACCACCGGGCAGTTGTAGTGATTGACCGACGCCCGCTCGTCCACGTTGTAGGTGAGGCACGGGTAGAATATCATATCGACGCCGCGCCCGATGAGTTCCTCCACGTGGCCGTGCATGAGCTTCGCCGGGTAGCACGCCGTGTCGGAGGGAATGGTGAACTGCCCGCGCTCGTAGGTCTCTCGCTTCGACATTTCGGAGACGATCACCTCGTACCCGAGGGACGTGAATATCCCGTGCCACAGGGGCAGAAGCTCGTACATGCCGAGGGACAGCGGTATGCCCACGGTGCCCCTTTTCCCCTTCACGGGAGTGAGGGACGTCAGGTATTTTCTCTTGAAATCGTAGAGGTTGTGTTCTCCCGCCTCGCCGGGGTCCCGGCCGAGGCCCTTTTCGCACCTGTTTCCGGAGATGAACCGTCCGCCGCCGGAGAAGGTGTTCACCGTGAGTCTGCAGTTGTTGGTGCATCCGCGGCAGACGGCGGTCTTGGAGGTGTGGGTGAACTCTGTCAGCTCCTCCGGCCCCATGAGGGTAGTCTCACCCTTCTGATTCATGGCCTTCAGCGCCGCGCCGTAGGCGCCCATGAGCCCCGCGATGGCGGGACGGACCACGTTCCTGCCCAGCTCCTTTTCAAGCGCCCGCAGGACCGCGTCGTTGAGCAGGGTACCGCCCTGGACCACCACGTTCTCCCCCAGATCCTCCGGGGAAGTGGCGCGGATGACCTTGTAAATGGCGTTCTTCACCACGCTGACGGACAGTCCCGCGGAGATATCCTCCGCCGTGGCGCCGTCTTTCTGGGACTGCTTCACCGACGAGTTCATGAACACGGTACAGCGGCTCCCGAGGTTCACCGGCGCCCGAGCGAAAAGTCCCTTTTTGGAGAACTCCTCGGCGGTGTACCCCATGGACCGGGCAAAGGTCTCGATGAACGAGCCGCAGCCGGAGGAGCAGGCCTCGTTGAGCATGATGCTGTCGATGGCGCCGTTCCTGATACGGAAGCACTTGATATCCTGGCCGCCGATGTCGAGGATGAAGTCCACCCCGGGCATGAATTTTTTGGCGGCGGTGTAGTGCGCGGCGGTCTCCACGACGCCTGCGTCCACGCCGAAGGCGTTTTTGATGAGTTCCTCGCCGTAACCGGTCACGGCGGACCCGGCGATCTTTATCCGCTCGCCGCAGATCTCATATATTTTCGTGAGCTGTTCCTTTATGACCGTCACCGGGTTGCCCCGGTTGGAGGAATAGTAGCTGTAGAGTATCTTCCCGTCTTCGGAGAGAAGCACCAGTTTCGTGGTAGTGGAGCCGCAGTCGATGCCGAGATACGCCTTGCCGGAATACCGGGCGGGGTCGGTCTCCTCCACCGTCGCCGCGGCGTGACGGGCGGCGAACTCCCGGTACTCGCCCTCGCTCTCGAACAGCGGGGGAAGATTTTTTTCGCCAGACGAGCGCGGGATACAGTTCGATATTTTCTCCCAGAGGCCCCCGACGGTGTCGGAAATACCGTTTTTCTCCGCGAAAAGCGCCGCCCCCAGCGATACGGAATGACGCGCGTATTCGGGAAGGGGCGCGTCCTCCTCGGAGAGACCGAGAGTCTCCCTGAAGCGCTCCCTCAGGCCCCGGCAGTAGTACAGCGGTCCGCCGAAAAACAGCACTTTCCCGCGGATGCGTCTGCCCTGAGCCAGTCCCGCGATGGTTTGGTTCACCACCGCCTGATATATGGACGCGGCGATGTCCTCCTTCCGCGCCCCCTGATTGAGCAGCGGCTGGACGTCCGTCTTGGCGAACACGCCGCACCGGGAAGCGATGGGATAGATCCTGGTGTGATCGAGGCTGAGCCGGTCCAGCTCGCCCACAGACACGTCGAGCAGCGTCGCCATCTGGTCGATGAACGCGCCGGTCCCGCCGGCGCAGGTGCCGTGCATCCTCTCGTCGATGCCCGCGCCGAAAAAGATGATCTTCGCGTCCTCGCCGCCCAGCTCGATCACCGCCTCGGTGTCGGGATGGAATCTGCGCACCAGCTCCGTGGTGGCGGCGACCTCCTGAATAAACGGGATCCCCGCAGCCTCGGCGATACCGAGTCCCGCGGAACCGGACACTGCCGCGCGGACCTGCCGGTCGCCCACGGCGCGTCTGAGTCCGTCGATGAGCTCCGCCGTTTTCTGTCTGACCTGAGACAGATGGCGCTCGTAGGTGGAATAAATTATCTCGCCGTTCTCCACCGCCACCAGCTTCGCCGTGGTAGAACCGATGTCGATACCGAGATACAGCGTGTTTTTTTCGTCAGTCAAGGCCATCCGCCTCCTTTCACCGAAAATCTGATTTTAATACTCTCCGTTCCCCGGAACAGCAGGCACAAAAAGCGGTAATAATGCTAAAGCATAGCGTTCACAGTTCCCCCGCGGTGAGTTTAATGATCAGCGACATATCGTCCGGCTGGTCGCCGTCCATCGCCGCCTTGTTGCGGCGCACCGCGCCGCATTTGCGGCACTTGTGGTATATAACGAACCCCTTTTTCGGGTCAGGCTCGGTCTTCACGGCGTCCATTATGCCGCCGCACCCCGCCGCCCTGTCCCCCGGATACACGTCCAGGTGGACTGAGGCGAGGCAGAACGGGCAATGATTGCGGGACGTGTACCCCAGGGGCATGACTTCCCTTCCGCAGACAGCGCAGACGAATCCGCCGTCGTTCTTCTTGAACCGTTTTTCCTCCACGGGCGCCGCCCCCTTTCCTATATTTCCGAATTATTTACAATATCGATATTGATTTTTCCGCATTTTGTGGTATACTTATGGTACGAGGGTAAAAAAGTGCCCATGACTCCCCGCCGAAAAACCCGGGCGGGCGGTGACCGATTATCGAAAGGATGGATTATATTATGAAGAAAGAAGTAACCAAAAAGAAGTCCGACGGTTTCAAAGGATTGTTCGTGTTCATCGGCGTGATCGCTACGATCAGCGCGTTCCTGGCGGTCCTTTACGGGATCTTCAGAAAGTTTTTCAAAATCTCCATAGAGTGCGGCAACGAAGGCGACGCGTTTGACGACGAATTCGACGATTTTGAGCCCGCTTGCGACGAGTACTGCGGATATGACCCCGACGTGACTCTCGCTGAAGACGCCGAAATCTTCGGCAGTGACAAGGAAGATGACAAAGAGGGAGAATGATCGGCTCCGTAAAACGCGATCACACCGCTGCGGTTTCCCGCAGCGGTTTTTTCATAGCACCCGCTTGATATATCGCCTTGCGGCGATTCGATATATTGTCCTTTACGGACAATTCGATATATGCGGCTGCGCCGCATTCGATATATTTGCTTCGCAAATTCGATATGGGATAAATCCCCCTTGTGCCGACAGGCACATATCGAGCCCGTAAGGGCATATCGAACGCGTCAGCGTATATCGAAAATCCCGTCAGGGATTTATCTCGATGTGAAGTTTGCAAACTGCTTCTCGATGCCTCGGAACAGCAATTCATTGTCGGGACAGTAAGCATGCTGTCTCGACATACCGCCGAGGTTCAAACAGAGCGTTCGTCTTTTATTCCTCTAAGCACCATGATGACCGAAACTGCTGTGTCCCACTGCTTTTCTCCCGCTCTGTAGAGTCGGAGTCTCTCGTCGTACTTCGCGTTGACTATATTCTCCATCCGATTCGTATCGGCGAAATAGTTGGCCCGCGCTCTTTGCAGGCTGTCAAACTCACCCTGCCTTTCGGCTTTGATCATCGCCTCGGCAAACTCCGGCGGGTACTTCGGGTCGTCTGGCGTCAGATCGATCACGACGTACCCGGTCGTAACGCACCTGAAGCCGTAATTTTCCATCGCCGCAGGAAGCTCATCCTCGGTCATCGGATACCGACAGACCTCAAATTTTTCCATTTCGGCCGCAGCGTCCGGCAGAGAATTCCAAAAAATGATCTCCTCATCCGTCGGCTCGAGACACTTCGCCTTGCGCGTGACTCCCCTTCTCGGGGAAGCGGAGAGGCAAAGGCAGACCCCTCCCGGCTTCAGTACTCGGAACTGTTCCCCCCAGAACGCGGAGGGCTCAATGTGCTCCGACACGGTATGCGAGATCGTGACGTCGAACGTGACGTCGGAAAAAGGGAGGGCAGTGGCGTCCCCTGTCGTAAACTTAGCTCCGGGAACGTTTTCTTTTGCAAATCTCACGAAATTCGTGTCTCTGTCAATGCCTGTTATCTGCGCTTTAGGATACCAGCGATGTAACGCCTCGGCGAGCGCGCCGGGGCCGCATCCGATCTCAAGAATTTTCAGTTCTTTATCCCGATCCAGATCGAACAGTTTACTGTATTGTTCAAAAAACAAATCGTCAAACCTGAGTCTGCGGCTGGGAAACAGGGTAGAGAAGCCCTGAACGTTATCTGACCATACAGTATTCATTTTCTCCTCCTGTCTACTATTTGTGTTCAATGTTTATTAAAGTCTCTTTTCCATATATCCGCAGGTGAATGGAAAAAAATCGAATTTTTGTGTGCCCGTATGGATGAAGCCGTTTTTTTCATACCACTTGCGCAGCACCGTGTTTTCTTCAACGATTCCGATATGGGTCCTTTCACATCCGCGTTTCTTTGCGCGATCAAAAGCGTCGTTCAACAAAGTCGTTCCAATGCCTTTGTGTCTGAGATCCGGCAGAACGCATAGATTGTTCAGTTCGCATTGACCGTTATCCTGAACAAGCAAGGAATAGTATCCGATGATTTTACCGCTGTCATAGTATGCAATCATCAGCCTTTGTTCGCTTTCCAACTGATAGCGTATTCTGTCCTCTGAAATTGCGAAAGCAGTAAACCGGGGAGCGTTTTCAGCGGTAAAACCGAACTCGTCGGCAACAGTCATAAAGCTTTCTTTAATGACTTTGACACACTCGGGAATATCGTTTTTATCTATTTCTCCAATCATAATGATTCTCCTTACAATTTCACATCATCATGGTTGTTTTTCTTGGCGGTGGTTATGGAGGCGATGAGTTTTCTGCGAATAGTACCGCATTTACCTGATGTTTTTGCGTACTGTTCTTCAGACAGAGAACCCACCCTATAGAGTATCTCAAGCCAATATCCAGTTTCATAACACTCTTTTAATGAGATTTCAAGTTTATTAATAAAATCTGCTCTGCTTTGTGCATATCTTGCTTCATGTGCATTTGCTCCTATAGATGAACAAGAGCGAAGCAATTGGTTTATATAAATGGACTTTGCTTTAACAGAGTCACATAATTCAGTTAGTTCAACCGTTAATTCTATTGCAAGTTCCTTGATTGTTTTTTCGTTCATGTCAGTTACCTTCTGCGATATTTCTCGCGTTGCTCGACGCGATATATTTACTGTGTAAATGCGATATGTGTTCGCTTCGCTCACACGCGATATGATATGAATTCCTTTTCTCGTCCCGCAGGACATATCGCGCCGCAGGCATATCGCATCCCGCAGGGATATATCGCGAATTCCGTCAGGAATTCATATCGCTTCGAGACAGTCGGACGACTGTCTCGACATCCTCACTTCCGCTTGACCGAACTGAAGTACATGGTCCCGTCGTCGCGCTTGATTATCACGGCGCGGTAGGAGAGCGCCTTTTCCCCGTTCGCGCAGGTGAATTCCGCAAGATAAGTGTTCTCCGTCTCCTCCACCTTGTCGAGGATCACGTCGAATCTGTCGCCCCGGGGAGTCGCCAGCGGAACGTACGCCGACGCTTTCGTCAGATAACGGAACATCCTCCCGCTCACGTGAGAGATCTTCACGTTGCCTCCGAAATAGCGGTACATCATGGACTCGAAGTCCGACGCCGGTATCAGCTGGGAAATGGTCATGTCCGGATACGCCTCTTCGGCGTCCTTCAGAAGATCGGGATCTCCCGAATACTTTGCGAAATCGGTGTAGAGCATATAGTTCAGCAGGCTGTCCCGGCAGAGATTCACGGATTCCTTCATGCTCGTGAACTCCGGCAGCTTCACCGAGTCCACGCTTAGCATCTTAATCATCTCCGTGATCTCCATGCCCGCGTCGCTGTCCGGCTCCACGGTGCCGGTCACCGGCTCGCCGCTGTAGTCCGGCGCGCCGAACCCCAGCAGCCGTCCCAGCTCTCCCGAGCGGCACGAGGTGAGAAGGACCGCCGCCAGCAGCAGAGCGATCAGAATTATTCTTTTCATACGGCGCGTCCTCCTTTGATCGATTTATTCCATGCCGCAGATCCGCCGGACGGCGGGCGCGGCCTCCGCGTACATATATAGCGTTCCCGAAATGACGACGGGAAGACCCGTCCTCCTTCCCTCGTCGGCGGCCAGGCATATCCCCTCGTCCACGGTGGCGCAGGGTACGGCGTCCGCTCCTGCGGCGGCGTAAACTCCCGCCAGCTTTTCCGCGTCAAGGGCTCTCGGGTTGCCGGGCGTGACTGTGAACACCTTCTCCGTCAGGGGAGAGAGCTCCTCCGCCATGGGGCGGTAGTCCTTGTCCGCCATGACTCCGGTGACGAGGATCACCCGTCCCCCGCA
>JAEEGL010230295.1_pt1 | contig 12555 bp, 7 predicted proteins | sample 9134231 | NCBI WGS metagenome assembly JAEEGL01 (sample SAMN16246548, study PRJNA631951) | gut metagenome | biome: gut microbiome; feature: rumen; material: fiber-attached | host: Bos | place: Iran: Karaj | collected 2018-10
AGAGACAATCCGTGTTCTCAAATGGAAAAGGCCCCGCAGAGCAGTCTGCGGGGCCTTTTCCTGTCTCGGCGAACTTTATGGCTGGAAAGGGGTCCAAAGCGCTTTTTTCCTTGTGATCGCAGATGACTTGTGATATATTGTTTTCGAAGAAAACGGAATGGCGAAAACGGGTGCACAAGCTTGTTGTCTTCTGTCTGCAGCAGGGTGTCGGCTGTTTTTTGCTTGATACAATACAGGAAGGAGGCCTGCAATGGAAAAGAAGGTTACCCTGGAGATGATCCGGGAAGCCAGAGAGGCGATGCGTGGCGTCGTTGAAGTGACGCCTATCGTCACATCCACCCGCCTGGGGAAAAATCTGTATATTAAGTCGGAAAATCTTCAGAAGACAGGCTCGTTCAAGATCCGCGGTGCATTCAACAAGATTCGCAAACTCTCTCCCGAGGAAGCGGCACGGGGAGTCATCGCCTGCTCCGCCGGCAACCATGCGCAGGGTGTTGCTCTGTCAGCGACGCGGCTTGGAATCAAGTCAGTGATCTGTATGCCGGAGGGCGCGCCGATCCTCAAGGTCGAGGCGACCCGAGGCTATGGAGCGGAAGTGGTGCTGGTACCCGGCATTTATGACGATGCGGCCAGGGAAGCCGAACGCCTTTCCAAAGAGAAGGGCTATACCTTTGCCCATCCGTTCAACGATCCCTACGTGATCGCAGGGCAGGGGACCATCGGGCTGGAGATTTTGGAGCAGGTTCCGGATGTGGAACAGATTATCGTCCCGATTGGCGGCGGAGGACTCATCAGCGGCATTGCCGTTGCTGTGAAATCCATGCGGCCCAATGTGAAGATCATCGGTGTTCAGTCTTCAACGGTTCCATCCATGTTTGTCTCACTCAGAAACGGAGAGATTACCACGGTGAAAGACGGCCCGACAATTGCGGACGGCATTCATGTCCTGACACCGGGGGATCTGACCTTCAGGCTGGTTCAGGAATACGTGGACGACATCGTCACAGTCAGTGAAGACGAGATCGCTGCAGCCATAGTTGCCCTTCTGGAGGGAAGAAAGACATTGGCCGAAGGTGCGGGCGCGACCACTGTCGCGGCCTATCTCTTCAACAAGGTAGACACCACGCTCAAGACGGTTGTGGTGGTCTCCGGCGGAAATGTGGACATCACGACCCTGTCCCGCATCATTACGAAGGGGCTGCAGAAAACAGGACGTATTGTTCAGCTCACGACAAAGTTGGCGGATAAGGCGGGGAGCCTTGCTCAACTGTTGACCTGTGTGGCTGACTGCGGAGCAAACATTCTGAACATCGAACATGAACGAGAAGATGCCAAAACCTCCGTAAGTACCTGCGTTGTAACCATGACCCTGGAAACCCGCGACGAAGCCCACATTCGTCAGATCCGGAAAGAACTGGTAAGCCGTGGCTACCATCTCTTCGACTGAGCAGGAAAGAAAAGAGAGCTGCCGGGATTCGACCGGCTGTAAACAGATTTTGATTTAGAAAGGAAGAATTGTTCAAATGAAAATCATCGCAACAGAAAAAGCCCCTGCGGCCATCGGCCCCTATTCCCAGGCGTACACCGCAAACGGATTCCTCTTTACCTCCGGTCAGGTGGCTCTGGATCCCGCAACAGGTGCTGTCGTAGGCACAGAAATTGAAGCCCAGGCGGAGCAGTGCTGCAAGAATGTCGGGGCAATCCTGGACGCCGCCGGTACTGACTTTTCCAAGGTCATCAAGACCACCTGTTTCCTGGCGGACATGAAGGATTTTGCGGCTTTCAATGCAGTATATGAAAAGTACTTTGTAAGCAAGCCTGCCCGGTCCTGTGTTGCTGTCAGAGAGTTGCCCAAACAGCTGCTATGTGAGATCGAGGCAATTGCTCTTGCCGAGTAATATTGCGAGAGCATGACAGATCGGGTAAAACTGAAACAAAACTGATAAAACATAAAGCCACCGGATGGATCTCACGGATCCATCCGGTGGCTTTATATGCTGCACCCGGAAGCGCTTTCAAGCGGGATGCACAATGTGACTAACTGATATCGGTCAGCTTCAGCCTGCGGATGCGGCGCAGGGCGAAGCCGTTTGTAAGCAGAGAGAAACAAAAGGTGATGAGCGCTGAGTAGAGGAAGGTCTCCAGACGGGGCACTCGGATCATCTGAATGTACGGCGTTTCGGTGACGCCCAGAATACGGGCTCCCATGAAATTGCCGACCACAAGCCCGAGCACTGTGCCAAGAATGGTTGTGACTATGAGATCCGCCGCCACATAGCGGATGCACTCTCCGGAGGTAAAACCGTTGATGCGCATGATCGTCAGTTCTCCGGTTTTTCGCTGGATAAATGTCATCGTAAAGTTTGCGACGATGAAGCAGGCCATCATTCCCGCGATGAAGAGCATGAGATAGACGACAAAGTTAAGGGAAGAGGTGAACTGCTCGATCATAGTCCGATCTGCAGCGGCATCGTTGACGCTGACTAAGCCCTCGATTCCATCAAGCTTCTTCTGCAGCTCATTCAGAGACATACCCGCGGTCTTTACGAAGAAACAGTTGTTCTTCGGAGCAGTACCAAAAGTGTTCTCGTAGCTCTGTGGAGTGAGGAAAAAGAGCTGACCGTAATAGTTTTCGAACACACCGGCGACCTCCAGCTGCCGATGATTCATGCCGGAGTCATAGACCGTCACAGTATCGCCGAGTTTAACATGGTAGTATTCCTGAAAACGTCTGGGAATCAGTGCGCCGCTGTCCGGCAGATCAGTGGTTTCGCAGCTGTGAACATCAGTCAGCTTAAAATAGCTTTCCATGACGCCTTTCTCAGCGACGATCATGGTCAGCGCGTTCAGCGTTTCGTCCATTTCATAGACGCTGTTTTCCTTGTGCAGATTGATATGCTGCAGTGCATTCCGGTCCAGAATCTGCTCTATTTCCGCAGCGGCGTCGGCGTTCCCAGCAGTATCATAGAAAACCTCTGCATCGTAAGTTTGAATCCCGCCGAATTGCCGGTCAGGGACACCGCTGATGCCATAGCGCAGCGTAAAACCTACCACCATCAGAACACAGCCGCCGGCGATGCTGGCAATGGTGACCGTAACACGGTTCCAATCCGTCATCATGTTCCGAAGAATCAGGCGGTAATAGAGGTTCCTCTTTGCAGATACAAGACGCCTTTTCCGGCCGCCATGAGAGGACTTCGCCCCCTGCATCAGGGAGAGCGCAGACTGGCGAAGCAGCTGGGAACAGCCAAGATATACAGCAACTACGGAAATCGCAACTGCGCCAGCGATAACGAGACCGGTCTCGAAAGGCAGGAAGCATCGGTCTCCGGTCCCATAATTCAGATGCGCCTCGTAAGAACTCAGTACAGCCCGCTGCATCGGAAGCCAGGCCAGCACCACACCCATCCCGACACCCAGCAGAACCGCAGAACATGCGAAAAGCAGGTATTTTGCAAAGATCTCACGGTTGTAGAGACCCATCGCCTTGTTGACGCCGATCAGCTTTCGCTGCTGTTCGACCATGCGTGAGATGGTTGCATAAATGACCAGCGCACCAACGATCAAAAAGATCGTGGAAAAAGACATGCTCAGCGATGCGAGCTTGTCAGAGTTCGCGGCGGCGTATACAAAACCGGGATTGCCGTTGTTGTTGAGCACAACCCAGCGGCAGGTGCCGATGTCATTGAGCTTTTCCTTTGCTTCTGCGAGGTCTCTTTCCGCATCACGGATCTTCTCCTCGCCTTCTGCCACCTCACGCTCGCCCTCTTCGAGCTGCTTTTTTCCGTTCTGATAGAGTGTGAGACCGTCCAGATACTGTTCCCCGGTATAGTACCAGCTGTTTCGAGCAAACTCGTAGAGTTCTTCCGCTTCGCGATATTTTTCTGAAAGCTTGTCATAGTTAACGAGCTCAGGCAGAATCTCTTTCAACTCGGAGGAATCCGCAGAGTCAAGCATCTCCCTGAACTGCTCTTCGCTGATGTCAAGCTCTTTCAGACGGCTGTTGAATACGGAGATGTTATCAAGGATCCAGTCCTTGTCGGAAGCTGAAATATGATCGGGATCATTGAGAATCTGCTGGACTTTGTTCAAATTCTCGCGTGCTGTTTCGACTTTAACCTTTCCTTCGTTCAAAAGCGGCTCCGAGTAGTCAATCAGCTTCTTCATGTCGCCTAGCTGCGTCTCCGCTTTTTCGAGATCGCGCCGGCCGTCTTCAATTTTTTGCTTTGCCTGTAGAAGCTCTTCTTTGGCCGTCTCAATTTTGGCTTCACCGTCGCGGATTGTCTCTTCAAATCCGTTCCGCAGATCCTCAACTCTCGCAGGGGCGCGGTCTTCAGCCAGCGTTTCAAGTTCGTCGGATACAGGAGTGATGATATTCCAGTATTCTTCGCTGTAACGGTTTTCCGGCGTTCCATTGATGTGGATACGTGCCTTCATGAAAGCGCCGTCGAGCCCTTCCCGGTTAAAACTGTCCTCCAAAACAAAAACATACGGTGTAACCGGAACCATGTAGCTGAAATGGTCTGGGGTATAGAAGATCCCGGTAATGACAAAGTCTTTTTCAACAAGAGGATCGATTTCCATGATCTTGTCGCACTCGAGAGTAATGGACTGCCCGATGGTGAGTCCGCAGTCGTCGGCCAGATTCTTCTCAATGGCACATTCCTTCGTGCTCTCCGGTAAACGGCCTTCCTGCAATACCGGCTGCGACATTTCTTCCGGGAGGCTGGTGACGGTGATGCTGGTGTTGCTGTCTCCGACATGGAGCTTTGTGTCGATCTGCCATACGTGTTCGGCAATGTCGACGCCCGGAACGGCCCGGATTGCATCCAGGTCTTCTTCGGTCATCAGCATGGTGGAGGCGACTTCCAGATCCCAAAGCATCTGGTCATTGAAGAATTTTACCGCATCAATTTTCAGGGCAGCGGCCGTATATGCGATACCGAGGTAAGCCAGGGCGGCCAGCAGCCCGATTATTACAATGGATGTAAAAGCCACGATTTCTTTCCGAATATTGCGACGTGCATCCAGCAATTGAGTCTTTTTCATATTACCACTATCATCTATGTCTTGATTCTCACGTTTCTGAGAGAAAGAGACCTCTTTCGACTATGTAACGTGGACTGACATAAGCTGAATTTAATAAAGCGCCGGGAAACCCTGTGCCTCTAAAAAAATAATACTATCATAGGAATCGAAAGCCGTCAAGATTGACCAGAGCGGCTTGCTTTCCTGATAGTCTGTGTTATGGTCGTCGTGATCATACGCGGTACAGATAAAGACGAAAAGGAATGGTGAGATTTTTCAAGAAAATGAGCCGGCTCTTTCGTCCTGGTCCTTCTTCTGCTTCCGGCAGACACCTTTGCCAGGGCAGAGGGATCGACTTTCTTGAAGAGTGATCTTGACCCTTTGACAACCGCAGGATAATCCGATTTTGGGTTTCCTGCGGTTATTCCTGCAGGAGTCCAAAGAAAAAGCGTTTTAATTTTCCCTCTGTGATGACATGAATCGGCTTGATCTGATTAGGAGATGCGCCGCCAATTACCTTCAGATCGCGGTAGAGCGCATAGGTCTGCGGCTGAACGAATTTGACTTCCAGCGGGAGCATGGTCTTCTGGACGATTTTGGTGCGATAGGAGTCGTGCGCTTCACATAGCTTGCGATTGAGTATTTCAGAATAGAATGCCCATCGATCCGGTGTAATTTCTTCATCGCTTTCCAGCAGAACGGTATAATGCCCGGGGTCTGTCCCGGTATCTGCGTAAACGCTGTACTCCAGCACGGGAGTGCCGGATTCTTCCGACATCGCTTCCACTGCATTGCGAAGGGTTGTTTCCGTTACCTTCTCCCCGTACATGCTGATCAGCTGGTTTTTTCTGTAGGAGAAAACGATCATCGGACATTCGTTGTGATATCCGGTTACACGGACTACATCTCCGAGACGATAGCGGTAAAAGCCGGAGAGATTGGTGACAATCAGTTCATATTCTTTTCCTGCTTCCAGCTGATCCATCAGCAGAGGCGTCGCGGACATGCCATCTTCCACGGGAATGAACTCATAGAAGCCGCCAAAGGGCAGAAGCATATATGCGGGCTCTTCTTCCTGAAGCGGCGCTGCGATCGTGGCCTCGGAACAGACATAGCCCAGATAATCCACCACAATCTCCGGACCCAGCGACTGTCGAAGCTTTTCAATAAAGGGTGCAAAGGAGGCGGTTCCGACTGTGGCGACCAGTTTCATATCCGGCCACAGAAGGGGAACAAAGGCGCCATTTTCATGCTCAGCCATAATGGCCCGAATCTCTGCAGCCCGTTTCGGATCAGGAGTCAGCTTCGCCTCCAGCTGCTCTCGCAGCTTTGGATCCATGGGAACATCCGGGCTGATCCTTCCAGCTTCAATATCGTCGCTCAAGGCCTTCCAGTGAGAGCGCAGATAGACAATCATGTCATATAATGTCGGAGAAAAGGTTGACATCAGAAAGCTCAGATGCCGCTCCCGGAGAGCAAACAGCATTTTTACATGCCGCCGGTCGAATTCTGCACGGGGATAAACGAGTTCCTCGGGCAGTGAATTGTAAGAAGGAGAATCCTCGGGAATATTCAGCGTTTCGGAGATGGCGCCGTGGGCAGCACCGTACTGTGTATACCCGATCCGGGACTCCATCAGATTGATTCCCTTGAATGCAGGCATGCCATCTCCGCTTCTTTTTCGGCAGCTTCTTTCGTACAGACCGAAAACACGCTCAAATACCGTGCTGAAGAGAATGTTCAGTGCCTCCCTCGTGCAGGGAATCATTTTGGAAGCGCCGGAAGTACCGGAAGTGTGCGCAAAGTATACCACATCTTCCGTCGTGAGCATGTTCTTCTGACCAAAGTAGAACATCCGGTTAATATAAGGCTCATAGTCCTCAAAGCTTGAGAAGGGCACTTTTGCGGCATAATCCGCATAGGATCGTATCTCACGAAAGCCGTACTTTTGTCCGTATGCGGTGTCCTGGTTCTTCCGGATCAGCTGCATCAGCAGTTCCTGGCTGATCGCGTTTCCGCACCGGCTGGTTTCTTCCATGCGTTCAAGCGCCTGAATGCCGTCTGTGATATACTTTTGCAGGACGTCGGTACTCATTTCTCATCTCCTGAAATCATCCATGTCATGGCATCGTTGTAAATTCTGCAAAACCGCTCGACAAGGCCCGGGGAATACAGTTCGGAATCATAGTTGATATAAAAGGGGATCGGGTCTGCCGAATCAGAGCTGTCGCTTATGATGATCTGAAACCGGGTGAAAACACCGTTGAGCTTATCATAGCCAAACGACGCTTCCGTACCTTCGGGAAGGAAGGCGCTCATGTCGAACCCGGATTCATAAACCAGAATCATCCGGTCCCGATCACCCGGTGTGACACCGATGTTGCCCAGAGACAGATCCGCATAACGCATCCCGAGTTCATTCTGCTCGTCGATCTCCCTCAGAAGATCCTGCGGCGTCCGGATCTCATCCATGTCAACCGCGACAGGGACCGAGGCGATCGTCATTCCGATCAGATCCTTTTTCCAGTTCTCATCGCGACCGTTAAAGGTCCATTCCACCGTCACTTTCGGCTGCCCGCTGATTTTGGACAGAGCGATCAGTCCGGCAGCCACAAAGAGCTTGTTCAGGCTTGTTCGCAGTGTTTTGCAGCCCTGTTGAAAGTCCCCAAGAGACCGGGATGTACTGCTCATAAAGCGCCCGTTTCCGGTATGCCGGGATACCAGATCCGGATGAGGGTTGCACAGATAGTCTTCCCGGCTGAAGCGTTTCAAGAGCAGCTGCGCATCTGCCTCGTGCTCCAGCTCCATTCTCCGCCGATACTGGTTTTCCAGATAGTAGTAATAATGATCCTGTCGAAGCGGTTCACCTCGATATGCTGCAAAGAGCTCCGACATGAAATTTGCCATGCTGGAGCCGTCGCTGATCAGGTGGCAGGTATCAAGATCCAGGTATACATATTCTGGCGTCACAACAATCCTGCACCGGTACAGCAGTTCTCCGGTTAAACGATATGGCCTGACCAGTTCCATCATCATGTCATCCGTATGTTCGCCGGCTTCGATGATTTCCGGATGCACGATTCTGCCCGATGCATAACGCATGACGGGAACGTCCTCTTCGGTGTAGGAGAGGATGGTGCTGAAAACAGCGTAGTTGGAAAAAACAGCTTCCAGAGCTTTCTTCAGCCTGACCGGCTCAACGGTTTCTCTTGGAAACCTGAGACTGATGGGATTGCTCAACGCTGTTTGCATGGGAGAATACAGAAGCGCATCATAAAAATAAATCTGATACGGGGTCAGAAGCTGATCATGTGTGAGGGCTGCGCGGTTCAATGCGTCCAGATCCGCAGCACACTTCTCCTGCAGTCTCGCCGCAATTTCCCGAGGTGTTTTCCAGGCGTAAATATCTTTATAGTCTACCTGCAGCCATTCCAACTCTGCCGCAGCCAGTGCCGTCGAAAGAGAGTCGCCGCCCAATTCGAAAAAGTCGTCGTTCACACCGACCCTTTCCACATGCAGAACCTTTTCGAAAGCCTTGCAGATCGCCGCCTCTTCCGCTGTTTCCGGTTTAACGTAAGCCCGGACTCTGGCGTTAACGTCCGGCTGCGGCAGGGCAAAACGATCCACTTTCCCGTTGCTGTTCAAGGGGATGCGATCCAGGCGGGTGAAAAAAGCCGGGATCATGTAGTGTGGCAGGGACTGCTGCAGCTGCGTGCGGATTGCCTCTTCGCTCAGCGCATCTTCCGCAACATAATAGGCGCACAGAAAGACCTGCTGCCGATCCCCCTGAAAATCCCGAACCACCGCATTCCGGATTCCCGGGATCCTGCGCATGGCCGCCTCGATCTCACCCGGCTCCACCCGGTTGCCGTTGATCTTCACCATGGTGTTCAGACGCCCGGTTACCACGATGTTGCCGTCCGGCAGCCGTTTGCCCATGTCTCCGGAGTGGAAAACACCATCCCTGAGCACCTTGGCGGTCTCTTCGGGCATGTGGACGTAGCCCCGGAAAAACGGATTGTCGAAACAGATTTCGCCAGCCTGGCCGTCTGAGACTTCCCGGCCATCCTCATCCAGCAGCCGGATGCGGATGTCTTCAAAGACGGGCTTTCCGATCGGCGTGATGTCATAGCGGCGGTCCAGTTCAAACTGTGCCACGTGGAAGCCAGCCTCGCTCATGCCATAATTGTTGATGATCCGAACCCCCTCAAACCATACGCCGTTAGCCGCTTCGCTCCCGGTTACCAGTGTTCTGAGGCTGGATGCCGGACCGTCGGACATGACACGGAGAATGGAGGGAGAGAGAAAGGCAAGACTCACCTGATAGTGATTAAACTGTTTGTTTAACAGCACGGGGTTGCGTGCTGTTTCGGTTGAGAAAACCACCAGATGCATCCCGGAATACAACGCATTGAGAAAGATCTTGACTGCTGCGATAAAGTTGATCGGAGCAGTCTGCGCCATGCAGGTTGTCTCATTGATCAGATCCCCGGGACTCCGCTCAAGCGAAGCTTGGTTGAGCTTGATCTTGCCGTATTCCTGCAGGACTCCTTTCGGCTTTCCGGTGCTGCCGGAGGTGTATATGGCAAAGCAGGCGTCGTGATCTTCCGCCTCTTGAAACCCGGATTTCGGCTCGGTATGCAGAATCGTTTTCCAGATGCTGCTGTCCAGAGTCAGCGTGCATCCGCAGTCCTTCTCAATGGCATCGATCCTCTCCGGCGCATAGTCGTCCTCAACGACGGTAAATGCAGCGCCTGCTTTCCACACACCCAGCATTGCGATAAACGGTGCCGCACCTCTGGGCAGTTTGATCAGGACAAAGTCCTCGCGTCCGATCCCTTTTTCCGTGAGATAAGCGTACACTCTTGCGGAGAGCTCGTCCGTCTGCAGGCGGGTATAGCTGTCCCCGCTCATTTCCTCTGTCAAAAAGACTGCAGAGGGATCCTTCTTCACGATTGTTTCCCACTGCCGGCAGACATAGGGGACAAAATCCAAAAAATCAAGCTTCATTCTGCTCATCTCCTTGATGCGATACAAAGGCGTCCTCTTGAAGAATATTCCGAAAAAAGATCATGAATACGATATTATCATATTTTCTGATCCTGTGCTACCCCGTGAAAGAAAAAAGGCCCTGGCAGTGTTGACAATAGAATAGAAGGATAGAAATAAAAAAGCGAACCGGGAAGTTCTGGTTTTGAACCTCCGGCTCGCAATATGGCTGGTATTGAGGCAGCTTTTTCAGGATACTGCCCCGGTATTCGGTTTGAACTATCTGTACTTCACCGCCGTGCCGTAGACCATCACCTCTGCGGCGTTCTGCATAATGGATGCGGAGCAGTAACGAACACACACGATGGCGTCGGCACCAAGGGCTTCCGCCTCCTCCACCATCCGCTTCGTGGCCAGGGCTCTGGCATCGTTCATCATCTGGTTGTATTTGCTCAATTCGCCTCCGACGAGAGTCTTCAGTCCCGCTCCGATATCTCTGATTGCGTTTACGGTCTGAATGGTGCTGCCCTTGACCATTCCCAGCATTTCCAGTTCTTTTCCGTTGATTGTTTCAGTAGTTACCCAAATCATCTTCTTCACCGCTCCTTATCTCGTTGATTCTTGTTTTGAGTATGTATACCATTCCGACTCCCAGCGCGACAAGGGGTATGGCAAACAGAATCATAAGCGGGCTCCATTCCACGGCTGTCCCGATGCCAATTCCGTAGGCGATCAGATAGATGAGAAAGAAAACCGTAATGAGTACGGGCGCGACCATCTTCTTTTTACGCTGAACTTCTTTCATAACAACCTCTTTTTTCCGCGGAATTTCCATGTTCCCGATCATCCTGTATGCCATCACACTGTCAAAAGCATTATACTCGAGACAGTGAAAAGAATCAAGCAGAGAGATTCGTCTGGATTTTTAATCCGGGAAGACTCGTGCCAGACCGGTCCGATAAAGAGAACCCTCATGCTGAGACTCAAAAAGAAAAACACGGCGATTCCATCGGAATCACCGTGCTTTGTGGTGCGAGAGATGAGACTTGAACTCACACGTCGGTTGACACACGCACCTCAAACGTGCCTGTCTACCTATTCCAGCACTCTCGCATCTGCCCCTAAAGGCAAAAGCAATTATACACACGAGAGGGACGCTTGTCAAGAAGGAATTTTTTTATGTTTTGCGTTTTCGTGCCTTCGGCATTCCCGCTCGAACTGCACTGAGAAAACAGACCAGCGTAAGGGCAAAAGCCACAATCAGAGCTGCTGCTCCGTTGTTCATCAGAAGAAGATAGCGCATCTTCAGATAAGCGTGGTAGCCGAGAAGCGAGGCAAACTGGACCAGCAGCGCCGTGGGAAAGTAGATCGGAACGGAGAATGCGAGAACCAGGGAGAGAATATCCGCCCCGTAGAAATAACGTTCATGCATGTGGGGCAAAAGAAAAGGAATGCCGATGGCGAAGAGCAGACACAATGCGAGAATGGCCCGGTCGTTCAGCCGCTTGCGGCTGACCCAGGCGACAGCCAGCAGATTCAGCATATAGAGAAAGGCGAGAACAATACCGGCAATCGCCGCAGAGGATGGGTTCTTAATGTTGGTGAAGACGGCGAACACAGAAGGCGAGTTATAATTCAGCCCGCTTCCGATGCTGCCGGTCTGATTAAAATACAAAGTTACGGTCTCCCAGAGCGGCCTGCCGAAACACACAGCCGGCAGAACCATGAGAAGATAAGCTCCAAAAAAAGCGGGCAGGTGTTTCCACTGCAGTTTCCCGGTCATGAGAAATACGGCGTAAACAGGGAGAATGAAGACAGCCTGGAGTTTGAAACCGAAAGCAACAGAGGCGAGAACGACGGAGGCCCAGGGCCGGTCGGACATCGCACAGTAGATTCCCAGAAGAAGCGGGGCAATATAGAGGCTGTCGCACTGCCCCCAGACCGCACTGTTCAGAAACACCGTAGGGAGAAAGAGCGCTGTAAAGAAAGCGGCAAGAAGCCTTGGGCGGCTCTTTGTAAAACGGCTGCAGAGAAGCAGAACGCTCCAGGCGAGCAGAAGATCCGAGAGTGTGCTCAGAAGCTTGATCAGGTAGAGATCATCCATCGGCAGCACGGAGAACAGGGCCAGAAAATACAGATAGGGGATATTGTAGTTGCCGATGGGGTAACGCAGCGCCTTGAACCCGCCGTACTGCCGGAAAAAATCCACCCATCGGGAGAGAAAGTTGATATAATCCAGAGTTTCATAATCAAATGCGGCTGCGCGCAGTCCGAGGGCCAGGGCCAGCAGCAGAACACTGACGATCCGCGCGATCCGTGTTTTCAGAACCCCTGAGCGGTGCAGCAGCCAGAGCCCCAGGAACCCTTCCACAATCAAAACAGCGATTACGATCCAGAAATCCGGTGTTATTTCAGAGAATTCGGATAAAAAACTCATCATAGAAGCCTCAAAAGAAAAATGGCAGGAGCGTCTCTCCCGCCACACGCGAAATTTAACAAAAAAAGCTTGACAAATGCCAAGCGCCGATGCTAAAATAC
>JAEEGL012483605.1_pt1 | contig 12555 bp, 16 predicted proteins | sample 9134231 | NCBI WGS metagenome assembly JAEEGL01 (sample SAMN16246548, study PRJNA631951) | gut metagenome | biome: gut microbiome; feature: rumen; material: fiber-attached | host: Bos | place: Iran: Karaj | collected 2018-10
GTACTTCTCGGTAGCTTCGGGCGGTGGTACAGGTCGTACACTTCATCCCGATAACATGGCTGCAGGTCGTGCTTCCTACGGTATGACAGATACTATGGGACGTATGCACTCAGACGCTCAGTTCGCAGGTTCTTCGTCAGTTCCCGCTCACGTTGAGATGATGGGTCTTATCGGTGCAGGTAACAACCCCATGGTTGGTATGACTGTTGCAGTTGCAGTTGCTGTTCAGGAAGCTGCAGATGCAGGCAAATTCTAATTTATGATAATTTAAATCCGAATACCCTTTGTCTTAACCGGCAAAGGGTATTTTTTTATCTAAAAAATGTAATTTTTTGCTTATTTTTATTGATTCGAAGCATATTTTATATATAATAAAAATATATTGTTAAAACGGAGGAAAACAATGGACGGAATGAACAATCAGAATTTCGACGGACAAGTTGAAAATACTCAGACAACAGACGAAAGAAAATCCAAATTGGTCGGAGGACTTTTGGGTATTTTTCTCGGCAGTCTCGGTATTCACAATTTTTATCTGGGATATACAAAGAAAGCGATTATTCAGGTGGCAGTTACAACCGGTTCGATCGTACTCGGTATTATTCTTTATGTCGCTGCAGTAATTTTATCATTTGTATATATCGGGATTTTGATTTATCCTCTTGCAACTATCGTTTGCTTTGTTCCTTCTGGAATCGCCATCTGGGGATTTGTTGAAGGCATCATGATTCTTGCAGGCGGTATTAAAACGGACGGAAGAGGTATTCCTCTTAAAGAATAAAGCAAAGGAGATGACAAAATGGAAGAAAGAAAATCAAAAGTAGCTGCCGGCTTACTTGGTATCTTTTTGGGAGCTTACGGTATTCACAATTTCTACCTTGGATATACCACTAAAGCTATCATTCAGGTGTCTGTATCGGTTGGCTGCCTTATTCTCGGAACCATCTTAAGTATCATTCTTATCGGACCGATTCTCTACCTCGGAACTATGGGAATGGGAATCTGGGGAATGGTTGAAGGAATCATGATTCTTGCAGGCGGAATCACGACCGATGCAAAAGGCATTCCTCTTAAAGATTAATGTGAATTTCTTGTTAACTTTTTGTTGACAATTATATATATACAAGGTATAGTATATATAGTCGTGGTAACACCACAAGTTAAAATAATTATTTTAAATTAAGGAGAAAAAAATGGAAAAGAAAACTGCAGTAATCATCATGTACTTAAGCAACGTTATCTATCCATTCGGATGGGTAGGTTTCCTTATCGCTTTATTAGCTGGTAAGAAAGAAGTTGTAGGCGGAAAGAACTTAACACAGGGTATCATCCTTGCTCTTTTACAGAGCGTTGGTACAGCTGTAGCTATTGGACCTTTGGTATCTTTCGTTTTCGGTATTATCGCACTTGTTAAGATCTTCAAAGAAGACGACCTTGATCCCGAACTTCCTTTAATCGGTGGTATGAACTGGTTTGATAAATAATTAAAACAAAAAAGGCCGTCTTTTGACGGCTTTTTTTTATATCAAGAAAAGGAAATAATATTATGGATAATATGAACAATATGCAGAACGGTTCATTCGATAATGGACAGGCTGTAAATTATGATAACAATCAGGCTGCTGCCTATACTGATCAAAATACTGCTTTTGGCACCCAACAATCTGCTGCAAACACAGATCAGAACGTTTCTTTTGGCGGTAATGAAGCTTATGCTAACAATCAGAGTAATGCATATACCGAAAACCAGAACGCTTATGCATACTCAAATCAGGGATATACTTATAACTCATACACTGATACAAATTCGTTTAATTACGTAAATGATAATTCGGGTTATAATGAAAAAAAGAGCGGACTTGCAATTGCAGGTTTTGTTATTGCATGCATTTCATTGTTTTTCGATCCTCTTGTTCTTTTGTCGGTTCTCGGTTTTATATTCGGTATAATCGGAGTAAGCAAATCTACAAATAAAACTTTCAGAGGACTTGGAATTGCAGCCTGGATAATATGTATTTGCACATTCGTATTACAGATCTTTGTAGATACGATAATTATCATTTGTACAATGGGATTGGGATTCTTTGTAATTTTTATTTAAACAGTTTGAATGCAAATAAAAAAGGATCGGTTATACCGGTCCTTTTTATTTTTATTTATTTTGCAAAATCTCGCCCATAGTGTTTACGCATTTTATTACTTCGTTGTAATTATTCACTCCGGTATTAAACATATCCTCGTTGAATTCCGAGTCAAAAGCCTGTTTGAAACATTTCTCTGAGTTGGATATATAAGTTGAAGCGTTCTCCGCCAGTGTTTTACAGTCCGCAAATTCCTTCGGAGTATCAACTTTTGCGAATTCATCGAAAGCATCTTTTAATTCGTTTAATGAAGTATATAATTCTTCTTCATATTTATCCGAATCGGTATCGATATTATCGATTATCGCTCCTGTAGTAACGATCTTATCATAAAGTTTATTGACTTCTTTGTGGTAATTGTCATATTTGGCTGATTTTGCGGAGCATGCGCATAAGCTTAATACTCCGAAAACACAAAGAATGCACAAAGCATATTTTTTTATTTTCATTTTTCCTCCGTATTTACATCACATAGTAATGATACATTGATAAAAATACCATATTTTGTGTTTTTATGCAACAAAGTTTATTGAACAGACCTTTATTTTATGTTAGTATAAATTTGAAATGTTTTAAGATAAAAAGGGTCGGAGGTTTAGTATGAACGGCGCAAGCCTTCTGGTAAAATCACTTGAATGCGAAAATGTTGATGTATTGTTCGGTTATCCCGGTGTTTCAATATGTCCTTTTTTTGATAAACTGACTGAATCCGATATTCATCCGGTTCTGGTAAGACATGAAGTTAATGCCGCTCATGAAGCAAACGGTTATTACAGAACATCGGGAAAAATCGGCGTTTGTGTTTCCAGTTCCGGACCCGGTGCCACGAATCTTATCACAGGTATTGCAACCGCTTTTGCCGACAGTATCCCTCTTGTTGTTATCACCGGCCAGGTTAAAAGCGAACATATCGGTTCGGATCTGTTTCAGGAAGCTGATATCATCGGTGCCTGCGAATCTTTTGTAAAATATTCCTATCTTGTTAAAAATGCCGCTTTGATCCCCAAGACGGTAAAAGAAGCTTTTCATATTGCTTCAACAGGAAGAAAAGGTCCGGTTTTGATCGATATTCCCGTTGACGTTCTTTTAGAAGAAGGTTTTGATTTCGAATATCCTGATTCAGTTAATTTAAGAACTTACAAGCCTACCCTTAAGGGGCATTCCGTACAGATAAAAAAGATAATCAACGAATTGTCCAAAGCTCAAAGACCTATTTTAATGGTCGGAGGCGGAGTTAAGCTCTCGGGAGCGAAGGATGAAGTTTTAAAGTTTGTATCGAGATTTAACATTCCTTTTGTATCCACACTTATGGGTCTGGGTATCGGTAAAGACGACAATCCTTTATATATCGGAATGGTCGGAAACAATGGATCAAAATTTGCCAATAAGGCAATTAACGAATCTGACTGCCTTATCGTTGCCGGCGCGAGAGTTGCTGACAGAGCCGTAAAACAGCCCGATCTGATCACGAAGGACAAAACGCTTATTCATATAGATATCGACCCTGCGGAGATCGGAAAGAATGCGGGTCCCAATATTCCGGTTGTAGGCGATCTGAAAGAAGTATTCCTTCAGCTTAATGATTTCGAGGAATCTTTTGATTTTTCCGAGTGGGTTAACAGACTTAATTCCTATAAAATGACCAGAACTGGTCTTAAGGAATCGACCAACCTTTACGTTGATCCCAAAGAGTTTGTTTCCATGCTTACCAAACGTTTATACGATGAATCCGTTCTTGTAACCGATGTAGGCCAGAATCAGATCTACTGTTGTTCCAATTTTGTATCACAGGGTTCGGATTTTGTAACATCAGGCGGGTTCGGATGCATGGGATTTTCTCTCCCTGCGGCTATCGGTGCAAAATTGGGTAATCCCGATAAAAATATCATTTCTTTAAACGGAGACGGAGCTTTTCAGATGTCGATGTGCGAACTTTCGACTTTAAAACAGGAAGGCTTTGCCCTTAAGATCGTTATTTTTAACAATAAAGCGCTTGGTATGATAAAAGAGTATCAGCATTATAAATACAACAATAATTATACTTTCAATGAACTTAACGGCTATCCTAAGTTCGAGATGATTGCAAAGGCTTATGATATCGATTACATGGAATGCGAGAACAGTGATGATATTCAAAAAGGAATAGACTGGCTTCTTGATTCCAAGGAAACATGCATACTTGAATTGAACGTTGACAGAGATGCTTTTACAAGCGCAAATTAACGGAGTTTTTTATGAAAAGAATTTTTTCGGTATCGGTTGAAAACAGATCCGGTGTATTAAGCAAAGTTTCTTCTTTGTTTGCAAGAAGAGGATATAATATCGAAAGTCTTACGGTGGGCGAAACGCATGATCCTACCATTTCGAACATGACTATAGTTTCCAGCGGATCCCCTCATGACCTCGAACAGATAGAGAAGCAGTTGAACAAGAAGCTTGATGTTATAAAAGTCAGAACATACAAGGAAGAAGAAACTGTAACCAGAGAAGTTATTCTGGTTAAGATCAAATACGCGGCTACGAACAGAAGCGAGATTATTGAGATCTGTCAGATCACCAAGGCCGAAGTTGTTGATACCACTGACACCAACATGATACTTCTTTTATGCGATACTCCCGACAGAGTCGATAAATTCATTGATATGATGAAGAAGTTCAATATTGTGGAACTTGACCGAACGGGCACTCTGGCAATGAAGAAATGTAAGTAATTATGAAAAAGAATGACGTTTTTCTGATAATCATTATTCTTTTAATACTTTTACCTGTATCCGTATTGTTTCTTTTAAGGGAAAACGGAGATAGGGTTTTAATTAAGATTGACGGCAAAGTAGTTGACACTATCAGTCTGAAGGCTGAAGGGCAGTATAAGTACGAGACAGAACACGGTTACAATATTGTCGAGATTAAGGATTCGAAAGTCAGGGTTATCGAGGCCGACTGCCCCGGACATGACTGCGTAAACAAAGGTTTTATAAAACGAAACAATGAATCCATAATATGCCTTCCTCATCGACTTGAAGTCAGTATTGTTTCGTCTGATGACGAATTTGATATCATTGTTCGGTGATGACCGCCATCTGAAATATTATTTGGTCACGAATTACTTTTATGAAAAAGAACGTTAAAAAAATCGCTTTTCTCGGATTGTTTGTATCTTTCGCTCTGATACTTTCATTTCTTGAAACGCTGATCCCGAATATAATTCCGATTCCCGGATTCAAACTGGGACTTGCAAATTTTGCGGTACTTCTTGCCTTATATTTATTCGGTATTAAAGAAGCCTGTATAGTTGATTTATTAAGAATTGTACTGGCTGCACTGCTTTTCGGCTCGATGTTCAGTTTCTTTTATGCCTTAAGCGGTGCGTCTCTTGCGATACTTATCGAAAGCATCATAAAAAAGACCGATAAGTTTTCTCCGACAGGAGTTTCGATATTCGGAGCAGTTTTTCATAACACAGGGCAGTTTATCCTTGCAGTCATCATCATGAGATCTTTCGGTGTTTTATATTATCTGCCGTTTACACTGATTTTCTGTGTTTTAACAGGTTTTATAAACGGTCTACTTGTTAATCTGATAAAAGAAAGACTAAATAAAGTGATAAATGAGGAATAGCTGACAACAGATTAAAATATCGATCATCTGCCGGATGATATAAATCAGAATATATGATTCAAATCTTATTCAATTTTAAATATGTTTTATAGGTGAAAAATGTACGGATATATTAAAGGAACAATAGATTACATTAAAAACAATCAGGTCTGCATAGATACCGGAAATGTAGGGTATCTTGTAAATATAAGTTCGAAAACATACAACGAACTTCTTATGGAGAATGATGAGATAAAACTCTACACGCATATGAATGTAAAAGAGGATGATATCTCACTTTACGGATTCCTTACTCTCGAAGAACTTGATTTCTTCAGACTTCTTTTAACCGTAAATTCCATTGGACCGAAAAACGGAATGAGTATTTTATCGTACTATACTGTCGGTGAAATGGTTTCTTTTATCCTTAAGAAAGATGCCAAATCAATTGTTAAAGTTCCGGGGATAGGCGCCAAGGCATCCGAGAAGATCATCATTGAACTTAATGATAAGGTTTCTGCATTTGGTGTGGCTGAGGAAGCAGTTAATACCGCTGAAGAAGATGATGAAACGATCAACGAATGTGTTGATGCTCTTATCTCGCTTGGATTTAAAAAGAAAGATGCGCTTAATGCGGTTAAGAAGGTTAAGAATTATACGGATCTTTCGGATCTTCTTTCTCAGGCCCTTGTTTTCTTTGATAATTAAAAAGATAGATTTTGATATATGAGCAGAACAATAGAAACCAAACTTACAAAAGAAGATGTTGTTATAGAAAAAGGACTTCGTCCTGTCAGATTAAGCGATTATCTCGGACAGGAGAAGATCAAGTCGTCGCTTCGTATCTCTATAGAAGCGGCAAAGCTTCGTAATGAACCTCTTGATCATATTTTGTTTTACGGACCTCCCGGACTCGGAAAGACTACGCTTGCCCAGATCCTTGCAAATGAAATGGGCGTTAACATTAAGATCTCGTCCGGACCCGCTATTGAAAAGCCCGGAGATATAGCCGCTATTTTAAACGGCCTTAAACCCGGAGACATTCTTTTTATAGATGAGATCCATCGTCTTAACAGAGTTGTGGAAGAAGTTCTTTACTCCGCTATGGAAGATTTCTGTATCGACATTATGATCGGTAAAGGCCCTGCGGCAAAGAGCGTCAGAATGAAACTTCCCAAGTTCACTCTGATCGGTGCAACAACGAGAGTAGGTATGCTTACCGCACCTTTAAGAGACAGATTCGGAGAGATCCATAAACTTGAATATTATTCCGTTGAAGAATTGTCCGGAATCATAATGAAGTCTGCTGACAGACTCAATACTTCTCTTGATATGGATTCTGCGTGTGAACTTGCAAGAAGATCGAGAGGAACACCCAGAATCGCCAACAGACTTCTTAAAAGAGTAAGGGATTATGCACTTGTTGCCAATGACGGCAATATAAATAAAAAGATAACAGACGAATCGCTGGACATGCTTGATATCGATAAATACGGACTTGATGCGGCCGACAGAAGGTATCTTGAAATGATAATCGAGCGTTTTAACGGAGGCCCGGTCGGACTTGAGACTCTGGCTGCTTCTTTGTCGGAGGAAACAGAGACGATAGAGGATGTTTACGAGCCCTATCTTTTACAGCTCGGATTCGTTCAGAGAACGCCTAAAGGAAGGGTCGTGACCGATTTGTCTTTAAGGCATTTGGGACTTGAAAAGGCATAATTATTTTTGTATACTTTACTTTGGTTGAACCAATTAACTTTTCTTTAATTCAGGGGTATTAAAATGACGGGCAAAAGCGAAATAGAAGTTATCATCGGCGGCAAGGTTTATTATATTTCCGGTTATGAATCCGAGGAATATTTACAGAGAGTTGCATCTTATATCAATTCGAAGATTAGTGATTTTGAAGGCGAAGATGCTTATAAAAGACTGAATGCCCAGTATCAGAACCTGCTTTTGCTCCTTAATATGGGTGATGATTATTTTAAGGCGAAGAATAAGATAGAACTTCTTGAAGATGAGGTTCGCTCGAAAGATGACGACCTTTGCAATATCAAGCACGAACTTATTTCAACACAGATCAAACTTGATAACGCCAAGAACGAATTAACCGAAAAGGATATGACGATCGCAAGACTTGAAGGCGAATTAAGAAGATAAATGATTATAAAACTGTATGATTTGTTTCATACAGTTTTTTATAATAAAGGTATTTAAAATGGTTGAATTACTTGCTCCTGCGGGAGAATACAATTCATTTTTGGGCGCGATTAGTGCCGGCGCCGATGCCGTATATCTAGCGGGCAATATGTACGGTGCCAGGGCGAGTGCGCAGAATTTCACCGAAGAAGAATTGTTAAAAGCAATTAAATATGCACATCTTTTTAAGCGTAAAGTTTATCTTACGGTTAATACATTAACCAGGAATGAGGAACTTGAAAAACTCTACGATTTTATTTATCCGCTTTATGTATCGGGTCTGGATGCCGTTATTGTTCAGGATATCGGCGTTTTCTTTTATATCAGGGAAAACTTTCCCGAACTTGACATTCATGTATCGACACAGGCTGTCGTTACAAGCGAATACGGAGCAAAGTTTTATACCGGTCTTGGAGCTAAAAGAGTTGTTCTTGCGAGAGAATTAACTCTTGATGAGATTAAGAAGATTACAGCTCAGGGAATAGAAACAGAGTGCTTTATTCACGGCGCCATGTGTTATTCATATTCGGGAATGTGCCTTTTTTCATCATTTTTAGGCGGTAATTCGGGAAACAGAGGAAGATGCAAAGGACCCTGCAGACAGCCTTATAAGATCGATAATAAAGAAGGGTACTATCTTTCCCTTTCTGATATGAATACAATCGATATTATCGATAAACTTATAGATTCCGGGATTTATTCTTTTAAGATCGAAGGAAGGCTTAAAAGCCCTTCTTATGCTGCCGGAGTTACATCCGTTTACAGAAAATATATCGATAAGCATATGGAAGATCCGAAAGAAGAATTAAGGATTGAAGAATCCGACAGAGAACTTCTTAAGTATCTTTATTCGAGAGTTTCCACGGGCAGAGGATATTACGAGAGAGTATCCTCAAAACAGATGGTAACCATAGATAAGGGTGCATATTCCAAGGTTGATGAAAATCTTGAAAAAGAAATAATATCCAAATATATCGATAATCCTTTAAAGAAAGAAGTTGATGTTAAATTCTCTGCTTTAACCGGCCAAGATGCACTTATATCTATGAGTACCATGATCGACGGTCAGATCATAGAAGTTAATGCAGAATCGGATAGCATTATTGAAAAGGCTCAGAAGCTCCCCACATCAAAAGATGAGATCTTAAAACAGCTTAAGAAACTTGGAAATACCGATTTCGTTCTTAATAACTGCGATATTTCTCTGGATGACGGTTTCGTTGCCTCTTCTTTGGTTAATAATTTAAGAAGAGAAGCTTCGGATAAATTGAACAAAAGGATTGAAGATCTCGGCCATGAACGTTTAACTTTGGAAAACAGAAGAACTGTTTTTGAAGTGGCGGAATCGACAAAAGATTTTCTTTCCGCTATGTTTGAATCCAAAGAAGTCGTCACAGATAAAACCCATGAAAAAAATACAGTATCAGATAATTCTGAAAAGCAGGAAGGATCGAAACGATTTTCAAACTGTGCTTTTGTCAGTACTTTTGAGCAGTTTTCTCTTTGCATGGAAGAAGGCTTCTTTGATTCGATCGTTGTAAATAAAGACATATTATCTGATACGAATGAAAATGCAGCTTTTAAAGATAAAAAGGTTAATGATGCATTTGAAAAACTCGCGTCTTCGACCGATAAGAAGATTTATATCCAACTGCCGCCTGTTCTTCGAAGCCTTCATGAAAAATCGGTTAAGAGACTTATTAAATATGCTCAAGAAGAATCATTTATTGACGGAATATACGTAAATCAGTACGATCAGTATTATTTTGCCCGCAAAATCGGATTTACCAAGGAAATTCACGGCGATTCGAATATTTATTCGTACAACGATATCAGTTCAACGGTTAACAATACGATTTTTGATTCTTCATTGTTCGGCAGGGAATTGTCTTCAAAAGACATAAACAGCCTAAACACAGAAGGCATGTCGCTTGTTTTGTACGGGAAGGCTTCTTTGATGCATACCGCAAACTGCATCATGAAAACGACTGGAAAATGTACGAAATTCACCAAGTCTGATAAGAATGCCTTTGTGAATCTGAAGGACAGAACCGGAGCAGATTTTAAGGTAAAATTAACCTGCGATGATGAATTATGCTTTAATACAGTAATAAACAGCGTACCGACTTCACTGCATAATAATTTTGATAAGATCAAAAACTATAAAATAAACAGATTTTTATATGTTTTCACGGATGAATCAAAGCAGGATGTAAAAGAAGTTGCCGAGACTTATAAATCCTTATTTAACGGCCGAAAGAAGGATGTTTCATACAAATTTACGGCATATCATTTTAAGAACGGTATTTTGTAGAATTTTCTTCCATTTTTGCCATTTTTATAGTATACTTTTATGCAGAAGTTATAACTTTGGGAGGTTATTATGATAAGTCGTTTATTTGGTTCTTATTTGGTCAAGGAAGGCAAACTTACCGAAGCTCAACTTGAGACCGTTTATGAGACTATGCGCAAGGTTCGCGTTAAACTTGGTCTTATTGCAGTAAGCGAGAAGCTTATGACCACCGAGCAGTCTGATGAGATCAACAGACTTCAGGCGATTATGGATAAAAGATTCGGTGATCTTGCCGTTGAAAAAGGTTACCTGACTTCCGATCAGGTTACAAGACTTTTAGGTTTACAGGGCAATCAGTATCTTTCATTTGTTCAGGCAATCGTTGATAACGATTTCCTTTCCATGGATGATATCAATAAAGCTTTAGCAGATTACCAGAATGATAACGGATTTACTGCTACTGACATGGAAGATTTAAAGAGCGGCGAATCCGACAGAATCGTTCCTTTGTTTTTACCCCAGAATATTGTTGAATATCAACTTGAGCATATTCTCATGAGTATACGTGGATTTATCAGACTGATAGATTCCGATATTTATGTTGAAAAAGGATATGTTTCCGATTACGAAGAAGTTCAGAGCTTTGCTATGCAGAGTCTTGACGGTGATAATAAAGCCACAATGGCGATTGCAGGTGAAGGAAAGAACATTCTTGCCGTTGCAGATGCATTTGCAGGTGAGAAGTTCGAGATCGCAGACGAGGATGCTCTTGATGCGGTTGCAGAATTTATCAACTGTGTAAACGGAATGTTTGCAACTAAAATAAATAATGCTTTTGATATCGATCTTGTTCCGCCCGAGTACAGCTCTGAAGGCTGTAAGTTTACGGGAAAACTTATTGTTTTACCCGTTCATGTTAAGGGTTCGGTAATCAAATTGATATCCAGTTTTGGCGATTTCATTAACAAATAAGGGAGGTTATTCTGATGGCTAGAATTTTGATCGTGGATGATTCCAGAACATCAAGAAAAATTTTAAGGGGGCTTTTGGAAGAATCGGGACATGAGGTTATTGCCGAAGCTGAAAACGGTGAAGAAGGTGTTAAGAAATATATCGAGTGCCAACCTGATGTAACGACTCTTGACATAACAATGCCGGTAATGGACGGATTGGAAGCTCTGACAAAGATCAGAGAATATGACGGTAACGCCAAGGTGATCATGGTTACTGCGGCGGGACAGCAGAATAAGATGGTTGAAGCCATCAAAAACGGTGCCAGCGAATTTGTTACCAAACCTTTTGAAAAGGACAACATTTTAAAGATTATTGAGAAAATGTAATTTTTGAAACGAATAGCTTGCTATTCGTTTCTTCTTTTATTACTTTACGGGAAGATATTCATAATGCTTTTTTCGGATTACATTTATGTCGATGAATATTGTTTCAATAAATTCGACGAAATAAAAGAAAATATAGAAAAAAGAAAAAAGATTATCGTCGATTCGTTTTTTGTGATAATGCTCAATGAGTATAATTCACAGCTTGAATTTACGGAATGGATGTTTCTTTTGCAAAGGCATTACAAGGAAAATCCGCCTTTGATCGTCGGTCTTGCGAAGGATTATGAATCTGCCCAAGAACTGACATGCCATATGATCGAAAACTGCCTTATCAAAGTGAAGAATCTTGATTACATTGAATATCTTGCATCGCTTCCCAAACTTGAAGAAGACGAGCCTCTTCCGAAGCTTTTAAAGATTTCCGGAGGAAAAATGTATGCTTAAAGTTTTGATGATAATCGGAATAGTCTTAGGCAGCATTATCCTTCTGGCTCTTATCGCTATCTGTACCATACTTTTTGTGCCTTTCAGATACAGAATAGGAGGCTCGAATAAGGAAACGCTTACTGCATATTTTCTTCTGACTTTTCTTTTATCCATTGTCAGGATAAAAGTATATTACAAAGAAAAGATGGGCTGGGCGTCTCTGAGGCTTTTCGGAATTAAGATATTCGATAAAGAAATACCTGAACTTATCGAGTTCGTGGAAAACCTTTCGGATAAGTTTTCAAAGAAGAAAAAAGACTCGGATTCCGCAGGAGATAAGAACGAAAATCCCGAAGAAGCCCCGGCAAAAGCCGAGACAATTCCCGAAGAAGAAACGGTTGAATACGAATTAACAGAAGAAGAATTCGAAAAGTATTTAAACGAACCTGATGAATTCGATGATATGAATGCCATAGAAAAGAATATTTCTTTTCTTTCTTCTTTAAAAGAATTTGTTTTAAACATTAAGAAAAAGTGGTATAATTTTAAAGAGTTTGTA
>JAEEGL014262998.1_pt1 | contig 12555 bp, 10 predicted proteins | sample 9134231 | NCBI WGS metagenome assembly JAEEGL01 (sample SAMN16246548, study PRJNA631951) | gut metagenome | biome: gut microbiome; feature: rumen; material: fiber-attached | host: Bos | place: Iran: Karaj | collected 2018-10
AGTTTCGACACGCTGTGCTTCTCCATATACTCGGACATATCGACGCGGATCATGGCGTTCACGTCGCCGAACATAACGTCGGCGAGGACTTTTGAAAGCTCGGTCTTTCCGACGCCCGTGGGGCCGAGGAATATGAATGAACCGATCGGCCTTCTCGGGTCGGAGAGGCCGAGTCTGCCGCGGCGGATCGCGCGTGATACCGCCTCGACGGCGGCGTCCTGCCCGATGACGCGCTCCTTGAGCGTTTCCTCAAGGCGCATGAGCTTTTCGCTCTCTTCCTCCTCGAGTTTCTTCACCGGGATGTGAGTCCACGCGGAAACGATATCGGCGATATCATCTTCCGTTACGACGGCCTCTTCGGTCCTGCCGTCGGCAGGTCTCTTTTTCGCTTCGAGTTCCTCCGTGAGTTTCTTCTCCTCGTCGCGAAGCGACGCCGCCTTCTCGTAATCCTCGGAGAGGATCGCCTCTTCCTTCTCGGCGGTGACGCCCTTGAGCCTGGTTTCAAGTTCCCTGACTTCCGGGTCGGGGGCGATCCCCGCGATACGCTTCTTAGAACCCGCCTCGTCGATCAGGTCGATCGCCTTGTCGGGGAGAAATCTGTCGGGGATATAGCGGACGGAGAGTTTGACGGCGGCGCGGATCGCCTCGTCGCTTATCTTGAGCTTGTGGTGCGCCTCGTACTTGTCGCGCAGACCGAAGAGGATCTTTTCCGCTTCCTCGGGAGTCGGCTCGCCGACCATAACGGACTGGAACCTTCTCTCAAGAGCGGCGTCCTTTTCGATATGGCGTCTGTACTCGTCGATCGTCGTCGCGCCGATGACCTGCATCTCGCCTCTTGCGAGAGCCGGTTTTATGATGTTCGCGGCGTCGACGGCACCCTCGGCGCCTCCCGCGCCGATTATCGTGTGGATCTCGTCGATGAAGAGGATAATATTCCTGTTTTCAAGGACCTCCTTCATCACGGACTTCATTCTTTCCTCGAATTCTCCTCTGTATTTCGCGCCTGCGACCATGGATGAGATATCGAGAGTGACGATGGACTTATCTTTCAGATCGTCCGGGACGTTCCCGTCGACGATACGCTGAGCGAGTCCCTCGACGACGGCGGTTTTGCCGACGCCCGGTTCGCCGATAAGGCACGGGTTGTTCTTCGTGCGTCTCGAGAGGATCTGAATGACCCTCTCGGTCTCTTCGTCACGGCCTATGATGGGGTCGATCTTCCCCTCTTTCGCGAGGCGGCAGAGGTCTCTGCCGTGCTGCGAAAGCGTGGGGCAGTTTTTGATCTCGGTCTTTTCGCCTCCGCCGGGCCTGCCGCCGCGCGAAACGTTCTCCGGATCGGCGCCGAGATACGACGCTACGTCGCGTCTCAAGTCGTCCGGCGAAGCGCCGAGCCGCTCGAGCATTTTGACGGCGAAGCAGTCCGCCTCGCCCGTGATGGCAAGGAGCAGGTGTTCCGTGCCGATGAATCCGTGACCCATATTCACGGCGAGCGACGCCGAGTTTTCTATAACTTTTTTCGTTCTCGGGGTCATATCGGCGGCGGACAGTCTCGTCCTCTCGCCGACGCCCGACGTCTCCTCGATCATCTCTCGCAGAGAGTCGGCCGTGATCCCCTTTTCCAAGAGCACGCGGGACGCGATGCCCTCTCCCTCCTCGATCAGTCCGAGGAGCACGTGTTCGGTACCGACGCAGGTGTGGCCCATCTCGCACGCCGCTGCGATTGCGCGGTTAAGGGCGTTCTGCGCTCTTCCGGTAAATCCTACGTTCATTGAGTTCACCTTCTTTCGGCGGGACAGAGGGCGGGGGTGTTATTTCCCGTCCTTGCCCGACAGTATCTTTCTTATTCCCTCCGCGCGGGCGCGGTCGCGCTCCGCCGGGGTCATCTTCCCTCCGTGCGAGTTCATCAGCATAGCCGGCATCGACTTAATCAGAATCTCGTCGAGTTTTTCGACGCCGATGCAGTCGATTATGCCGAGGCAGACGCCGAGGCGCACGTCGGAATAAAGACTCAGGAGTTCTTTCGTGTCGATCTTCACGGCGTACAACATCGTACCGTACGCTCTCATCACGCGGTCCGAGACGCCGTCGCGGTCGGCCTCGAGGAGTTTCTTTCTGAACGATCTCTCCTGCTCGGCGATCTTGCCGGTGACATCCGCGAGTTTAGAGATCGTCTCCTTTTCCGTCACGCCGAGCGTGACCTGATTGGAGATTTGGAACAGGCAGCCGTCCGCCGCCGATCCCTCTCCGGACATTCCTCTCACGGTGAGTCCGATCTTGCCGAGCTGATTCGACAGCGGTCTGATTCCGCCCGCAGCGACCGTACCCGGGAGGAACATCATCACGGACGCTCTCATCCCCGTACCGAGGTTTGTGGGACAGTGCGTAAGGTAACCGAGTTTGTCGTCGTACGCGATGTTGAGTTTCGCATCAAGCGCCGAGTCGACGGAATCCGCCCTTTCGTACGCCTCTTCGAGCGAAAGCCCCGGCAGGATCGACTGGATCCTGACGTGGTCTTCTTCAAGGATCATGACGGAAACAACTCCGTCGGCCGATTCGACGATCCCGCGGGTCTTCGACGAGCGGGCGAATTCCGGGGAGACCTTGTGCTCCTCGGACGCCGCGGCTCTTTCATTGTCGGAGAGCGCCGAAAAATCGGTGAAAGAATATCCGGGGTCGCCCTTGAACACACCGTGCACTTTTTCGATTATCTCTTTGCGCGACGTCTCGTCGAGTCTTTCCCCGAAGGGATAGTCTTTGAGGTTTCTCGCAAGACGGATGCGGGACGAGACGAAGACGTCCGAGTCTCTTCCTTTAGATTCATACCATTTCATTTTGACTCACTCCCTTCCGCGCGGGCTGCGCGAAGCTCGTCTCTGAGTTTCGCAGCTTTCTCATATTCCTCGTCCTTAACGGCGGCTTTCAGTTCCGCCTCGAGCGACTTGATCTTTTCTTTCTTCTCTTTGTCCTTTTTGAACGCGGCCGGAGCGCCGCCGACGTGCGACGTCGTACCGTGGATACGGCTGATCGTCGGGGAGAGCTCCTCCGCAAACGTTCTGTAGCATTCAGGACAGCCGGCCTTTCCGGTGTTCACGAGATCGGAAAACGTCGAGCCGCAGAGCGGACACTTTTTGATCTTTTCTTTAGTTCTTCCGGGCAGTTCCCTCACGCCGAACAGACTGCCGAACAGTTTATCGGCGCCCGAGAAAGTGTCGTCGAAGAATCCCGAGCCGAAGAAGTTATCGTGCTCAAAAACGTCTTCGATCTCTCCGTTCTTTTTCGCTTCCTTCGCGCACTCCGCGCAGAGGGAGAGCGATCTTTCCTTGCCGTTCACGGATTCTCTGTAGAATACGGCGGCCTCATTCTTTTTACATCTTTCGCAAAGCATGACTGATTCCTCCTTTTGGTCTATTTTATCGCATGAGCGTCATAAGAATATGGCGCATTATGTCGGCCCTTACGGCTCCCCTTTTTTCGGGTTCGACCCGGTCGAGCGAGCCGTCCGTCAGCGCGGAGACGATAAGATCGTGTTCCCGCGCGGAGACTACGCCGTGATCAAGCAGATTTGAAGCGTAGGCGCGCGCCTCCCGCGCGTCGATCTCATCTCCGATCGCGTGGAAGAAGTGCATCAGGTATTCGTTCGCGGTCATTCTGACCCTGACGATCCTGATGAATCCGCCGCCGCCTCTTCTGCTCTCGATAATGTAGCCGCGCTCCGGTGTGAAACGTGACGTTATCACGTAGTTGATCTGACTGGGAACGCACCCGATCTGAGACGCCAGGTCGTTTCGGCGGACCTCCGCGGTGCCGCCGGATCTGTCGAGCATTTCCTCGATTATTTTTGCGATCTGATCCGATATGATCATTTGGGATCACTCCTTTTTTCTGTTTTCGACGATATTTTACCGCAAAGGTCAGAGAAAGTCAAAGTCAAAGAAAGTCAAAGTCAAACTCGTTTGACCGGTTTTTAAAAGCTAATGTGCCGTTTTCTCCCGTTTTCGCTCTTTTTCTCATTTTTTCTCTTTATTTCTCAACCGGCAGAATATCCTGTCCGCGTCGCAGTCATAACTTTTCACCATTGAAATATATATATAATCGGACGGACCGCGGGGGTCCGTTCATCCGTCCGAATAATAAAATGCCGCGCCGGCGGCGGGAGGTGCCCTGCTATGTTCGTTTACAGCGTCAAAGCCAATACGCTCAAACTCGTCGGGATCATCGGGACAGCGCTTCTGCTTCTCATCGTGATGATCTTTCTTATCCCCGAACACGCGCCGAAGACGACGGCGGCGATCGCTAAGAAAAACTCGGATATCAAATACGACAAGGTCAAAGACAACGACGGCCGGATCGGTTTTCTCGAACAGTTCGGGTGGGAAGTCGATCCCGAACCAGTCGAGGAAGTTACGATCCGTATTCCGTCGGAGTTCGACCGCGTGCTCACCTCGTACAACGAGCTGCAGAAGCAGCAGGGCCTGGATCTGTCGAATTACCGCGGAAAGGAAGTGACGCGGTATTCATATAAAGTGAAGAACTATCCCGGATACGGCGGCGCCGTGACCGCCAACGTTATCGTTTTCAAGAACCGCGTCGTCGGAGGGGACGTTTGTTCGTCGGACGTGAGCGGTTTCATAGGCACGTTCGATTATCCCGATAAAACGCTCACCGAAGAGAGCGCCGCGGAAACTCAGGCGCAGACCGAAGAACAGACGGCGCTTGAAACCGGGGGATGAGCGCGCTCAGCCGCGTATTTTTTTCATGAAACGTACCGTCCGCACTTGATTCTTCTCCGACATTAATATATAATTGGAGCAGAAGGGTCCGTTCCGGGGCAGGAACGGACGGACGGAGGAATTGAAATGGATTCAGCGAAAGCCGCGGAAAAATTCGGTATCTCGAGAAGACGCGTCGAGGCTCTCTGCGCCGACGGACGGATACCGGGAGCCAAAAAGGTCCGGGGAAAATGGAGGATCCCGTCGTCGGCCGTCAAACCGATAGACGAAAGATCCGTCATCGTCGTCCCCGACGACCAGCTTTCCCTTTTCGACACCGTTAAAAAAGACAGGAAAACGACGCTCGACCGCGCCGAGGTTTGCCGCGTCCTCTCCGTGTCGCAGACGACTCTGAAAAACTGGATCAGGCTCGGAAAGATCAAATCGGATCCGGACGGGCTGACGTTTGACAAAAAATATATCGCATCGGTCGCGCGATCGATGAAGAAAGGCGACGACGGCCGCCTCACCTCGCGCAGAAACAAAAAGAAAAAGGCCGGGAGATCGGTCGCGTCTGATTACGTAAAAAGCAAGGGGAACAAGGAAGCGGTAAAGGAACTCGTCTCCGCGCTCCCTTCCCTCTCGCGCGAAGAGCTGAAAGCCGCTCTCTCCGGATGCGCCGTCCGTCTTTATCTTTTGAGCCGGGGGCTCGGAACTGAGGGACTTTCCTTTCAGTCGGCGCTCGAGGGAGACGGTGAATTCAGATCGCTCGTTTACGATCTTCTCGGAAGGACCGGCCTGTCCGACAGACAGCGCGGCCCGTTTGAGAAGGCTCTGTCGTCAGGCCTTGAGTTCGTTCCGTGGGAGGACACGCTCGGATCCGCCTACCTGTCGCTTTCGGACGTATCGGACAGAAAAGGAACGGGCATCTACTTCACTCCAGGCGACGTCGTCGATCACGTATTCGATCTTCTGTCGTCGACCGGCGGTCTTAACGGCGGTTCCGCGATCGACCCGTGCTGCGGGACGGGCAACTTCCTTCTCGCGCTCGCAAAGCGCGGATTTCCCGCGTCGTCTCTTCACGGGACCGATATCGACGAGATAAGCGTTTCGGTCGCCCGCATCAATCTGTATCTGAACGACTCCTCGCTCAAAGCGGACGAACTGAGGAATACGGTCGTCCGCAGCGACTCGCTCGCGAACCGAAAGAGCGGGAATCATTCGCTCGTCGTCGGCAATCCCCCGTGGGGATACGAGTTCGGCGAAAGGCAGCTTTCTTCCCTCGCCAAAAAATACGCGTCCGCCGGAAAAAAAGGAGCCGAATCGTACGATCTGTTCGTCGAACGCGGGCTCGATCTGCTCGCGGAAGGCGGCCGGCTCGCGTACGTAATACCCGAGGCGTTCCTGAACGTTGCGTCTCACGGAGAGGCGAGACGTGACGCCGGAAAGAGATCTTCCGTTTCGTTCGTCTCGTTCGTCGGAAACGTATTCTCCGACGTCCAGTGCCCCGCCGTCCTTCTCGGCCTCGAAAAGAGGGCGGGAGGCGACGTGACCGGATGTGTCGTGGAGCGCGGCGAAAAGAGATTCACCGTCGGAAAAGGCCGTCCGCCGTTCACAGACGGGTCTGTATTCAACGCGGACGATGCGGAATGGTCGGCGCTCGAGCGTATCTCGAACGTTCCCGGGGCGCGCTATCTGAAGGATCACGCGAAATTCGCCCTCGGTATCGTCACCGGAAACAACAAGGAATTCCTCAGAGAGGGCGGCGCGGACGGATACGAGCCGGTGCTTCGGGGAACGGACGTATTCAGGTTCCGCACGGCGGCTCCCGGAGCGTCATTGAAGTTCGAGCCGGATAAGTTTCAGCAGTGCGCGCCGGAAGAGTTGTTCCGGGCGCCCGAAAAGCTCGTCTACCGTTTCATCTGCGACACGCCGGTATTCGCTTACGACGCCGACGGCACGCTCTCGCTCAACAGCTGCAACGTCGTCATACCGCGGATCAAGGGAGTCGGGATCAAATACGTTCTCGCGGTCCTCAATTCGAGCGCGGCGGCGTTCTTCCTTAACAAGAAATACATGTCGGTCAAGCTTCTGCGGTCTCATATAGAATCGGTGCCGATCCCTCGCGCCGATGAGGAAGAGGAAAAACTCATCGAGGCGCTCGCCGACGAACTCATCGCGGGCGCGGGAGAAGACGTCTACGAAAAACTCGATCTGCTGATCTCAAAGCTGTACGGTCTCACCGACGAAGAGATAAAGACGGTGAAGGCGTCGGCGGCAGGAAAGAATTCTTTTATCCTTTGACACAATTGAAAAACGCCTGACTGCAAGTCAGGCGCTTTTTTGTTTTGGGTCAGAATTCCGCCTCGGGTATCCGGATCCCGGATATTTTCATTATGACGTCGCGCCACAGCGCGTCGCGTTTGATATGATAAACGTAACGCGAGAGGTGAGCGTCAGGCGTGACCGTGAGATACCCGTCGTACGACGGGAGCGCCGTCGGGATCAGACGCGACAGCATGAAGCGGTCGCCGTCGTTAAGCATCCATCCGACCGTCGTGACGTCCCAGATCACGCGCGTCCACGGTGCGCCCTTCGCGTACGAATCGGCAGAACGGATCGTATTCTTTGCAAGGTAGTCCGCGAGCGGGTTTTTGCCGACGAACCAGTATTCGAGTTCGGGCTTTGAGATAGTGAAACTCGAAACGACGCCCATACAGGGCAGGCGCACGAACGGCACACCGCTGCTCATTACGACCCTTGCAGCGGCGACGTCGCCCGACATATTGAACTCCATCGTATGACCGTAATGGTCGGCGTTTCCGCCGAGCCATACGACGACGGTATTCTCGACGACCTTCGGGTTCAGGAGTATCGCCGATGCAATATTCGTGATCGCGCCGATGGTGAGAACGTAGAGCGGGTTATCGGGAGAATACTCCTCCGCGCGCTTTGCGAGGTCCTCCGCCGCGGGAGAGACGACGGGAGTTTCCTCATCCTGCAGGAATCTGTCCGAGCCGCGGAACGCGTCGACTTTTTCTCCGGCGAGGTCGAGAATATGAAATATCTCCTTATAACTCTTCTCCATCCCGTCGGCGGGGCCGGTCGACAGATCGTTGAAGAACGGCGCGGCGTATATCGCTTTCGTCGTGATCTTTTCCTTCGATCTGAGAAGGTACGCTATCGCAAACTGGTCGTCGACCTCGTTGAACGCGTCGGTATCGAGCACAGCGTCGACTTTGCCTTTCGGCACCTCGAGATTTTTGATCCTTCTGATATCGTCCATCTTTTTACTCCTTTTAGTGATTCTTAATGATCACGCCGCCGCCGAGGACCGCGTCGCCGTCGTAGAACACGACGGTCTGACCGGGAGTGATCGCGCGGAGCGGTTCGTCGAATACGACTCTGACCTCGTCTTGCCCCGTTCTCTCGACAGTCGCTTCCTTTTCGGGCTGACGGTATCTGACTCTCGCCCTGACGCGGGAGGGACCGCCTTCGAGAAATCCCGGGGAGCACGTAAGGTCGCTCGCGGTGAGCGCCGAGGAAAAGAGTTCCTCCTCGCGGCCGAGGACGACCTCGTTCTTTTCGACGTCGACGCCGAGGACGTAAAGCGATTCCGGCAGCGCGAGGCCGAGACCGCGCCGCTGTCCGATCGTGTATCTGATGATCCCGCGGTGCTCGCCGAGGACGTTGTCTTCCCTGTCGACGAAGTTCCCGGGCGGGTATTTCCTTCCCGTCTGCTCTTCGATGAATTCGTGGTATTTGCCGTCGGGGACGAAACAAATGTCCTGACTGTCGTGTTTTTTCGCGTTGACGAAGCCGAGTTTTTCGGCGAGCGCACGTACCTCGTCCTTTTTCATCGAGCCGAGCGGGAATTCGACGAACGGGAGCATCCCGCCCGTCAGGGAATAAAGAACGTAGCTCTGATCCTTCGCGGGATCGATCGCTTTTTTGAGGATCCTTTGACCGTTTTCATCCTCGATCCTCGCGTAGTGGCCGGTAACGACCCTCTCGCACCCGAGTTCACGCGCACGGCGGAACAGCTCGTCGAATTTGAGGAATCGGTTGCAGTCGATGCAGGGATTCGGCGTCATTCCCGCCTCGTACGCGGCGACGAACCTGTCGATGACGTCGCGGCGGAAGCGGTCCTTGAAATTGAAAACGTAATGGCGGATGCCGAGTTTTCTCGCGACGTCAGCGGCGTCTTCGGTATCCTCGAGCGAGCAGCAGGAGCTCTCGATCTCTCCGTCGAAGAGTTTCATCGTGACGCCTATCGGCTCCCATCCCGCTTCTTTGGCGAGGTAAGCAGCGACGGACGAATCTACGCCGCCGCTCATGGCGACGAGAACTTTGCCCTTCATACCGGCTCACCGTCCCTTCTGACGTCACCGCGGTCGACGGCGATCCTGTATCCGGCGGAGCGGACGCGCGCGTCGAGACATGCGACGCACTGCGCGGACTCTTCGCCCGTGCAGATCTTGCCGTCGTATAGCAGATATTTGTTTCTCACCCGGACGGGAGAGAGATTAGGCATGACGACGTTCGCGCCTGCGCGCAGACCGTCCTCGCGTCCCGTAGGCGAGACAGTCCCGAGCGAAGTGGTCGCCGGGATCAGCGCGTGCGGGAACATGAGCCGCAGGATCGACAACAGGCGCAGAGTAAGCTCCGCGCTCCCGCTTTCGAAGTTCGCGAAAGGCGTTTCGCTGTGAGTGACGAAAGGGCCGATGCCTATCATGTCCGGGTCGAGTTCCCGGAGAAAGCGAAGGTCGGAGATAATATTGTCAACGGTCTGATAAGGCGAGCCGACCATAAAGCCGGAACCGACCTGATAACCGATCTCTTTGAGATCGAAAAGGCACTTTTTTCTGTTTTCGGAGCTCATCACTTGCGGGTGGAGTTTCCCGTAGTGAGCGGGGTCCGCCGTCTCGTGGCGGAGCAGATAGCGCTCGGCGCCCGCGCGGTACAGTTGAAGATAACTTTCGCGCGATCTCTCGCCGACGGAGAGCGTGACGGCGCAGTCGGGGAAACTCTCGCGGATCGAGGATACGATACCGCAAAGGACCGCGTCGTCGAAGAACGGGTCTTCCCCGCCCTGAAGAACGAACGTGCGGAATCCGAGGGCGTGGCCCTCCGCGCAGCACGCGAGGATCTCGTCCGGCGTCAGGCGGAAGCGGTCCGCCTTTGCGTTCCCGCGGCGGATGCCGCAGTAATAGCAGTCGTTTTTGCAATAGTTAGTGAACTCAACGAGCCCTCTGATAAAGACCGCGTCGCCGTATACCTTGCGGCGGACCGCGTCGGCCTCAGCTCTCAGTTCGCCGTCGTAACGGCCGGAAGAGATAAGGGCGGACAGTTCGTGATCGTCAAGATCGCGCGTCAGAGCAAGTTTTTTTACCGTATCCAAGGCGGCCGTCCTCCCTTCTTCCGTTCACGCGGCGGCGTTGAGTCTTATTGAAATAATATCATATTATCGTTATTTTTTCAATAACCCGCGCAAAGCGTTGACACGGCGGTGAAAAAAAGGTAAAATATCTCAAACCGGAAAAAGATGGGAGCGGATCGAAATGGGTAAAGCGGCAAGGATCGTCACTGTCGTTCTCTGCGCCGCGGCGGCCCTGGCGGTCGTTGCTCTGGCGTTTTCCGGCGTTTTTTTCGGTCTGAGAACGGTTTCGCCGCAGACGTCAGCCACGCAGGCGGATCCTGCGCCGTCGTCTTCGGACACGGAGGCCGAGACTGCGGCGGACACCGCCGGTAACGCTCCGCCAGCTCCGGCAGAAACGGAAACGGACGCTCCGACGGAAACGGAAGAGATCACCCTGAACACCGAGACCGAGGCGCAGCCGCAGAACTACGATACGTACGAACCGGGCGACCCGTCGTTCGGGACTAAAACGAACAGCGCAGAAAGAGCGGCGGGAGCTGCCGGCTCCTCGACGGTCGTCATCGACTTCGTCGGCGACGTGATGCTCGCAAACGATCAGAACGAACCCGACGTGCTTTTCAACACGCTCGCGGGAAAAGTCGACCCGTCGTATTTCATGGGCGCGGTCGCCGGTTATCTGTCGGAAGACGATTTCACCGTGGCGAACCTTGAAAACACGTTCACCGACCGCGTGCTCGAAAAGTGCTACAAGGGATACGATCCGGCTTACTGGTACTGCTCCGCGACGAAAAACGCGGAGATACTCAACGTATCGAGCATCGAAGCGGTCTCTATCGCGAACAACCACACCGGCGACTACGGACAGGCCGGATACGACGACACGGTCGCTACGCTCAACAGGTACGGGATCTTATACGGAGACGAATCACAAATACTGTACCTTGAAAAAAACGGATTCAGGGTAGCCGTCATCTGCACCGGGATGTGGTCGGACTGGGACGCCGGAAAGATCCCGCCGAGGATCGCCGAGGCGTCTCTGTACTCGGACTTCCAGATAGTGTTTTACCACGGAGGGACCGAGTATCTGCACGCGCCCGAGGAGTGGAAAGTCAGGACCTGCAAAAACCTCATCGACGCGGGAGCCGACTGCGTAGTCGGCAGCCACCCGCACGTGATCCAGCCGATAGGACGGTATCGCGGCGTCGATATCGTATACTCTCTCGGCAATTTCTTCGGAGGAGACTTCAAGACCTGCGAGGCCGAGACGTTCATCTACAGGCTTACGATAAACGTGAACGGAACGTCGTTCGTTTCATCGACTTCGGAGATCATTCCCTGCCTCGTTTACGACGACAGGATCTACGCTGAGAACAATTTCAAGACGATCCCGGTATACGACGACCGGGCGGCCCGGATCGTCTCGTTCGTCGACTGGGAGACCGACAGTCCTTCCTGATCTGATAAGGCTATTCTGCGGGGGCGCGCGGACATCCGCGCGCCCCCGCTTTTTTTATTGAAACAAATACCGATTATCGGGATGAAATCATTGACAATTTGACACGATTGAGGTATTATTTTAAGTGGAATAATATGCGTTTCGGGAGGTCACGGAATGGCTCACGCTTACGGGCACGCAGTCCTTGTCGGGATAGACGGCGCAGGCACGTTTTATAAGAAAACGGATACTCCCGCGATCGACGGGCTCTTCAGGGACGGGGCGGGTACGGACCGCTGCCTCACTTCCATGCCCACGATCTCCGCGGAGTGCTGGGGTTCGATGCTGATCGGCGTTCCGCCGGAGGTGCACGGTCTGACCAATTCGATCGTTGAAAGAGATCCGTACCTGAACGAAGATCATCCGACGGTCTTCAGGTTGATAAGAGAGAGCCGCCCCGACGCGGTCCTCGCCTCGTTCAGCAACTGGTCTCCCATAAACACGGGCATCGTAGAGCGCGGACTCGGAGTCCACCTCGACACGGGGGACGACGGGTCGCTTTGCGAACGGGTATGTTCGTATATCAAAGATAATAAACCGGATTTTCTGTTCGTACAGTTCGACTCCGTCGACAGCGCCGGTCACGCTTACGGATACGGATCCGAGAAATATCTTGAAGTACTTGCGGCAGCCGACGGATACCTCGGAAGGATCAGAGAAGCCGTCGAAGAAGCCGGGATCGCGGACGATACCCTTCTGATCGCGACCGCCGACCACGGCGGGTTCGGTCAGAGCCACGGAGGCGACACGGACGAGGAGAAATACGTCTTCTTCGCAGCGGTCGGCAAGACGGTGCCGAGAGGCGGGACCGTCGATCTTGAAGTAAAGGATATCCCGGCGATCGTGACCCGCGCGCTGGGCGTCACGGGCGCCGGCAACTGGAACGCAAAACTGCCCGACGGACTGTTTACGGAGTGAAAATGGAAGAAAACAAGGAAAGCGTACCGGAGAAAAAAGAAGAAGAGGAATTC
>JAEEGL014288318.1_pt1 | contig 12555 bp, 5 predicted proteins | sample 9134231 | NCBI WGS metagenome assembly JAEEGL01 (sample SAMN16246548, study PRJNA631951) | gut metagenome | biome: gut microbiome; feature: rumen; material: fiber-attached | host: Bos | place: Iran: Karaj | collected 2018-10
CGACAGACCCTCATGGTCTTGCGTCAGCAAGAGTTCGGAGGGATTGCTGACCGCACGCAGACCGTTTTGCTCCATCTCATAGATACCCAGTTCGCTGGTGCTTCCAAAACGGTTTTTGATCGACCGCAGGATGCGGTACATGTAGTGCTGGTCGCCCTCAAACTGTATGACGGTATCCACGATGTGTTCCAGGATCTTGGGACCCGCAAGGGTGCCTTCTTCGGTGATGTGGCCAATCAGGATGACAGGTATGCCGCTCGACTTGGAGAACCGGAGCAAGGCGGCTGCACATTCCCTGACTTGGCTGAGACTTCCCGGTGAACTGTCCACTTCCTCGGTGGAGATGGTCTGGATGGAGTCGATAATCACCAGTTCGGGTTTCGTTTCCTTGATCTGCGTAAAAATGTTCTCCAAAGAGGTCTCGCAGAGGATCATCACGTTTTCGTTGTCGCTTTTGCTGATACGGTCGGCACGCATCTTGAGTTGATGGGAACTCTCTTCGCCGCTGACATACAAAATGCGCCGATCGGGCATGTTGAGGATGGTCTGCAGGGTCAGCGTGCTCTTCCCGATGCCTGGCTCTCCACCGAGGAGGACGATGGAACCCGGAACAAGACCGCCACCGAGAACGCGGTTGAGTTCGCTGTCGTTCATGTCCATGCGTGGAGCTTCCTGAGCGGAAATCTGCTTCAGAAACATCGGACGGGGCTTGCCTTCAAGGGAGGAGCGCAGAGAGGTGGCAGCTGATTTCGCAGCCATACTGCCCGTGTCGTTGCTTACACGGATTTCCTTAAAAGTGTTCCATTGTCCGCAGGCAGGACATTTGCCAATCCATTTAGGCGATTCTTGTCCGCAGTTCGAACAGACGTATGCGATTTTGTCTTTTGCCATCTCATTGTCATTAAGTCATGCAAAAGTACGAATAAACTACTGAAAAGCCAAATTCTTTTGATTTTTGTTTGTTCCTGCACGATTCAGGGTTACCAAAGCAAAACAATCCCTCTCCCCGGGGGAGAGGAGTTAATTACCAAAGCAAAATAATCCCTCTCCCCGGGGGAGAGGTTAGGTGAGGGGGCCGCCAGTTCCTAAAGTGCGAGCCTCAATTCCTCAGTCCGACTATAATCTATAGCCATCCCATCTCATCTCATCTCATCTCATCCCATCCCATCTCATCCCATCTCATCCCATTCCCTCCCATTCCCTCCCATTCCCTCCCATTCCCTCCCATTCCCTCCCATTCCCTCCCATTCAAACCTATTCCCAGAAAACAAACCGTAAAAGCTCAATGATAATTTGGCTTTTCCCCCATTTTTCCATAATTTTGCAACCATGATGGACAACACTATAATTACGAGCGTCAAGAACCCGAGGATAAAAAAGGTCTTGGAATTGCAGCAGAAATCGTCGGAACGCCGTAAAATGGGCTGTTTCGTAGTAGAGGGCAAGAGGGAAATCTTGCATGGACTGCATGCTGGATTCACCATTGATACGCTTTATGTGTGCTCTCCACTGATTCAGAAGGATGACTCCGATGGCTGCTGGGAAGAAATTGTGCATGCGACAACTTCAGACCATGTCGTGGAGGTCTCTCCTGAGGTTTATGACAAAATGGCCTACCGTGGGGGAACAGAAGGGCTGCTGGCCGTTTTCAAGGTTAAAAATATCGCCTTGGATGACTTGAAATTGCCAGAAAACCCACTGATCGTGGTCTTGGAAAGCGTGGAGAAACCGGGAAACCTGGGCGCTGTGCTTCGGAGCGCTGACGCTGCCGCAGTGGATGCCGTGATAGTCTGTGATCCGTTGACGGACCTCTACAACCCCAACCTGATCCGCAGTTCCATCGGTGCGATTTTCACCGTGCCCTGTGTGGCATGCACCTCACAAACCTGTATCGATTTTCTGAAACGGCATTCCATACAGATCCTGACAGCCCAACTGCAGGACTCGAAACCCTATTATGATACCGACATGACCAAGGCCACAGCGATCATCATGGGTACGGAATCGACGGGTCTCACCCAAGTCTGGAGGGAGGCGGCTGATGCCCATGTACGCATACCCATGCAAGGACAACTCGATTCGCTCAACGTGTCGGTGAGTGCCGCCATCTTGATTTTCGAGGCTGTGAGACAGCGTATGGCATAGTGCTCTCTGAGGAAGTCATACAATGAAGCCGGCCATGTCAATTGACACGGCCGGCTTCAGTATTATAGGGGGGAATGAACTGGCTCAGTTCATTCCGGTCCATTTCAGGAACCAGTTGTCACGGTTGTTGAGGTCAACTCTGATCTCACTCTTCATGGCTTCACGGTTCTCCTTACCACGACGGGCGTAGATGAAGTTGGCAAACGTCTCCCCGGGGTTGGGCTGACGCATGGCATAACGCATCAGGTCATAGTAACGGATACCTTCGAAGGCAAACTCCAAACCCTCTTCTTCGATGATCAACTTGTCAACATAGGCTTGGAGTATCGGGGTCATCTCGGCCTCGGTCTTCGTGCTGTCTTGGGGTAACTGATAGAACTCGTTCATCGGAGTAAAGCCGCAACCTCTGGTATGCATGCCGATGGTGTTGTAATTACGGCCCAAAGTTGAGGCGACATCTTCAGCAGTCATGATGATATACCTTGACTCAGGAAAATCGAATTGGCTGATCCACAGGGAGTCGCTCTGAGAATAGTAAGGATATACTTCATCGCGAAGCACGACGTTGTTGATTCCTTGTGAGAGAATCTGGAAGGCCATGCGGGGATAGCCGGCCATATTCAGAGCCTCAGCCATGCGCAGGTAAACCATCTGGCGGCGGTAGATGTGCACGTTTCTGCTCACTTGTTTCTCGATAAAGTGGGCTTCTATCCGTTCACGGGTGCTGCGGTTGACGGTGTAGCTTTGCTGCCATGTAAAGCCCAGACGCAGATCACCTGACATGTGGTCTTCCAAACCCTTGGGAGCATAGGTCACAGTCGTTCCGCTTCCGCTCACATTGCAGTATTCCTGTTCGGTGGAGAGTTCATCTGCTCTCAAAGAAGGCAAAAGACTTACCTTGTAGTCATTGATTTCCCGGGAATTGAACAGGTTGATCAACTCACTGTAGTTGCCTTCTGCACGGATGGAGTCACCGGGAATCATGGTGATCAGTTCCTCATCGCGCGCTCTCTCTGAGGTCACTTCACTTCTCCATGTGTCGATCGCATAATCCCATGTCGTACTGGTGGGATCCCAATAGCAGCGTGCTGTGCCGGTAGGATAGGTGGAGTTGTCGCCATGGCGCTCAGAGATGAATTTGTAATAGCGCAGGGCAGACTGCTTGTAGTACTCAACATTGCCTGATGTGCTGCCGGCCCATAGATACAAGTCGCCCAATACAATGTTGATCGGGAAATAGAAGAATTGGGAATCTGTTCCACGGATAGTGCCATAGGAAGGATACTCACGGCCGTATTTCTCGGCGAGAGGCAAGAGGTCGTTGATGAAATACTCACAGATGGCCTGGATGTCGTAGCGGGGATAATCGACTTCCGACTGTTCCTTGGTCAGGATAGGCTCTGTGACGAAGGGCACGCGGCCGTAAGTCGTGGCCAACTGGAGATAGGTCCATGCGCGGATGGACTTGATGGCGGCATACTCCCTCATGAAGAGATATTCATTGCGGTTGTTCTTCTTTGCCGTGTCGGCATGGGCGATGAAGAAGTTGCAATTGTTGATGATGGCATAATAGTCACGTGGTGCATTGTACATGTTGTCATCACCCACGCTGAACATGGCCAGGTCGCGGAGGTCACTGCTGGCCACACTGGTGACGTCAACAAGGTCGCCTCTGACCTCGCCGAGCAGGATGGTGCGGTCGGCGATGGTCTGGAGCTTATGGAGCACACCTGTCATGCTGTAGATTGTATCCGAGGCTTCGTCGATCTTATGGTTGTCTGTGTAGATCACATGGTCAGACTCCTGATCGAAGAAATCAGAACAACCACTGAGTCCGAATGCCACGAAGACAGCACTGATGAATATACTGATTTTTTTCATGATCTTATTCTTTTGCATGGTTCTTAAACTTAGAGGTTGATCTTCATTCCTGCAACAATAGAACGGCTCTGGGGCACACGACCCAGGTCAATACCCTGTCCGATGACTGCGGAGGTCATGGAGAACTCGGGATCTGATCCTAAGTATTTGGTCAAGGTAAACAGGTTGTTGCCTTGAACCCAGAACTCAAGTCCCTGGATGTACTGGTTCTTCAGCGGCAGTTCATAACTCAGCGTCACGGTCTTCAGACGAAGATAGCTGCCATCCTCAATCCAACGGTCGCTGAAACGGGAGTTGCCCATCGGATCCTGGAAGCTCACCTTGGGAATGTCGGTCTGCTGACCTTCAACCTGCCAGCGGCGGAGAAGGGCGGTGGTCTGGTTCATGAAGCGGGAACCGCTCTCCAACTGTTGACGCATGTAGTTATAGACATCATTGCCCACAGCATAGTTGAACCTCACGTCGAGACGCAAACGCTTCCAGTTGAGCGTCGTGAAGATATTGCCGTAGAAATCGGGGTTGGGGTCGCCGATGATGTCCTGGTCCTTCTCGTTGATCACACCGTTGTTGTCGATGTCGATGAACTTCATGTCACCAGCGGTGAAATAGTTGTGGTCTACACCGTTATTGCCCAGGATATACAGGTTGGCTCCTTCTGCTGCCGCGGTAGTGGCAAACACGCCGTCGGTCTTGTAGCCATAGAACAAGTTGGCGGCATGGCCCACTTGGGTTCTGATGGTGGCACCATAGACTGAATGGTCGATGTAGGAGGCTCCGTCTGCCAGTTCTGTGATTTTGTTCTGGTAGTGTCCGATGCTGCCGCCCAACTGCCACTGCCAGTCCTTGAGGGCAAGCACCTTGAAGGTGGCGCTCACATCAAATCCTTCGTTCTCCAGCTTTCCATTGTTGGTCCAGTTCAGGTCAAGACCTGAGAGGTAACCCAGCGATTGCTGGTTGAGCAGGTTGGAGGTGCGGCTCTTGAAATAGTTGAGCGTGAATCCGACACGGTTGTTGAGAAGGCTTCCCTCAAGTCCTACGTTGAGGCGGCCGGTGCTCTCCCATTGTATCTTCGTATTGCCGATGCCCTCGAGGGTCAGACCTGCGATGGTGTGCATGTATTGTGAGGCACGGAAGTAGCTGCGGGCCACATAGTAGTCGATGTCATCGTTGCCGGAGATCTCATAGCCTGCGGTGAGACGCAGGTAATTGATGCCTCTGACATTCGCCATCCATGGCTCATTGCTCAGCACCCATGATGCCTGCACGCCGGGGAAGATGCCCCATGCGGCGTCGAACATGTTGATGTCGCCACCTTCCTGTCCAAAGCGGGAAGATCCTTCCAAAGTGACATTTCCTTGGAGGAAATAGCGGTTGAGGTAGTTGTAGTTGACCTGGGCATACCATGCCATGGAGTTCCAGTTGTCGTTGGTTCCGACATCTTTGACATTCTTGAGCTGACTGCTCATGAACGGGGTCTTGTCGTTGCCGGTGTTGTAGCCCAACTGTGAGTTCATGGTGTAGCTCTCCCAGTTGATGCGTACGCCGCCAAAGAATCCGATCTCATGGGCATTGAAGCGGTTCTTCCAGTTGAGGCGTGTGTCGCTCATCACGGAGTTCTGCTTGGAGGCCAGTGAGCGCACCTCGTTCTCACGGGTGTCACCGATGCTGCTGACGTAATAGTTGGGCGTTCCGTTGATGGGGATGTAGAACATTTCGTTGGTGTTGACCAGGTTGTAGCTGAAGTGCTCCTGCAGCGAGAGGTGGGAGTTGAAGGTCCACTTCGGCGTGACGGTGAGGTTCAGCATGGAGTTCTCAAAATGGTTCTTGTTTTCCGCATCGGAATACTCGTTGATGGCGGCGGGGTTGCCAAGTCGCCAGTTGTAGTCAGTGTAGTTGGCAAGGGCCTCGGAGAGATAATCTTCCTGTGTGATGTCATAGTGTGTCTTGCTCAGGATGCCACGGCCATAGCTGTAGGGACTGAGGAACGGACTCTTGACATAGGCCAGGAACGACGGACTGGTCGGCGTACCCTCACTGTAGGTCTCGGGAGCTCCGTCGTTTCGGATATTCCTTGTCGTGTTGGAGAAAGAGGCGTCGAAACGGATGTCAAGTCGCTTGAGCAGACGGATGTCGGTGTTGAAGCGGACATTGATGCGGCCCATGTCATTGTACTTCAGGTTGCTGGCCTGATTGACATAACCCACAGAGAGATTGTAGTTGGCGATGTTGTCACCACCCGACACGTTGATGCCGTAGTTCTGGGTCATCGCCGTGCGATAGACGAGGTCTTTCCAGTCGGTGTTCTGGTGATACTGCGTATAGTAGTAGTAATTGGGATCCTCGTTGAGGAACTTGAATTCGCGGCGGGTCGTGTTGGTGGTCTTCAGCAACTCCGAAGCGTAGCTCCTGTACTGGCTGGCGTCCATCACGGAGATGTATTTTGGCTCAAAGACCACACCGGCGGAGACGTTGGCCGTGATGCGGGTGGCCATCGACTTGTTGCGCTTGGTATTGATCAGCACCACGCCATTGGCGCCTTTGGCACCATAGAGGGCGGTTCCGTTGCGGACGATGGTGACACTCTCGATGTCAGCGGGGTTGATGGCGGTGAGGATGTCATTGTAGAAACCGTCATGGATGAGCGTGCGGCCATTCTGCTGGTCGATGATGACGTCGTCGATGACAACCAGCGGCTGAGCATTGACGTTGAGGGAGTTGAGGCCCTGGATAAACATCACGCTGCCCACTCCGGGCATACCACTGCGGCCAATCGTATAGGCCTGAGCCCCCAATTGCTTCTGCACCTCTTCCTTGATGTTGGCGGCATTGGTGTATTTGAAGTCCTTGGCGGTATGGTCGTTGCGCACGTTGGTCTCCTTGGCGTATTCGGCGCTGAACGTGGTGGGGTAGAGGCAGACGTCGTTCTGCATCTCTTCTGTGGTCAGACCTGCCCTGACTGGGTTGTGGTCAGGAGAGACAACGTAGATGGAGGTGGAGAAGACGGGTATCTTCAATTCGAAAGTTCCGTCATCTGCGGTGAGTGCACTGTAACCCTCCACACCGTCGGCAGACACGATGCTTCCGCTGATGGGATTGTGGGTCGTGGCGTCGAGCACGCGTCCGCGGATGGTACGTGTCTCATATTGCTTCTTCTTCTGAACGATGGCTCTGATCGTGTTCTCCTTGCCCTCCGTCTCTTCCTCATATTGAGCTGAGGACTGGATGGGGAAAGCCAACATCATCATGCCCATAGCAATCAACAATTTGCAATTGGCCGTTGACAACAGACTCGGCCATTTGCTTGCGGATGTGATATTCTTGATTTTCATCTTCATCATTGTTAATTTGTGTTTGAGGTTATTCCTGATGTGGCTTCAGGATGATACAGTCTATTCGCATGGTGCGGGTATGGGAGTTGTTTCTCAGCTGAGAACTGGAAACACGGGTCTCCACAGTGAGAGTCACCTGGGGCATGTTCTCATACAAACCGTATGTGCAGACCGGGAACTTGAAATTCTCAGCCAAGAGGATATGGTCGCAGATGTCGGGCTGCGTGGTGACCGAAGACACCAGTTCCTCTTTCTGCTCCGCGCCTGACTGGTCATGGAAGCCGAGGGTGCACCTCAGGTTGGTCGGCAAGCGCTGAATGGCGGTGGCATTGCTGTCGTTGGCCAGGGCGGGGGCGGTGACCAGATAGATGTCATAGCCGATGTTGGACAGCACGTTGGTGATGTTGAAGACAACGGTGTGGTTCGACGTGCTTCGACGGGGCTCAAACTCTACGAAAGCGTTGTTGGAAACCTGTTTGTAGAACGCATTGTCGGAAAGCACATACCTGGTTCTGGGCAGAATGGTCTCTTCCTTCTCATCTTTGGCGTTGGTATAGGTGCTCACCTCGCGGATGACACCTGCACGTTCTGCCTCGATGATGACGGTCTGGAAGAAGGTATTCGTCTTGTCAAACTTCCAATCGTCGGACTTCATCATCGTACCGTTGCTGCAAGTGACATCGGTCGTACCGGTCAGCACGCCATTCGGCGAGAGCGGATGGAAATACTCATAGTAATGCAGACTGTCATTACCCCACAACCGTTCGCGCACCAAGCCGGATGTCGGCGCAAGGGTAGAGATGGCTGAGTCGCGCAACGATACGTCGGAGTTGAAGGTGCGGCTGAAGGTCGTGCCGGAGGTGATGGCCAGACGTGGCATGGTATAGACCAGGGAGTCGCGGTCATTGACGGTGTTGTCATAATTGAAGTAGGCCTCGTATTCCTCAAGAAGTTCTTTCCATACTCGGTTGGTGGGAGCGACCATCAGATAGGTGCTGTCTTCCGCATTGAGTCTGGCGTCCAGGATCGAGAACAGGTCGTTCTGAAGTCTGAACACGGAATCGAGATAGACAGTCTTGCCGTCCTCAATGCCGCCGGCGACGCTCTCGCTGGGTGAGAACTCCGAACGGTAGAACATCGGGTTGTAGAAGAAACTCCGGATGCTGTCGAGGTCGCTGTCCTTCCTCATGTACTCAAACAGGTTGGAGAAGAAACCTATCTTGTCGCCCACCGTGAAGAGGATGCCGTTGCTGAAATGCTGGTTGGCAGTCAGATACTTGCTGCCACTGATATTGTCGGCTCCCATCAAAGCGTATTTGCCGTTCATCATCACGATGGTGTCTTTGCTTGACGGCGACACGGAGTAGTTGTAAAGTGCGATGTGGTTCTGGATAAACTCCTTGATGGTCGTGTTCTCGTCATCGTCCACCTTGCCTTTCTCCTCGTTGTAGGCCTGAATCAGTTTCTGGGCCTCTTCTGCTGAGAAACAGGAGTTGGTCGGCGCGAAGACCGTGAAGACCTGGCTTCCGCCAAGTGACTTGTCGTATCCGCAGGCTTGGACCACACTTGCGAAATTGCTCAGATTGGGATCTTTCTGGATGGCATCCCACAGAGTCGCGCCAATCACGCCGGCGGCCGGGTCTGTGGAGGTTCCATTGTAGTGGTCGTCCCATTCGTCGCTGCAAGATGTCTGGGTCAGGGCTGCAATGGCAAGCCCTAACACCATTTTGTATATATGAGATCGTTTCATAAATTTCATAGTCTTTATTATCCTCAGTTGTCTAACAGTTAGAGATCGTCTTCCATCTCGCCGTCGCTGTCCACGCCATAGACGCTCTTGGGCACCAGTTCGAGATAGTCGAGCATGAACTCATTGTTGTTGCCTTGCTTGCCGTCTGATGCCACACGGAAGCGGATGTAGTGGTCCTTGGTGGCATCCATGTAGGTCTGACAGAGAATACGGCGGTAGGTGCGCTCGTTTCCGACGAAATAGTTCGCATCACCCGAAGCAGGGAAATGATAGGTGGATCTCGGGGAACGGTAGGCTCCCAGGTTCTTCAGCAGCTTCTGTTCCTCTGCTTTTTCCTCATCGGTCATCTTGTCGTAGGTGGCCGCTGTCTCATCGGTGACGAAACGGTCGCCGATATAAAGGTCGGAATTCAGATATTTGGTCATGTCAAGAGGAATGCCCTGAGGAATGCCGTCGAAATAGACCTGCATGACACCGCGGGTCTCGATGGCGCAGAAGCCCAGTCGCACTTGCCAGTCGCCGCTGTATGGGATCGGCGGGAGACGGAAGGTGAAGTCATAGTCACCGAAGAGGTTCCACTCATCTCCTTGCCAGGACCAGAAGTTACAGTGCGGACGGCGGAGCACGACGCTGCAGTTGGAGAAGGTCACACCATCGAGATATCCCAATGGGAAGTAGTAGTTGCGTCCGTTCTTCGGTGTGGCAGAGTCATCCGGAGTGCCTTGTGCGTCATCCTGCAGGTAATTGCCCTCAAACCTCAATCCGTTGGTCATCACCTCGGGGAAGACGGAGGAGAAGTCCATGCGGATACGGGAGTTCTGCACCTTGTTCTGCACGTCGTAGGAGAAGGCCACGATGTCGTCCACATAGTAGTAGTGGCCGTTGAGTCCGTCGTGTATCACATCGCTCTCGATAGTCGCATCTATATGTGCGCCGGGTATCTTGTAGGTGTCATCGTAACGGCGGTTGATATAGCGCTCACCCTTGATGCTGGGACCGATGTACTCCGACACGGTGACTTTATCCACTTTGATCATGGTGTGGGGCAGCAACGTCTGGAACCAGTCCGTCGGGTTGATCAGTTTCTCATCGAAACCGAAGGCGACACCCTGAAGTTTGCCTGCTTGCACATCCAGGGGCGTGAGGTCTGACGTTCCTGCCGTATAGCGCGTGAGGAAGTGGTACTGCATGAAGCGGTGCAGGGGATTGATGCTGTCGGTCAGGTTCTCGAAACTGTGACCGGGTTTGTTGACATCATCCGGATATACCGGGTCGTAGAGCGTGCAGGCCAGGTCATAGAGGCCCTTGATGTCGCCCTTGGCGATGCCGTATTTCGACTCCAGCACATCGTCGGGTTCGACAAAGGCGGTGAAGCCATATTTCTTGGTGTCGGGTACCCAGGCGACCTCACTCCAGATGTGCGACCGGTAATAGTATTTCGGATACTTGGTGCGGTCGTAGGTCTCATCTTCCACCTTCATCACCTGATCCACAACTTTGGTGGCGAGCAGGGCATTGTAGAAGGTGCTGATCTTGGGATTGTCGCGGAGCAGGTCAGAGATATAGTTGTTGGATTTCTCGATCACCCGGTCGATCGGTTGCATGACGCCGTTCTCCACAGAGTCGTCTTGCAGCTCGAAATAGATCTTGGAGAGTCCCTCGAGGATGATGACCGCATTCTCGTTCTCATCCAGTCCTGCAGAGGTGGCGATGAAACGGCCCAGCATGTTGGCTGTGGGCAGACGGTCCTGACTCATCTCGAAGGTGGTGTACATGTTGTTGACCAAGTGGGTACGTGCGATGGTGTCGCAGTCCTGGTCGGTCAGATCATTGACACTGGACTTTCCTCGCTCTCTCAGATACTGGTTGACAGCATCGTTGGAGGGAACGAAGCAGGTATAGTGGCCATAGGTGGCAAGCAGGTCCATCAGACCGGCACGCTCGACAATCTCCTTGAACTCGCTGTACTGGGAGCGGTTTTTCAGATAGTCGCTGGCCATCTCGCCGGTAAAGGTGTAGAAATTCTCGCTGCTGGGCTCATCGGTGCAGGATGCCAGCGACATCATGCCCAGGGCGGCGCACAACAGACCAAGAACGTTGTATTTCAGCTTATTCATCTTCATTCAAATTTTAAGTTATTCATAACTACTGTTCTCACCACTGCTGAATGCGGGATTCTGCACGAGATTCTTGTTCACCTTCAGCTCTGTGTAATAATAGGGCCAGTACATGGCGTCCATCTTAGCCAATTTGTTGGCGATCAGCGATCCGCCGGAGGTCACTTTCTGCATGGCGGCCTGGGAGAGAACGGTCGTGCGGCCTTCACGGCGGGCACGGCGCACAAGATCATACCAGCGCTTGCCTTCAAACATCAGTTCACGCTGGCGCTCACGCATCACCAGGTCTTCCATCTGACTCTTGGTCATGTAGTCACCGGCCACCAAGGTGTCGGCCAGCACGTTCTGGCAGACAGAGCGCTTGTTGACGGCATTGACCAAAGAGAAGATCTGTGCCAGGTAGGGCTCGTTGAATTTGTTGATATCCTCGTCGCTGCCGTCACGCAATTTCTGAGTGATGGCTTCGGCCTTGAGCAGCATGATATCAGAAAGACGATAGATGATCCAGTTGCTGCCATTGTCGTTCACATCCCATTTCCGAGTATATTCCACAGCAGGGTTCTGGGCATTGCTGCCTGTATTGATGGTCAAGTCTCTATAGACATATTTTGCAATCGAGGTGTTCTCCGAGTTGCAGTTGAAATACAAGCGGGCGTCAAGTTTCTTGTTTTTGTCCTCATAAATCGTGCGGCCGGATGATTTCGCAATGTCCTCAAGCACATAATCCGACGGAGCGAGCAGACCAACAGCCACGTCTTGGTTACCATAAAATTCATTGACGGCAGCGTTGGCCGGCATGTTGTTGATACTGGGATTGTCGCTGAATACGAGTTGGAATATGATTTCCTGCTGGGCATAGCGATATTCATCAGCAAAGAGGTAACCGAAGGCTTCTCCAAAGCGGTTGTTCGTCGTGAAGTTGTTAAGCAGGGGATAACCATTGGTGCGGGAGAAATTCTCGTCGCCGGAAGAGGAAGTCATCTGACGGCTATCCTGGAATTCCTTGGCCAGCTTCTTTTTGGACTCGATGACCAGATCGGCATACTCGATGCAGCGGTCGTAATCCTGTTTCCAGAGATACATCTCGCTCAGCATGGCATAGATGGCATCCTGTGTGATGCGACCTGTCTGATAGATGGGCGTGGTGGTCGGATAGCGTTTCACGGCCTGTGCTTTTACACTCTCCAGGTCATCGATCAGGGAGTCGAGCACATTCTCAAACGTCGTGGCGGGAAGGTCCATGCGCTGGTCATCGTCGATGTAGGCCTCCCTGGTGAAGGGAACGTCGCGGAAGGTACGGATGAGGTAGAAGTAGCACAGGTCGCGCAGTGCC
>JAEEGL014700819.1_pt1 | contig 12555 bp, 11 predicted proteins | sample 9134231 | NCBI WGS metagenome assembly JAEEGL01 (sample SAMN16246548, study PRJNA631951) | gut metagenome | biome: gut microbiome; feature: rumen; material: fiber-attached | host: Bos | place: Iran: Karaj | collected 2018-10
AATTGAAATCTTTAGCTATGGTAACTGTAAAAGAGACTTCACTTATATCGATGATATAGTGGAAGGCATTGTTAAAGTAATGAATAAAGCACCGGAAAAGAAAGATGGAGAAGATGGATTACCCATCCCTCCATATAAGCTTTATAACATTGGTAATAACCACCCAGAAAATCTTTTAGATTTTGTACAAATATTATCCGAAGAACTAGTGAGAGCAGGAGTCCTTCCTAAAGATTATGATTTTGAATCTCATAAGAAACTTGTTCCAATGCAAAAAGGTGATGTTCCTATTACATATGCAGATACAAGTGATTTGGAAAGAGATTTTGGATTTAAACCATCAACAAGTCTTAGAGATGGTTTAAGGCAATTTGCGGAGTGGTACTGCGCTTTCTATAAATAGAGAGTTATATCTATGGTCAAAGACCATTAGAAGATATGCTTAATTTATATAAGATAGCGGACGCTATGTTAGTAACATTAGAAGATAAGACGTATGCGAATATGACAATACCTGGAAAGGTACAATCATATATGGCTGCTGGCAAATCAATAATAGGTGCGGTTAGTGGTAGTTGTGCTAACTTTATCGAAGATAATGTATTAGGATATGCATGTCCATCAAGAGATAGCAATTCTTTAGCGGAACTCATAAGGTGCCTAGAGGCAAAGGAATTGCCAAGAATAGGAATAAAATCAAAAGAAGTATATTTTTCAAATATTCTAAAGGTAAATTTATCCATAATCTTATAACCGTTCTTTCGAATCTGGTTTAATGCCGCAACAACAGGAATTCACTTCCGATTGATGACTATAATTCATTTTGAATAGCAACTGCTTTGAAAGAGTAAACTTGAAAGGATATTGAGAGTCTTTTGGTAAAGCATATATAACTTTAATGGTGTTTATTGGTAATTAAGAAATGCAATAATGTTAAATAATAATTGATTTAAAATTTAAAAAGTTTTGAAAGGAAAGAAAAGATGATTGACATTTTAATATCTATTGAAACTATTGAGAGGGCTAAAATGTTGCTGAATCAACAATTGCCATTCTCTATTAGAGAGCTTTGGCTATATTTTCAAGAATTAAGTAATTGTTTATGGAAAATTAGAGATGAAGTAAACGAGTTTGTTGATAAATATCCAACGATTAACAATGTGCCTTTTAATTTTAGACATGATCCACGCTTCAATGATTTAAAAATAAAGGATATTGAAGATAAACTAGAAAAAAGAATGAAAGAATGTTCCGAAGAAGCGAAACGCATTGAAAAAGAAAAAGAAATGTTGGTGTTAAGCAAATCTCCCCGTAAATAATATCTTTTGTCAATAAAGAAATGCATAGCGAAAGTAAAGAGTTTATCTGCTAGCAAAATATGATAATATAAAATAAATCAATAATAAAATGAGTAGAATTTTTCTTAATATTCCGGATAATATAGAGAACATTATTAATGATTATGAAGAGGAACAGTTCTTCCACGTTTACCATGCAATAACACATTTAGGTGACCCTTTTCCGACAGACTTTTATCCGACTTTTGCCGATGAACAACAAATGAAAAGAATTAGGTCTGCGCTTAACAAGGGAGGGATGGCTCGTGTGGTTGTTCAACAATCGAATAAAGAATTGTCTCCAAAGTACTATGGTGTTTCTTTATTCATTTCTAAAGAAGCCTTGGCGGACAGGTTTTGGAGAAGGAACAAAGACAGATATCCGGGAGTTGTTGTTGGCGACACCGATTTAAATAAAGGTAAAGCGCATTTAGACGATGATTCGCATGTATCGTATTATTTATTTAATTACGAAGATGAAAGCAAAAATCCCTATAAAGATTTTTCTGAGGCTACTATAGATGAGTAACAAAAGATTTTTTATTAAAAACCTTGGCGAATTTGAATATTTAGTTACACTTTTAAGTGTTGATTATCCAGAAACATTTGTGGCAAGAAAAATTGGTGAAGAGTGCGACATCTATATTTTTGATGAAATAAAAAATGATGAAAATTCTATAACTTGGATATGTAGCGCTATTACTATTGATGAATTGGATGGTCTAAATAAAGGAATTAGAACATTGAACAGTTGCTTTTATGGTCCTAGAAAAACAAAAAAACAAGGATATCTTGTTACGAGTAGTGCTAATAAAGAAGAGGCTGATTGTCTTTTAATTGATGATACATCAAAATATGTTGCTGAAAGAGATGTTTATGTACCTCAATTTGTAGAAGATAATCACGGCTCTAGTGTTTTGTCTTTAGCTACTGGAAAAGTATTATTTTCTCTTGTTTTGGATGACAAAAAGAACGCTGATCCATTTTTTGATATCAGGAGATTGACAACAAGCACCAATGATGGAAAGGCTTTCTTGCAGTCGCTTCCTTATAATATATCAGTTAAAGATAACAAGGCATGCATACAATCTAACCAATCTATAGTTATCAATTTTGAAATAAGCGATAAGCCGATAAAATTAGCTAATTCTAAGCAATTAACCATAGAACAAATTGATGAATCAATTGATAATGTAGAGTCGTTAGCGGCACTCAACGCTATTGAAAAAGCATTTAACAGTGGTGACGATAAAGAAAAACTCATAAGTGCCCTAGGAAATAATAAAAACGCGATTAAAAAATACCATAAATTTGTTTCAACGATATCTAAAAACAAAAATGAAAAGCAACTAATTCAAACTATTAAACCCAATTTTGCTAAATCAAATTCGATCGAATTAAATAAAAAATCTTTGCAAGAGCTTTCTAACCAAGCCAGCAAATCCATTGAGTTGATGAACTCGCAATCAAAAAAAACATCAACGATAATAAAGGCTGGGTATTTTGAAATGTTTGATATCAAAGGTAAAGGAAGATTTAGATTTATTGCAGACGATAAAACAATTTATAGAGGTACTAAATCTAACGTTTTTGATATTAATAAGTGCCCTATTGAAATGCAGGATTCTGAATCAAAATACATTATAGAAATGAATTCTTTGTCGTATGCAATTGATGGTAAAGAAACAGAATTGTCATATGAATTAGTTTCTGTTAAGAAAGAGCCGAAGCCGCTTCAAGGAAAATTAGAAATATAAAATTACTCTAATAAATGTTGCCGTAAAACGCAATGTTGTTTAATTTGAAAAACTGAGATTGTAGTTTTTCTTAAGCGTTTTTATTTTTTCTAAATAGTAGCGAATTAGATAATGTTAATTAACTCGCTGATGAATTAAAACAGATAATGTTATTTTCTATGGGCAAAAGCCTTTATCAGAAATGCCTGACTTATACAAGATAGCGGATACTATGCTTGTTACATTAGAAAATAAAGCGTACGATGCTGGAAAATCAATTATCGGTGCAATAAATGGAAGTTGTGCTAATTTTATTATTAATAATAAAATAGGATATGCATGCGCATCTAATGATGCACATGCACTAGCTAACATTATTAATAATCTAGATTTAAAAGAGTTACATACTATCGGTGAACATTCTAAAGATGTTTATTTTAGAAATATAACAAAAGTATTTTTATAAATAAGATAATGTCATTATTAAAATAATAAAAAAATTGAACTATTTACTTCTAGCACTGGATTATTGTAATTTAGATTTCTTTCATATTTTTATTAAAAATATTAATCTTTAAAAGTGATCCAAATCATTTAGCAATGACTAAATGAAAATGTGCTGTTATTATTTATATATGAAAGATTTTGGGCAATTAAATTCATTTATTAAAGTTGATCTTCATATTCACACTGTTGAAAGTAAATATAAAGACAAAAAGATTGTGGATGAGAGCGATATTGACCATTTAGATGTTCTATTAAATGCTTTGAATAAATATAATATTAATCTTTTTTCATTTGCGGATCACAATCGATTTAATTTAGATATTTATGAAAAGGCTTTTGAAATTTTACAAAGTAACACTGGTAAAAATAAATATCCAAATATAATGAATATAGTTTGTGCTGTTGAGTTTGATGTTCAAATTGATAAAGATAAAGATGCTTGTCATATATTAACTATTTTTGATGCTAAATCAAGCGATGAAAGGAAAAAAATCAAGGAGGAAATTGACAAAAAATTATTAAATTCTCCTGATGATTTTTATGATTTTAAAGATTTTGTTGAGCTACTTTCAAACATTTGTTTACCAACGATTTTGATTGCTTGTCAAAGAAAAGACTTAAACAATAAAAATAAAGATAAATTAAATAGTTTAAGTGATTCGTGTAATGATGTTTGGGAGTTTTTAAAAACTGGTTTTATTTCTTCCTTGGAATATCAGAAGCCAAATGTTGAGGGTATTTTACGTAATTCTTTATCTCAATTTGATGAAGGCGAACAAATATCGTTGATTGCTAATAGTGATTGCCATGAATGGTCTGCTTATCCAAACCACGATAAAAACGATAAGAGGAAAGATAAATCTTGGTATTTCGAGATAAAAGCCCAACCAACATTTTTGGGCCTTTTGATGGCCATTACTTCTCCACTAACAAGATTTAAAAGAGAAAATACAGTCATTCCATTTATTAAAGGCTTTATGTTTAATGGTGTGCAACATGATTTGAGTCCAGGTTTTAATGCTATTATTGGCGAAAATGGTTCAGGTAAATCATCGTTGCTATCATTGCTTTCTCCTATTTCTAGCGATTCAACTGAAACGCATATAAAGAAAATTAGAAAAGAAAACGGATTTGTAGCGCTCCCTACTGATAACTACGCATCTATAACAAAGTACATCAAACAAGGTGAATTGGTAGAACGAACAAAGAAAGATAATTTGTTTTCTAAAGACATTACTTTTCCTAAAATAGATAATTCAAAATTTATCAACTCTGTTAAATCGTATTCCTCTGCTTTGCTTAACAAAATATGTTTAAACATACAATTCGAGGAAAAAAGGAGTCAATTGTCAGATTTAACCTTTAAGTTTGATGACGAGTATGAAGGTTATGCATCTTACTATATAAATATCGTTATTAGTAAAGGATTTGCAAATACAATAAATGATTATAAGCAACCGCTGACTGAATTAATTAAAATCATTAATAATTTGGTTGCATTTGATAATGCTTTTTTAACAAGTGAAGAGACAAAAAATATTCATGAAATAATTATAAATCTCAAAAAAATTGAAAAAACAATTTTTGAGAGATATTCGAAAACGGAGTATATAAATTCTGTGAAGAACATAATTTCATCCGAGGCATCAACATATAATTCCGATGTCAAAAAAGCATCTTCTTCAAATGATGTAAAAATGGCATCTTACAAGAGGAAGAAGCAAAACTTCATTGATTCAGTTGTTGATGCAGTTAAATCAAAATTTAAATCACATTGTTGTTTACTTCCTAAAACAATAGAAAAAGGATCTGGAACAACAGACTTCATAAACCAAGGATTTAGATTTATTTCAACTGCTAAATATAATTCAATTGACAACATAAAAGAAGAATTGCTTTCCAGTGTTTTTAACAACGATTTTAAGGATGAAACTGCTTTGCTTGGAATCAAAGATTATGAAACTTTTAAATCAGCTATTTCAAATTGCGGGAGAACCGGTAAATATGAAGATAAATACAATGAAAATATTGAAAAATTTATTAGTGCTTCTATAAATGAGAACCATAGCATAATTGAGATAAGCACATTAAACGAAACCGGAGGAACATTAGGAGAGCAGGCTCTTGCATATTACAAATATATAACTAATGTTGAGGCTTCAGATAAAATTATTTTGATTGATCAACCAGAAGACAATATCTCTGTCCCGGGAATTATGAAAAAATTAATTGATTATTTAAATAAACTTAGAGATAAAAAACAAATAATTTTTGTAACTCACAATCCTCTATTAGTAATTAATCTAGATGTTGATAATGTTATTTATCTTAAAAGAATAAATAATAAAATAGATTGCATATCTGGATGTTTGGAATCAGGTAATATTATTGAATACGTAGAAGAAAATTTGGATGGTGGCAAGGAGGCTCTTAAAAAGAGATTAAAAGTTTATGAATAAAAAAATGAAAATAACTGCCGATGAAAATAAAATCGAAATTTTGGTTGATGGTCAGATAACTGCTACAATTAATAACGAGGATAAATCAGAAGTAAATGGTGAATTAATTTATAACTCTCTTAAATATACCCCCGATGATAAATATGAATTAGAGCCTTTTGATGTGAGCGAAGAAGGCACGAAGAAAAATTATATGGCCGCTAAATTGATTTACGATTTTTATAAAAAAATAGTTGAAGGTATAAACGCGATTGAAATTAAAGTAATTTCATCTGATGAAATAAATACTGATACAAAAGCGATTTAATTTAATAATGGAAAATATGTATAAGCAAGATTTACGCGATGTATTTTAGCGTTCTTAAACATTCGAACGCTTATTGCTTAATGTTCCATTATTAAGTTTGGTTTTCGTGGTTATTTAATACCTGTTAGCATAAACTCAAGGAATAAATTGGATTAGAAGTTGATTCTATGTAATTAGATGGGCGATTTATGGTAAAAAGAAATACATGGTGTCAAATAGATTAATATAGATTTTTTTATTACTTAAACGCAAATAAAAGAGCTGTAAGTAATGTTTTCATTCTATCCCATTCAGCATCATTGAATTGAGCGATTCCTTTATTGACTTGTTTTATGTAATTATCAACTTTATCTTGGACTGCGCCTTTTTGCGTGATAGCGCCTTGATAAATATAGTATTTGTTACTATTGTCTTTTATTTCAACTCTTGATTCCCATTCTATTGGTATGTAGTTATTCCCATCTTTAATGAAAAAATCTGGTAAGTATAACTCAATGGATGCAGCTCTTTTGTTTATATCATCATTAACAATTTTGTTATTTGGTGAAATAGTTGGGTATTTTTTGAATTCTTTCAAATTTGGATATCTCATAATCCTCATATTTTTTGGCAATCTTGTGATTGATTTATAAAGTAGAAATTCAGAAAGGCAACCCTGAGCATCGTTGTCAAATAACGCAACAATTTTTGACTTAATGTGGGCATAATAAAATGTTCTAAAATTACTATTAATAAATGATGACCCGCCATTTCTTTTATTGCCGTTAAATTCAAAATCCATTATATAAATCAAATCCGATAAATGAGGGAACAAATGTTTTATTGAAAAATCTAAAATTTTTTTATCGTTCACACCTTCAACTAGCACGATTGTTTTTTCTAGCCAATCTTCGTTCGAAATAGCACTAGTTATACTTTTTTCATCCCAAAACTGCAAATCTGTAAAATCTAATTCGATCGATTCATTTTCATCAAAAAACTCCAATATTGCCCTATAAACAAAAGGCACTAAATCAGGCACAGTAAATTTAATTGCGTAAAGTGATTCAAAATCATTTAATAGTGAATAAATTATTAGTTTATCGCAAAATGTTGTAATCAATTCAGAGGGATAATCATTGCCGAATGAATGGATGTTTTCGTTTTTACTTATTTCGTAGTTAATTACTTTTGATAATGAGTTCATCCATTTTTTAAAAGTAATATTTTTATTTCTTATGGCTTGTAATTTTGTTTCGCTGTAATTAATTTTTTCTAATAATTTAGGGTCATACTCAAAACATTCATAGTCTAAATTATTAAAGAGTAATTCAAAATTCTTTAAACTATAACCAAGACAATCAAGTCTTTCCCTAGATTCTTTGACTGTAGATTTATATATACATTTATCATATTTTTGACTTGGGTTATTTTTTATTTCTTTAATAGTCAGAGAATTCTTTGAAAAGAACAATGACACAAAATAGTTATCAAGATAGTTTTTAAAAGAATATAGTATATAGTCGCCAATCATTATTGATGCATATTCACCCATTTTAACACCCCATATTATCTTATTTAAAAGTTCATCTTCTTTGCACTTAATTATTCATTAATTGTTTATATTGTCAATAGATTAATCGGCTCTTTTTCTGATTATCATTTCTTTATTTATTTCCGTAATAAGAAATAATAAATTTGAGAAGCAAACAAAGGAACACAAAAGAATCTGTAAAGACATTGATAATTTGTTTAAAAGCAAAATCGAACTTTATCGCAGCAATATTTTGATTGTTTATTTATGAAAATACACTTGATATCTCCACTAAATCCAATATAATTGTATTTGGAGGAGCAAATATGATAATTACAGCATCAATGCTTAGAAATAGATATAGTGATTATTCTAATCCACTAGACAAGATTAAAAGAGATACAGATAGCGGTATACTTTTTAGACTTACTAGGGGAATATATGAAACTGATGGTGGAGTTGAACCATGTTTTTTAGCCTCCTCTATATTATCTCCATCGTATCTTAGTTTTGATTGGGCTTTGTCTTATTATGGATTAATACCTGAGAAAGTTTTTTCAATTACTTCAGCGTCTTTAAATATTAGGAAGAATAAGACATTTATAAATAAGTTTGGAAGATATGAATATAGCGATATTCCATCTTCAGCTTTTTCAGAAGGGTTAACTTATTTAGAAAATGGCGATTATGTTGTAAAGATTGCTACTAAGGAGAAGGCTATTTGCGATTCTTTAAGTAAGTGGAGAGTAGTTAATAGTGTTAAATCTCTTAAGGAACTATTATTCGTAGACAAAAGAATTGATGAAAAAGAATTCTCAACTTGTGATTTTGTGTTGATGATGAGACTAGCATCTTTATATAAGAAAACAAATTTAGATATGCTAATTAAACTAATTAGAAAGGAATATAGCCATGAATAGTGTTATCGAAACAATGCTTGCAAAATATAATCCTCAAAATAATGAGGAAAGAGAAAATGCAATTAAAGAAATAATTCAAGAAATTGCTTTAGCAGGTTTATCGCGTGGCGGTTTCTTTAAAAAAGCAGCTTTTTATGGTGGAACGTGCTTAAGAATATTCCATGGCTTAAATCGCTTTAGTGAGGATCTTGATTTTGCTTTATTAGAAAAAGATTCTAATTTTAAGATAGAGGATTATTTTTCCGCTCTTAAAAAAGAATTTGAATCATATGGCATAGATATGATTATTGAGCCTAAAAAGAAAGATGAGAATAATGATGTCCAAAGCGCGTTCCTAAAAGGAAATACATTAATGCTTATGATGTCTTTCTTCCCAAAAAGCGAAGATGCAAAAAGAGTAGTGTCTAATCGAAAGATAAAAATTAAGTTTGAAGTAGATACTGATAATCCTATTGGTGGAGTCACTGAATATAAATACAAAATGTTACCCGCTCCATATGAGGTTAGAATATTTGATGAAGCAACTTTATTTTCAGGAAAGATACACGCTATTTTGTGTAGAAGTTATAAAAACCATGTTAAAGGAAGAGATTATTATGATTATCTTTTCTATATTGGCAAGGGAAGCAAATTCAATCTCAAATATCTCGAAAGCAAGTTAAAAAATACTGGTGGAATTATAGATTATGATGAAACCTTAACATTGGATAAAGTCAAAGAATTGCTTAAAGCAAAATTTGAATCTATTGATTATGAATCCGCTAAAGCGGATGTTTCCAACTTCATTATTGACAAGGAAAGTTTAAAATTTTGGAAAAAAGAACTTTTTATTTCAACACTTAATGAACTATTTCCAGCAAATTCAGTTGATATCATTAGAGAATTTCAAAAACATCAATAACACCTTTATCGCATAATTCTTCTAAGATATAAAGACAGATGTTGCATTCGTATGGGAGTTTTTTATCAAAGATAACCTTGTCTTTATTGTACATAGTTGTGCCTGTTCCTTATATGTCTATAAATCCATCAAACAAGAGAGAAGTGCAAGTTGCTTTGGACTATAATGGTTTCGTATGAAAAAGACAATTTCCTAGTAATGTCACCTTGCCTTTTTTCTAGAGAAATGTTTGTCTTTATTTGTTATAAGTCTCATAATAAAAAAGAGGTTTTATTTGATGAACAGCGGCAAAAACATTTTTAACCAAATTTGCAATACTGCTATTTTGAGAAGCGGTGTGATGAATGATAAAGATTATGAGTCGTTATTAGAACGACTCATAATGACTTTGATTGAATTCAAGAAATATGATGAATTTACAAAAGAGGATATTTTTAATGATTTTTTCAATTTCTATAGTTTAAGAATCACAAGAATGATGATTGGAGAAATTGTTCCAGATTTAATTAAGAAAAAAATTGTTGTAGTAAAAAAAGGAGAAAAAAATACTTTCGTTGTGAATAAAGCGACTTTAGCTAATTTTTCAAATTTGAAGGATTACGAATACTTTGTCAATCAAAAACAAGAACTTCTCAATTATTTCGTCGATTACGCTTTAAAAAACAAGATTATTATTTCTAACGAAAATGCGGAAGATATTCTTGCGAAATTCATCGTTAATAATGTCTCCAATCTTGGGATTACTGCTAATGTCATCGAGAATGATGAACATCAATTTATTGTTTATTGTTTCATTAATTATATTAAAGAAAATAGGCCAACGTATTATGAAATATATAAAAATATATTAGTTGGCAGAATGCTTGCGACATTTGTTTTGGATAATTCGGAGATTATTAAAAAAGGTTCCGCGTTTGATGATATTAACATTTTCTTAGACAGTGGTTTTATTTTTAATCTATTGGGTCTAAATGCCTATTCTTCATCTAGCGAATACTCTGATTTATTAGCCACTCTTCGTGGACTTGGCGCACATTTATTTGTTTTCGATCATGTTTTTACGGAGGTTTCAACAATTATTGATTCGGCATCACAATGGATTGATAATCCTGTGTATCTTCCAAGCAAATCATCAAAAGCGACAGAATTCTTTTTATCAAATAAGTATTCTAGGGAAGAAATTGAAGAATTCCTTTTTACTTTAAAAACAAAATTAAATGAATATGGTATAAGTATATTTGAAGTTAATATAGATTATAATGAGCCGGACTCGCTTTATGAAGCAGACATAAAACAAATGATTATGGATGAGTATAAAACATCTGGTTATTTGGATGAAACAAAAAATAAAACTTATGACATAGATGCAAAATCAATTTACACAATTCACAAATTGAGAAGAGGAAGAAAAGCACACACCATCCATGATGCCAAATATATTTTTGTAACAACAAATAGAGGTTTGGCAAGAACGGCAAATAAGTACAATCTTTCTAATTACGGAAGTGGCAATGTCGCATACGCGATTACTGATACTTTTTTGAGTGTATTACTTTTCTTCACCTATTCTAATTATTCCACCGAAATAAGCGAAAAGTTTTTTGTGCCTATGGCTTATCATGCTTTTGAACCAAGTAAAGAATTGATAAAGAAAATGGAAATAATATTGGATGAGATGAAAGAAAAAGGAACGATTTCCGAATCGGATGCTACATCATGGAAAACAAACCTTGCCTTAAGAAGATTTGTTGTTTTAACAACAAATAATAATGCAGAAAAATTTGATGAAATGACACCTGAAATAATAATGAAACTAATTCAAAAAGAGGCGGATGAAAAAGTCGAAAAAGCAAACAAAGAAGCGACCGAAATTGTTGATAAAATATATGCGGATGCAGAAAGCAAAATTAATGCACTAAATAAAGAAAAGGATTTGGCTGTTGAAAGGGCGAATAAATTTATTCAACAAAGGATTTCCTTGCTTTATGGGCAAGAAGCATCGTTGGATAGAAAGAACAAACAATTCGCTAAAGCGATAAGTATTATCATAATAGTGACAATTGTTATTACTATTTTGGGGCTATCAACAGGCGCATATTATTTACAAATGTTCATAGAACCACTTGAATTTAAAATTCCTTTGAGAATTATAATTAGTTTTTTGATTGCTCTTATTCTTTTGGTTCCTAGTTTTATAAATATTAAAGCGATTTTTTATTTTTTCCATAATAAACTATTGAAAACAATGAATAATAGCAAGAAGCATCTTGCTCAAAAGAGCAAAATTGAAAACGAAATTAAGTCTTTAAAAAGTGAAATGAAATAGTCTTTGGCAAGATATTGAATATGGCTCATGCTTCAAACGGTGGCGACATGACTTTTGTTTGATGACCACTTATCGATAACAAATTGTTATTAAGTCGCTGGTGGCGGTGCAAAATGTTTTTTAATAAATAGTTTGACTAAAATATAAAAAGTGTTTAGCGAGTGTAAACGGTTTTGCTGACTATATTACCGCCCATTTTTTAATCGAACACTTTGTTAGATTGGAGCAAACTTTAGATATTTCTTGAATTGAAACAATATCCGCAAACTGCTGCTGGGACTATAAAACGCAAGATAAATGGCGTTTAACGACACCAAAATTTAAAAAATATCAAAAATAGTGTCCTTAACTTGCATTTAACTATCAAATTCACTATCATAGAATCAGAAATTATGAAAAAGAAACTATTTAAAAGAGAAAATTACTTATCGATGATCAGACCTTTTTATCACGAAAATGATTTAATTAAAGTTATTACGGGTGTTCGTAGATGTGGTAAATCTTCTATCATGCAAATGATAAGTGAGGAAATAGTTGAAGGTGGAGTGA
>JAEEGL015967218.1_pt1 | contig 12555 bp, 8 predicted proteins | sample 9134231 | NCBI WGS metagenome assembly JAEEGL01 (sample SAMN16246548, study PRJNA631951) | gut metagenome | biome: gut microbiome; feature: rumen; material: fiber-attached | host: Bos | place: Iran: Karaj | collected 2018-10
GCAGTTGGTGCACAATCTGTAGAATTCGAATACAACGGACTCAAATACAGCATCCAGAACGATGAGGAGATCCAACTTATCGAACATAATTCATATACCGGCACTACCCTCAATGTTCCTGCCACTGTCACCAGAAGCAATGTCAAGTATAAAGTCACATCCATCAAAGAAAGTGCTTTCAAAGAGAACAAATCCATCACGACAGTTGTACTTCCCGAAGGATTGAAGGTTATCAACGATATGGCTTTCAACAGCACTATTGTGGATTCATGCAAATTCCCGTCCACTATCACCAAAATCGGTGACTGGGCTTTCGATTACTGCAAACTCAGAAACGCCGATCTCTCCCGCTGTACACGACTCAAGAAAATCGGTTATGCATCATTCCGCGACTGCTTTTCGCTTCAAGTAGTGCGTCTACCGGAAGGATTGACCACACTCGATTATGAAGCGTTTTTCAATACTACTACTCAGACCTATTATCTTCCGAGCACCATCACAAACATTGAAAACAGAGCTCTTTACAACAAAGCGTCTGATCAGGCAAAAGATATCTATATAGCTGCTGTCAACCCGCCTGTGATAGGTACAGATGGAATCATTTTTAATACATACGCAAATATCCATGTTCCGGTTGCTGACAAATACAAAAATGCCGATGTGTGGAAAGATCTCTCTGTTGTCACATGGATTTCTACCGCCAAACCCACTGCCGAAGGCGATACGTTGCAATATCACTACAAAGGAAACACCCTCTATTACGAAGTCACACAGTTGAGCGAATCCGACAATCGTGTCACTGTTGTCAACAATGGAGGTTCTTCGGGATGGATTAAAGACTCTCCACAACCTGTCGACACTGTTTATTTCCCCAACGAAGTGGTAGATCCCTTTGGAGTACATTTCAAAGTTACATCATTGTCGAATTCAGCTCTGGCAAAATGCGAAAAAATCAACACTGTAATCTTTACCGACAACACATATATTCGCGAAACAGGCTTCTTGGCTTTCAACACTTGCTATGGTCTGGAGCACGTTAATCTGAGCGACCAGATAACCTCCGTATCTGCCTATTCTTTCGCTGGCACTTCACTCAAAGAGTTCGACTTCAAAAATGTCACATCGGTTGGAATGTCAGCTTTTTCTAATGCAGCACTTGCTTCACCGAACATACCGAATCTGCATATTCCTGCCACTCTTACTTTCATCGATTCACAGTCGTCGCTCTTCTTTTCGGTGAAAAACATTACCATTGCGGAAGACCATCCCGATTGGTTCGTGAAAAACGATATGGTATTCACCAAAGACACTACCAAACTCCTATATGCCGCTTGCGGAAACCCTGACGGAATATATCGCATTCCTAAGAAAGTCAACTTCATCCTGGCGAATGCTTTCCGAAACATGAAAGGCACAGTCATGTTCCCTGCTCCTGTCAATTTCTGCTGGAGCAACGGCACTGTCTACAACGACAACCGCAATACAACAGGAGCTACTGTTGTTGTGCAATGCGGCACTCTTGAACAATTCCAGCAAAGCCCCTACAGCACCTGTTTCGAATATGCCAAGAGCATCACAGAAGGACTCGTATTCGAAATCAATCTTTCCGTCGAAGGCAATGGCACTGCTGCTATCGTCGATACCACTTCATGCAATACCGTCAAACTGCGCGCCACGCCGGAAAGCGAAGAATACGTATTCAAAGGTTGGAGCAACGGAACGACGGATGCAGAGATCACCATCGAGGTTGATGACGACATTAATCTTGTTGCCACATTTGAACCCAAAACAGGCACTGCCCTTTTCGATAACAAGAGTGCAGACAAAGCCGTAAAAATAATAGAGAACGGACAGATTTATATAATCCGGGATGGCAGACGATTCACTGTCCTCGGAACAGAAATATAACAACCATACCATATGAAACTGCTTCTGATTGATGCATATGCAATGATATATCGCGCCTATTATGCTTTTGTACAGCATCCGCGCATCACTTCCGACGGAAGAAACACTTCTGCCATCTACGGGTTTGTCATCATACTCGAAGACCTCATAAAAAAAGCCAACCCGACTCATATAGGTGTTGCTTTCGACCCCAAAGGCAAGACTTTCCGCCATGAGGCATACGAACAATACAAAGCACAACGACCCGACACTCCGGAAGACATTCATGCCGCCGTACCCTATATAAAGGATATCCTTACGGCTATGAACATCCCAGTACTGGAAGTGGCAGGATTCGAAGCTGACGACGTAATCGGCACTCTGGCAGGTAAAGCTGAAAAGTCTGGGTTCCAGGTACTGATGGCTACTCCCGACAAAGACTATGGTCAACTCGTGACCGATCAAGTGCATATGCTTCGCCCGCGTCATTCAGGAGGGTTCGAAGATATGGGACCCAAAGAAGTATGCGACAAATACGGATTGCAGTCGACCGATCAGGTGATCGATCTGCTCGCACTCATGGGTGATGCATCCGACAATATTCCCGGTTGCAAAGGTGTAGGTGAAAAAACTGCCGTGAAACTCCTGCAAGACTTCGGAAGCATCGACAACCTTCTTCAGAACACCGACCAACTGAAAGGTGCACTGAAAAACAAAGTGGAGACGCAAGTTGACGAGATTCGTTTCTCCCGTTTTCTGGCAACCATCCGCACTGATGTGCCTGTAGAACTCGACGCTAAGCAACTTGAAAGAAAGAGTCCCGATGTCCAGGCACTCACCAAACTCTACAACGAACTTGAGTTCCGCAGTCTGCTTAGGAATATGCCCGCTGTCAACACCCCCACCCAACCGGCAGTTGTTCCGTCGAAACAGACCTCTCTCTTTCCTGCTGAACAACCCAACGAAACTTCCGCTTCTCCGCAACTCGATCTTTTCGCGTCTATGGAGGAAGAGAATACTTCCGGCATCTCTGCAACAGAAGGAGTCTCCTACGACACTCCGGAAAATCGTATTGTTGCATATCTCCTGAATCCGGAAAACACTTTCAATCCATATCAACCTCCCAGAATCGACCTGCTCAAGCAAAACGAGAAACTCTGGTGGCTATATGAGAATATCGAGATACCTCTGATGGAAGTGCTGAACGACATGATGCAGGCAGGAGTGCGTATCGATGTCAACATTTTGAAAGATGCAGAGAAGAAACTTACGGAAGAACTTGTTTCTCTCGAACACGAGATACTCGATTTGGCGGGCACTGACTTCAACATCAACTCTCCAAAACAAGTGGGAGAACTCTTGTTTGAAACTCTCCAACTCGACAAAAAAGCGAAGAAAACCAAATCCGGGCAATATGTCACTTCCGAGGAAGTTCTTAAAGAGTTGCAAGACAAGCACCCGGTAGTTGCAAAGATTCTCGACTATCGCGAACTGAAAAAACTCATTTCCACATATATCAGTCCTCTACCCACATACATCAATCCCCAGACCGGCAAGATTCATGCTACTTACAACCAGACTGTAACGGCTACCGGTCGTCTGTCGTGCTCCAATCCGAATCTGCAGAATCTGCCCATTCGTTCCGATCGCGGACGATTCATACGCGAAGCAGTCATTCCCGATCCCGGATGCGTATTCCTAAGCGCCGATTATTCGCAGATCGAACTCCGACTGATGGCTCATTTCTCAGGCGACGAGCATATGATTCAAGCCTTCCGTGAGGGTCAGGATATTCATGCTGCCACAGCTGCCAAGATATTCTCATGTTCTATTGCAGATGTCACTCCTGACATGCGCAGGCGTGCAAAAACTGCCAATTTCGGAATCATATATGGCATCTCTGCTTTCGGACTCAGCGAGCAACTGGGATCTTCGCGAAGTGAAGCGAAAGAACTTATTGATGGGTATTTTGCTTCATTCCCTAAAGTAGTGGAATTCATTGAGAAACAGAAACAGTTTGCTCGTGAGCACGGATTTGTAGAGACCATGTTCGGCAGAAGACGTTATCTGCAGGACATCAACTCTCGCAACCCGACAGTGCGCAACTTCGCCGAACGTAATGCAGTAAATGCTCCCATTCAAGGTTCTGCTGCCGACATCATCAAACTCGCTATGGTCAACATCCACAAGCAGATGAAAAAAGAAGGCATGAAAACGCAGATGATAATGCAAGTACACGACGAACTCAACTTCAATGTGCCTTTCAACGAAGTGGAAAGAGCAAGACAGATCGTTGTTGAGCAGATGCAGAATGTAGTTAGTCTCACAGTGCCTCTCATTGCCGACTGCGGCACAGGAGAAAACTGGCTTCTTGCACATTAAAACACATAGAAAAAAGAACGGACTTAGTCCTTTTGAATATAAATGGAGATTACAACCGACATACAAACACGTGCCATTCTGGTGGGAATCATCACTCCCTCCCAACCGGAAGAACGCACCAAAGAATACCTCGACGAACTTGCTTTCCTTGCGGAAACCGATGATATTGTGCCTGCACGACGGTTCGTCCAGCGAATTGACAAACCGGATACAAACACTTATGTTGGTAGCGGAAAGATAAAAGAAATTAGAGAATATCTCGACTCTGTCAACAAAGAAGACTCTTCCGACAAAATCGATCTCGTAATTTTCGACGATGAACTCTCGCCTCGCCAATTGCGAAACATCGAGAAAGAACTCGGAATCCGTATCATGGATCGCACCATTCTCATTCTCGAGATCTTCCTGCAACGGGCACAAACCAGTTATGCAAAGACGCAGGTTGAAATGGCTCACCTGCAATATATGCTCCCCAGACTGACACGTATGTGGACTCACCTCGACCGTCAGCGAGGCGGGGGAACCACAAGCCGTGGTATGGGCGAAACGCAGATAGAAGCCGACAAACGAATCATCAATCAGCGTATAGCATTGCTCCGTGAAGAACTCAAAAAGATCGACCGACAGATGATGACGCAACGGCAAAACCGAGGAAAGATGGTGCGCGTAGCATTGGTAGGATACACCAATGTGGGAAAATCCACACTCATGAATTTGCTATCCAAGTCGGATGTATTTGCTGAAAACAAACTATTTGCCACCCTTGATACCACAGTTCGGAAAGTAACCATCGACAACTTGCCTTTCTTACTCTCGGATACTGTCGGATTCATTCGCAAACTGCCTCACAACCTCATTGAATCGTTCAAATCAACACTTGATGAAGTGCGTGAAGCCGATCTTCTCATTCATGTGGTAGATATCTCTCATCCTAACTTCGAAGAGCAATACGAAGTGGTTGAAAAAACAATTGCCGAGATAACCAAAGTGAACCCGAACAACAAATCTGCAAAGATCGAGATTCCGCGTCTTGTTGCGTTCAACAAATGTGATGCATTCACATATACTCCTAAAGAAGTTGATGACCTGACACCGATTAGAAGAGAGAATATTCCTCTTGAAGAACTTGAACGCACTTGGATGGCACGATTGGGTGACAACGCTGTCTTTATCTCCGCCAAACAGAAAGATGGAATAGAGACTCTCAAACAGGTAATGTACGAAAAAATAAAAGAAATACACATTCAGCGTTATCCATACAACGACTTTCTCTTTCAGAAATACGAATAAACAACAATATTAACATAACAAATGTAACATTATGAAAAAGTATTTATTTTTCATTGCCATTGCCAGCGCTTTTTTGGCATGCAACGGTAACAATCCAAGTATTGGCAAAGTTACCCCAGACAATGTGATAAAAAATTTCACACAGTTAGCAGACAAAACCGACGACAGAGTAGACGCTCAACTGGAGCAACTTGGTCTAGAGTTGAAAACCACCAGTACAGAAGAAGGCATCACACACTGTTTCTATCAGAGCAAAAACCGTCCTGATGACAGCGAAATGGGTAATATCACCGAACCTGTTATTGATTTGGGAGTGACTTTGTCTAAGGACAAATTCCGCTATATGGAGGGGGAAATATACATTCCTGCCGATGAGTTCTCGAAATTCTATATTGCCCTCAGCAACAAGTTGTATTCCTATCTCAAAAAGGAATATGCATTTCAGAAATCCAATCCCGAGACAAATAGTGAAGGACAGAACCACTGGGGAGGCAATACATCAAAGGCAAACTACAGCGATATTGAAGAGCACTATGCCAACCTCTATCTGCCGGAAGATAAATCTACATACGACAACAAAATAGCCGATGTAGGACCGGATGCCACTAACACTCGTGACAAGTTCGTTACTGCAATAGAAGAACTCTCTGCCGATGACCTCAACGGAGTCTACGAAAGTGCTCGAGGAGGACGAACAGGTATGCAGGCAAGAAAACTTTTCTATACTATTCAAGCCAATGGTACTTACATCGGAAACAAAGTTTACAGCATACATTTCTTCTATGAGGAAACCAAAAAGGCAGATGCCGGAGTGGATGTAACAGAAGGCTGGTGCTGGTAAACCTTAACAATATTTTCCACATGCCTCTCATTACAGTAATAGGCGGTGCTAATTTCGACATATCCGCCGCACTGACAACCAACTTCATTGCCAACGATTCAAACCCCGGACATATCAGTCTCGGTCATGGAGGAGTCGCACGCAATATTGCTCACAACCTGTGTCTTATGGGTTGCGAAGTGCGTTTCATGAGTGTGTTCGGAAGCGATATATTCGGTGGATTCATGTTCGACCAATGCAAACATATAGGTCTTGACATGAGTATGTCGGATATTATCCAAGGAGAGCGCACAGGAATGTATCTATGTATCAACAACCACTCAGGTGAGATGATTGCGGCAGTAGCAGATACCGATATTATACGGCATATAACACCTGACTTTCTGGAGAAGCATACAGGTGAACTCAATCGGTCGGATGCCATAGTTGTGGACACCAATCTCCCGGAAGACAGCATACGTTTTCTGATGGAGAACAGCACTGCTCCCGTTTTTGTTGATGCTGTCAGTTCAACCAAAGCGCATCGAGTAGTCAATGCTCTTCAAAAACTGAAACTGCCTCATTTGCATACCCTCAAACTCAATCAGAAAGAAGCCTTGGCGGTTACCGACACTCAAACCTACTCAGAGGCAGCTCAAAAACTGCTTGATATGGGTGTGGAACATCTGTATATAACGCTTGGAAGCGAAGGAGTCTATTGTCGGCATGCCGGTGAGGAGTGGTTGTTTCCTGCTCTACCGGTAGAAGTGGTAAACACTACAGGAGCCGGCGACGCTTTCCTTGCCGGAGTGGTGTTTGCATATATGAAAGGAATACCTTTCCCACAAACAGCACAATATGGTTTGATGGCTGCCAGAGCAACTCTACTCTCCGAACGTGCCGTCAACCCTAACATCGCAAACATATTGCTATAATAGGCTATAAAACGAACCCTTGAATCATATAACATGACATTAGAAACAATGAATTCTCATCTCAGTATATCACCTGAAGTGCAAATGGCACTTAATGAAGGCAGACCTGTTGTTGCCCTCGAATCAACCATCATTTCGCACGGAATGCCTTACCCGCAGAATGTGCAAACCGCTCTCCGCGTAGAACAAGCCATACGCGAGAATGGCGCTGTTCCTGCTACAATAGCCATCATCGGCGGTATGTTGAAAGCAGGATGCTCCCCGGAAGAGATCGAATATCTTGGCAGAAAAGGTCAGGCGGTAACGAAAGCATCGCGACGTGATCTGCCGGTACTCGTTGCCAAAGGCGAAGATGGAGCGACCACCGTCACTACTACAATGATTATTGCGGCTATGGCAGGTATTAAAGTATTTGCGACAGGAGGTATCGGAGGTGTTCACCGTGGTGCTACCACCACAATGGATATTTCTGCCGACCTGGAGGAACTTGCCCAGACACCAGTGATGGTGATTTGCGCAGGAGTAAAATCAATACTCGATCTCGGACTCACACTCGAATATCTGGAAACCAAAGGCGTGCCTGTAATCGGATATCAGACAGAAGAACTACCGGCTTTTTATACCCGCAAAAGCGGTTTTAAAGTAGACTATCGTCTTGACACACCCGAGGAGTTGGCTGCTGCTTTCCGTACAAAACTCGAACTCGGACTTCGCGGAGGAATGTTGGTTACCAATCCCATTCCACAAGAGTATTCCATGCCTAAAGACGTTATCGACTTCGCGATAGAAGACGCACTCCGTGATATGGAAGACCTAGGGATACGTGGAAAAAAATGCACACCTTTCCTTCTTGCCCGAGTAAAGGAACTTACAGGCGGAGTAAGCCTTGAGGCCAACATACAACTCGTGCTTAACAATGCCCGACTTGCAGCACAAACTGCAGTTGCTTTATCAAAATAATTGCACAAGAGAAAATTAATTATTATCTTTGCAGACAAAACCTCGAATTATCTAATTTTCAAATCTATTTATATCATGAACGAAGAACTCAAACAAGTGATGGCTATCGCCGAGGTTTGGACTCGCGAGCCTTTCGACGCTGAAACACGCGCACAAGTAAAAGCAATGATGGAAGCAGAGGACAAGACCGAACTCATCGATGCTTTCTATCGTACTCTTGAGTTTGGTACCGGAGGACTCCGTGGTATTATGGGACCCGGCACCAACCGAATGAACAAGTATATCGTGGCTATGGCTACACAAGGTTATGCCAACTATATGCTTAAAGTGCAAAAAGAAGGTGGTTTTCAGAATGTTCAAAACGGAAGAGTTGCTGTAGCTGTAGGTCACGACTGCCGCAACAACGGCCGACTGTTTGCCGAAACTGTTGCCAATATCTTCTCCGCTAACGGAATTAAAGTTTATCTCTTTGAGAGCCTCCGTCCAACTCCTGAAGTTTCGTTTGCCATCCGTCATCTGCATTGTCAGGGTGGTGTCAATGTAACTGCAAGCCATAATCCCAAAGAATACAATGGCTACAAAGCTTATTGGGAAGATGGATCACAAGTGCTTCAACCGCATGATCAGGGAATAATCGACGAAGTCAACAAAGTAACCCTTGCTGACGTGAAATGGACACCTAACAACGATTTGATCGAGATCATTGGAGGTGAGATGGATTATGACTATATGATGGCTGTCAAATCTGTCATGATCGACCAAGAGTCGATTCTTCGTCAGAAAGATCTCAACATCGTTTATACTCCTATGCATGGCGCAGGTCGTCAGATTGTGCCAATGTGTCTACGCTCATGGGGATTCCAGAACATACATGTTGTGCCCGAGCAAATGGTTATCGACGGCAATTTCCCGACAGTGGTTTCACCCAACCCTGAGAATGCAGAAGCAATGACGATGGGCATGAAACTGGGTACAAAACTCGGAGCAGACCTTGTTATAGCTTCCGACCCGGATGCCGACCGTATAGCTATTGTATGCCGCAACGACAAAGGCGAGTGGGTAATCATCAATGGTAACCAAACCAACATCATGTATCACTACTACATCATCAACAACATGAAACGTTTGGGCAAGATGCGTGATGATATGTATATCGTAAAGACCATCGTCACCTCTGAGCTCATACGCAAAATTGCTGACGCACAAGGAGTTACGCTTACAGACGAATATACAGGTTTCAAATGGATTGCCAATCGTATACGTATGTGGGAAGGCAAACGCAAATACATTGGTGGTGGTGAAGAGTCGTTTGGATTCTTGCCGTATGATGCTGTACGCGACAAATGTTCACCGTCAGCTATATGCCTCATATGCGAGATTGCCGCTTATGCAAAAGACAACGGCATGACACTTTACGACTATCTCCTGAAAATATACGAAGACTACGGATTCCAACGTGAAACTACCATCAATGTGGTTCGTCCGGGAAAAACCGGTGCTGAAGAGATTCAGGCAATGATGAAGAACTATCGTGAGAATCCTCCAATGGAAATAGCAGGCGACAAAGTAGTGAAGATTAAGGATTTCAAACTGCTTGAACAACAAGACCTGGTAGATGGCAAATGGGTGAAATCACCTATTGAGATGCCTCTTAATGCCACATCGAACGTACTTCAGTACTTCACCAAGGGTGGTCTGAAAGTGAGTGTTCGTCCTTCCGGAACAGAACCGAAGATCAAATTCTACTTTGAGATTCCGGTTGCTTCAGGCAAACCTTTCACCGGCAAAGACTACGAGCGTTGCACTGCTGAAGCAGAAGCCAAAGTACCTGCGATCAAAGCATCGTTGGGAATTTGATTTTATATTAACAAACATACTTAAAAGAATCCTCTCTTCCCTCCATGCGGGGGGGGAAAGAGAGGATATGGTATCTATGAAGCAACAAACAGTATATGTATGCCAAAGTTGCGGTGCAAAAGCGCCTAAGATGATTGGCAGATGCCCTCAGTGTGGCGAATGGGGAACATATGTGGAAGAGATCATTGCTTCTACACCGAAAGGCAAAGCTGTGCATATTGCCTCCGACAGCATGCCGCAACTGATCAATGAAGTGGAGACCTCCCAAGAGACACGCATCAACCTGCACAACGAAGAGCTCAACCGAGTCCTTGGAGGTGGTTTGGTGCCCGGCAGTTTGGTGTTGATTGGAGGAGAACCTGGCATCGGCAAATCCACTTTGGCATTGCAAGTACTGATGCAGATGGGTGATACGAAGACGCTCTATGCTTCTGGCGAGGAGAGTGTCAGACAACTTAGAATGCGTGCCGACCGCCTCGCGGGTAAACCTGAGAATCTGTATATAGTCAGCGAAACAAGTCTGGAGAAGATTCTGGAGCACGTGCGCTCTATGCAACCCGAGGTTGTGGTAATAGACTCCATTCAGACTATCGGTTTGGAAAGTCTGGAGAGCACAGTTGGCAGCATCAGTCAGGTGAGGGAGTGTGCTGCAGAGATAATGCGCGTGGCAAAACAAACCAACATACCCTTTATCATTGTTGGTCATATCAACAAAGAAGGGAGTCTGGCCGGCCCGAAAGTGCTGGAACACATTGTAGACACAGTCCTTCAGTTTGAGGGCGACCAACATTATATGTATCGCATACTTCGCGCACAGAAAAACCGCTTTGGAAGCACTTCCGAGTTGGGTATCTTTGAGATGCAGCAAGACGGACTTCGCGAAGTTAGCAACCCCAGTGAACTACTGCTTAGCAGCAATCATCAAGACCTCTCAGGAATCGCCATTGCTGCAGCAATAGAAGGCATTCGTCCGTTCCTCATAGAGGTTCAAGCATTGGTTAGTACTGCTGCATATGGCACTCCACAGCGTTCCAGCACAGGCTTCGACTCACGCCGCCTCAACATGCTTCTTGCCGTTTTGGAGAAACGTGTTGGATTCCGTTTGCCGCAGAAAGACGTCTTTCTTAATATCGCCGGAGGTATTCGCGTAAACGACCCCGCCATCGACCTTGCCGTACTTGCTGCAGTATTATCATCCAATATGGATATTGCCATCGAAGAAGGCATTTGTCTCACAGGCGAAGTTGGTCTTGCCGGCGAACTTCGACCTGTAAACAGGATAGAACAACGAATAATGGAAGCACAGAAATTAGGCTTCAAAAAGATCATTATTCCCGAAGGACAAAAGTTCTCTCTCAACAATCCGAAGATAGAAATCATCCCTGTCAGAAAGGTCTCAGAAGCTTTCAGAGAATTGATAATTAAGCAAAAATAGTTGCATATTTGCAAAAAATGCACTATCTTTGCAGTTTGTTATGTATATTCCCTGAATGCGGATGTATTCGAACAAGGTCATATTTAGGTCTGTCGCACTGATAACTCTCATATTGTCAGCGCTATATGTCAGTGCAGAAGAACTTTCCTACAGGTGCGAATTCGGCTTGCAGGGAGGCCTGAGTTACTATGTAGGCGATGCCACTCCACATATTTTCATGAATCCGCAATATGCTGCAGGTGCCCAGTTCCGCTACAAATTTACACCGCGTTGGGCATTGCAGGTAAAAGGTCAGTGGCAACAGATCAAGTTCCCGGATTCAGACGAGCAAGGTACTCCTATCAAGGGCAGTATGCTTACAAAGCAGATTATCAGCATTGATGCTGTAGCAGAGTTTAATTTCTTCCGTTTCGGAGAAAAGCAATACGACTCTCGCATAAAGCCAATCACTCCATATATCTTCCTCGGTGTAGGCGCCGGATTGTACAACGACTTTGGCGACATTGGGGCTTATTTTCCATTCGGATTTGGTTTGAAATGGAAGTTTGCTCCCAGATGGGGGTTAAACTTGGCTTGGCAGCATCAGTTGTTTTTTGCTGATAATATAGAGAGCAACAAACTCTATGACGACTACCCTACCGAATTTAATATGAATGGTAGCAATATTTTTAAGTACGATTTGACTTCCACACTCACTCTCGGCATAGTTTTTGAATTCGCTCGGGAGAAAGCAGTTTGCAGATTCTGCAAATAGATCATAAATATAGCGGATATCAAGATGTCATATATAGAGCAAATAGACAAACAACGCTTGCCTCAGCATATTGCCATCATCATGGATGGTAACGGAAGGTGGGCAAAAGAACGTGGCCTGAACCGTATATTCGGTCATCAAGCCGGTGTTACTGCCGTTCGTCAGGCAACAGAAGGGTGTGCAGAGTTAGGAATCAAGTATCTTACTCTGTATGCATTCTCCACTGAGAACTGGA
>JAEEGL016252949.1_pt1 | contig 12555 bp, 9 predicted proteins | sample 9134231 | NCBI WGS metagenome assembly JAEEGL01 (sample SAMN16246548, study PRJNA631951) | gut metagenome | biome: gut microbiome; feature: rumen; material: fiber-attached | host: Bos | place: Iran: Karaj | collected 2018-10
AAACTTTCTTTTATCGATACTAATCCCGTGTTTTTCTTTTAATTCTTGTTCGATTTGTTTGGTCGAGATTGTTCCAAACATTCTTCCGTCGCCGCTTCCCTTAGCATCAAACTGTAAAACAATTGATTCTAATTTTTTAGCGGCTTCTCTAGCATCTGCCTTCATTTTTTCAATGTTATCGGCTTCAACTTTTTTCTGTACATCTAAAATTTCTTGAGAACGCTCACTATACATGACAGCAAGACGATTTGGGATAAGGTAGTTCGCACCATAGCCGTCTTTAACATTAACAACATCTTGTTTCTTACCAATGCCTTTAACGTCCTTTAAAAGTATTACTTTCATTATGCGTCTCCTTTTTTAACAACTCTTGCGTCGTTAAGGTAATCGTTTAAAACATTTAAGAGTCTCGTTTCAGCAGTCTCTAAAGAGTAATGTTTAAATGAACATGCAGCTTGAGTGAAGTGTCCACCACCATTCATCTTTTCTGCCAAAAGTTGAACGTTGATTGTGCCGTCACTTCTACAGGAAATACGGACTTCATCTGTTGCAGTTTTACCAATAACAAATGAGGCATTAATACCTTTCATAGACATACAAGCATTACCTACTTTTGCAAGCGTAGCTGCTTCAATAATGTCTTCTTCATCCGCCATACAGTAAACGATTCCATAATATGGAGTCTTTGTATTATTAAGAATTTTGTTAACAAGTGCGTGTTCTTCGAACTCATCCTTCAAGAAGTCATCTGCTTTAGCGTTATCTGCACCACATTCCTTAAGGAACATAGCAGCTTCAAATGTTCTAGCACCTGAAGTTGTAGACTTAAAGAAGTTAGAGTCCATAAAGATACCTGAAAGCATAACTGTTGCATATGCTGCTGGTATTTTTACTCTTGGGTTGCTTGATGCGTATTTGATTAACTCGGCAATCATTTCACATGCTGAAGAAGCTGATGAATCAATATCCGAGAAAATTGGGGATTCGATAAAGTCTTCACCACGTCTATGATGGTCAATAATCATAATTTTGTTGGCTTTTTCAATAATTTTTGGAGCTAAGGTCATGTTTGTCTTATGAACGTCACAGACAACAACAAGTGTATTTCCTTTAAGAAGATCTAAACCTTCAGCTTCAGAACAAAATACTTTGTTCATTTCGTCTTTTGAGAATGTTGCAACAAGTGCACCTTTACATTTTCTTTCAATGCTCTTTGGGTTATATACAATCTTTGATTGTTTACCTAGAGTATCACAAATTGCTTTGACACCAACACATGCACCAAAGGCATCCATATCCATCATTGCATGTCCCATGATAACTACGTTAGCAGAGTTTCTAATAAGAGACATAACAGCGTCACCCATAACACGGACACGGACTTTGTTGTGGTTTTCTTGAGCTTCGGATTTACCGCCAAAGAAGTTAAGATCTTGTCCATATTGAGAAACAACTACTTGGTCTCCACCACGGGATGTTGCAATTTCAAGAGCAGAAACAGACATATCATTGAGTTTAACGACATCTGGATAATCATAAGCAATACCAATAGAAAGTGTTGGAGGTGTTGCTTCTTTTTCGCCAATTTCATGAATCTTATCTAAAAGTGAGAATTTATCTGCAATCATCTTTTCAAGTGATTCAAAGTTACAGATGATGAGATATGCATCATTACTAATCTTTCTTAAAAGTGCGGAATAGTCACGAGCATAGTCATATATTGCGGTTCTTACTTTAGAAAGAACGTCGTTTGTTTCTTCACCATTACCAGAAACATCCGAGAAGTTATCGATAATAATTTGACCAATAACAACAGCTTGACGTTTGGAGTAGTTAGAAATCGTTTCAAAATCTGTTGTGTCTTTAAAAATATAAAGTCCCGCTTCTTTTAGAAGCTTAACCTCATAGTTTCTATTATTGACCTGAATTTTAACAATTGTCTTGCTTGATCCTTCGACAAGTTCTTTGAGTTCTGGTTGCCACTCTAAAATGTTTTCATCAAGAATTTCGATTGCTCTTTCTTTGAAAAGGGTGTTTGTCCATAAAACAACATCGTTCTCGTCGACAACAGCGAGGCCCAGCATACCAAAGTTATAAGCTTCTTCAATATCAGAACCAATTAAGTCTGCTGCTCGAAGGTCCGTTTTTTGTCTAATTTTTGAGAAGTAGAAAATGACAGACCACACATAAACGATATCAATAATAACTGCAGAGCCAAGGCTAATAAATAAAATAACTGGATTTATAATTTCCCTAAAATTTAAGAAATTAAAGTAATAAGCAATGCCTAAAAATAGAACTCCAAATAGTTCAAGAAGTCCTATTATTACACCTATTAGTTTTGCTTTACGTAAACGTCTTTTCATATCGCTATCGTATATTATAACAAACTTGTTTTACAAAAAGTAATTTTTAATAACTTTTTTATCGTGAAGTATATTTTATATTAAAAACATATGCTTTTTCTTTAAATTTTTGAATGTTTTCTATTTATAGAAAAGAAAAAAGAGGCCTAAGCCTCTTTTAAAAGTCGGGGTTCGTGATTAGAACTTTCCGAAAATTAATCTGAGCAAGAATTCGACGATTGCAACAGGAATCATGAGGACGAATCCAACAATTGATCCGAGGAGATCGACGACGACTTCTAATGCACCAGCAACGATACCGATAATGACACCAAAGATGCCGTAACCGAATAATTGACCGATGACATGGAGGTTGCCCCAAATTAATTTGATTGATTGTAAGCAGCTAGCAGCAATTCTCATATCATTTACCTCTCTTTGTGCTTATTATATAAAAACGCATATGCATTTACAAGAAAATTACTGAAAAATCGTCGATTTTTGCTTAACTATAGTGCTTTTCTCATTAAATTTAATACGTTGCGTTATAAGATAAATAAAAGAAAAAGCAGATAAATCTGCTTATCTTAATGTTTTAAATCGCTCTTTTATTTCTGGCTTTATCCTAAACGAATCACACATTTTAGAGACCGTTTTCCTAACTAAAATATTATCGTTGATGGATTGTAAAAACTTAAACACATCATCTGGAAAATCAATGGCAATCGTAGCAAGTAACCACGCTTCTGCCATCATAACCATGTACTCTTCATTAAGCGTTAAGAACGGAAAAATATCGAGAATTCTGGGGTTTTTTGAGTGTTTCAAGGCAAAGACATAACAAAAACGTCTATCATATGTATGCTTTGATTTATAAAGTTTTTGGAAGAACTCAAAAAATGTATCAAAGTCTGTTTTCTTTAAATAAGTTACAACGCAGTCAGTTATTGCCCACGACTTTGCGTTCTTAATGTTCTTTTCTAAAAACTTTACTTGAGCTTTTATATCAATTTCTCTTATTAAAGCTAATCCGAAGTAAATAAAATCAACTTCTAAGTATTTACCAAGACTAAAGTCTTCTAATTTAAGTTCTTTATCATTCTTTTCTTCTTTAATTAATTGTCTTAATAAAGGATTTTTAACACCTATTGAAATATAATCGCTATTTGAAAGTGATTTTGAAAACGCTGCGAACTTCCTATCGCTAATATCAAATAAGTGTTTTTCTAGTTGTTGATAATTCACTAATCTATTTTTTCAAAGTCGGATGCAGGGTGTTTGCAGATTGGACAAACATAATCTTTCGGAAGCTCTTCGCCTTCAAATTCAATAACAAATCCGCAAATTTTACAGGCAAAATGATGCTTTTTTACAACTCTTTTGACTTCTTTTTCTTTTGCTAGGAACTCGCTTGGTTCCATAAGTTTATCGGCCAAAAAATTGATTTGTTTTTTGTTGTCATCACTCAACAATGACATTATGCGAATTTCGGGCACGATAACATTTAGGTTTTTTCCGTGAGACAACAACTCCTTCATAACTTTTGCGGCGTTTGGTGCCCAGGTTCCGTTTTCAATTAAAGCAATCGTTTTGTTTTGAAAGTTATGTTCAATTAAATGATCTAAGAAAGTTCTCATGAATGGAAATATCGACATATTATATGTCGTAGTGGCAAAAACAATTCGTGGATATCTAAACGCATCTTCAACCGCTTCGGCCATATCTTCACGTGCCAAATCACAACAAACTACTTTCGGACAACCCTTATTTTTAAGAGTATTCGCTAAAAGTTCGGCTGCCTCTTTTGTGTGACCATAAACCGATGTATAAAAAATTGCTACACCATCAGTTTCACTTTTATATGACGACCAAATATCATAAAGGTTTAGATAGTAATTTAGATTTTCCATCAACATTGGTCCATGGAGCGGACAGATGGCTTCAATTTCTAAATTCTCTGCTTTTTTCAGCAAATTTTGAACTTGTACACCATATTTACCAACTATTCCGAAGTAATAACGACGAGCCTCGCAAGCCCAATCTTCTTCATGATCTAACGCACCAAATTTTCCAAATGCATCAGCAGAAAATAGTGTCTTACTTGTTTCATCATAGGTCACCATTACTTCTGGCCAGTGTACCATTGGAGCCATTATAAATTTAAGGATGTGTTTACCTAAATTTAATGAATCACCTTCTGTCACAATAATCTTTCGTTTAATTTCAAAGTTATAAAATTGTGACATCATTCTGAAAGCTTGGGCTGTCGCCACCACAAAGGTATCAGGATATGATTTAAGAAATTCAATTAAGTTTCCGGAATGATCCGGTTCCATATGTTGAACAATTAAGTAAGTTGGTTTTTCATCACCTAGAACTTCCTTAAGATTCGCGAACCATTCGTCTTTAAAATTCTTTTCGACAGTATCAAAAATAGCAATTAAGTCGTCTTTGATGACATATGAGTTATATGCCATTCCATTAGGAACATCATATTGCCCCTCAAAAAGGTCTAATTGATGATCGTTTACACCAATATAATAGACGTCTTCTTTAATAAGTTTCATTACTCTTCAACCCACTTCTTAATTAAGTCATCGGAATTATTAACTTCATAACTATGAATAGCCAAACCGTTTTTAACGATTGCGCCTTTCATCATGCTTCTGAGTTCAAGTTCCATAATTCCAAATGTGCCTTCTTCGTTTGTACAGAAAGGTTTAATAACTTTTCCAACAAACGAGTAAGCTTTAATAAAACGAGCAATTACTCTCGGATAAGAACGATACCAAAGTGGGAACCCGAGATAAATTGTGTCATAAGCATCAATAGATGCTGGTAAATTTTTAAGTTCTGGAAGGATATTCTTTTCATATTCTTCGCGAGCTCTGCGGTTGCATTCATCATATCCAAATGGATATTCTTCTTTTGGTTGGAGGCCAATTAATGCTCCACCAGTTAGTTTTTGGATTTTTTCTGCAACAATTTCGGTAAAACCTTTTTCAATAATTTCGCGCTTATCATCAACGATGTTTTCGCCAGCACGAGAGAAATAAACAACTAATACTGCCATATTAAAACTCCTTGTATTTATTCTATCAATTTGAAAAGAAAAAACCAACGTTAAACGCTGGTTTTTATTTCTCTTTTTTCTGTTTTTGTGAAGGCTTTATATTTAGCCAGAATATCATAGATATTTGAGCAGGAACACCAATGAAATAAAGTGGCCACAGTTGATAATCTCCAACAGAAAGAAATGTTGCAGTAATAAGAGACCAAATAAGGAGCGACCACCCTATAAACGCAGTTATCTTTCGATGGAAATAAATGTGATTAAAATAAATTAATACCACCGCACTTAGTGGAACACCCCACACAAACGATTGCCAAATTGTTCCTTTGCCTCTAATTAAACAATAAACAAAAACGACTGTTGCAAGCATCCAAACAATTGAAAGCACAAGTGCTGTAATAACAATTCTATTAGATCTATTAAGTGGATTTCCCTTTGTTTTGAATTGGGCATTTTCCTCGTGAGTAAGGTAGTCAATTGTGACTCCATAAAATTCACAAAGGTTATACAAAACCTCTACATCAGGGAGCGTATCACCGTTTTCCCATTTAGAAATTGCTCTATCTGTATAATTGAACTTTTCTGCGAGTTCAAATTGTGTTAAACCACGTCTTTTTCTTAGTTCGGAGAGATTATCTCCGATGATTTTTCGCAAGTCTTTCATACTTAAAAGCATAGAACTTAACCAAAATTATGTCAAAAGAAAAATTTATTTTTCTATTTTTAGGAGAGTCGCTTTTTCTCTCTATTTTCAATACTTGAAACAGTTCCGTGCTAAATATTGACACACGCACGATAATATTGAGCGCTATGGAAAACGCAAAGAAAAAAAAGCAACTATCTAATGGTAAAAAAGCGCTCATCCAATACTCAATAATCGCTGTCTGTGCAGCCGGAGTTGGAGTCGGGGGCGGAATTATCTTGAAGAAAAAAACTGGTCAAGTCCAAATTGACTATTCTGGGTTTGATTCAAGTTCATTCCAAGCCGACGCAAAAGCTCTTCTAAAAGCATATGAAGAGAATCCGAACCAGGAATTCACACCAGCCGAGTTAGTGAATATCGGATTAGAGAAGTACCGTCAATGTGAAAACTCATATTCAATCGGAGTCGGTCAAGCTTCCACCATTGTTAATCAGCAAGTCAGAAACTTCCAGATTAGAAATGGTGACACCTACTATGAGGAGCAAATCTCAAAGTCCAGCATGGTAAGCCTTGCTAATAGAGTCATTGCAAACGAAGAGAATGCAACAATCTATAAAGGCAAAGCTAAAGATGTTGAGGTCCCAGAATACAAAGACGATCCTCAAACCATGAACTCTGAAGATTACAAATCAAGTTGGGGCAAGACATTACCTGAGATGTTCATCTACATTATCTCAAATGATACCGTCGATACAGATAAGAGTTCAGTGAATAAAAAAGACGGAAAGATATATGTAAATTTAGAACTTGATCCTGAAATTGCATCTTATAACTACAAAGTTCAAATGAAAACATTATCGGATTTAACTTCGCTTCCAACATTTGAATACCTCAGACATACCTATATCTTTGATAACGATATGACACTTCTTCACACCACATTAGATGAAAAATATGTCGCATCAATGAAAGGTATAAATGCGACCATAGTTAACAAATTAGATTATTACTATCACGCGAATGAATATATGAAGATTCCAGAAATTAATGAATTTCTCGATTATTCCGTAGAAGGAGAAACAACTTATGAATAAAAAGAAAGTTAGAAAAACAATAGCAAGAGTCGCCACCGCCGCACTCTTCTTTGGTGTTTCACTTGGATGTGCATATTTCTTTACTCCAAATGCTAAAAAGACAATTACAGCAACCCAAAAGCAAAAAGCACACCACGAAGTCAGTGAAACAGAAGTGTTACCAGATCACTTCATGAGATTCGTTACTCGATTAAATGAAGATACCGGTATTATGGAAGACACCATTAATGAAGAAAATACCTATTATGGCTTCAACATCAATTTTGATGATTTCGAAGTTTCTTTTAGAAAAGACGAAAGTTCTGTTGAAAACAAAATTGGTATTGAAGGAGACATTGATCTTAAATTAAAAACCATTAAGGACATCGCATTCAATTTAGATATTGATGTTGATTACAATGGCAAAGATCTTCCGCTTGAACTCGGATTTGTCAACAAAACCGCATACTTTGGTCTTAAAGACTTAAGAATGAAAGTCGGTTCCACCACCATTGATGAATTATTTGGAAACGAAGATGAAGGAATTGATAGTCTAATTTCCCAAATCTTTATTGCAAGCAAGGAAGAAGGCGGAATTAACTTTGATGTTGAATCTTATATTGATGATATTATCAATGATTTAATTGATAACAAGTTAGGTGGAATGATTGCAAATATGGATATGTCAAACTTATCTGAAGCTTTCGCATTCCATGCATTAGAAGATGGTGAAGAAGGTTTAGGATTAGTTGTTAATGAAAACGAAATTGAAGGCGGATATAAGTTCAACCTCGACATCCAAATTAGAAATGAGTCAATGGACACAACCTTAAATATAGTTTTGATTGTTAATGAGTCATATCGTTTAACACGCGTCGATTTAGGAATAATCGATTTAGGAAATGTCGTTATTAAAGGCGCATTAAATATTAATTCTATCCAAGATTACACCGTTTATGCTCCAGATAATGAAAACTACCGCAAGTTCAATCCAAACCACAATTATATTGAAGTAATTAATTACAAAGGTTGGTTACAAAAACTTGCTAATTTCATTGATGAAGATGGACAAAAATTTGGTGCTGATTTTTCATTAAACTTAAAACAAAAAGAAGAATCTGCACTCATTAATGTCGGAACTATTCAAGGCGCAATTAACGCTGACTTCTCAAAGCTTTTAGACTTCAGTGAATATACAGGCGGAATTCCAAGCACTGATTGTAATGCTACTTTCAGAAATAGCGCAGCTTTAGGTCTTGATTTACATATCCTTGGTCAAAATGATGATGAATATAGCAACCTTACAGTTAACTATGTTGATGGACAAGGATACTTAAAACTTAACGAAACCGAAAATGAACAAGGTGTTAAAAAGAGCGTTGTTAAATCAAAAGTTCCAACGGAAACAATGAACTGGTTAATTGATGAAATGCCAGGTATGTTTGCAAATATGTCAGGTGATGGAAGCTCCGAATCACTATTAACTGGATTATTCTCATTTGTTACAGATTCAACATTTGTAAAAGGTATTAAAGATGGTGATTACTCAGTTGTCTTGGATATCCTTAAAACATTAAAAAATACGGAAAAAACCATAGAAATTGGTCTAGACTTATCATCTTTAGGCTTTGGTGATAATTCAGAAGTTGAATTAGTTTTAGATTCAGAATTGGGTGCAAATCACAAGGTCTTAAATCTTGGTATTAATAATATTGAAATGGGTTCATTCGTATTAAATGCAACCATCAATACTAACGACTTTGTTCAATGGGTTCTTGATGATGAATCAGAATATGACTCATTAGACTTCTTACCAACTGTCTTTGATCAAATCTATAACATCGTTGATACACATCAAGCTGGATTTACAGTCCAAGGTTCTATGTTTGATAACGACGGTATTGGTTTCACCTTAAATGGTAAAGGCCAATTTGATTACAAAGCCGCTTATGGTTTTGGTGATTTAACAATCGATCAATATAAATACAAAAACAAAGGCGTTTGGTATTCACACAAGATTGCTATTGATATTGATAACACCACCGACGACAGAAATATCAACAATGCTCACTTTGTTTATGGTGAAAAGAATGGAAAGAATATTAAAGGTAAAGTAACAGTTCAGTCCGTCTTAGATATCTTTGACGTTATAATGACATTCCTTGACGAAAATAGAGGCAACGAAAAATGGACTAAATTCTTAGACCCAATTGAAAAAATGCTTTCTATTGGAGAACTCGGTGCAATCATTAATCAAAAAGACTACTTCAGACTTTTAAAGAACGATTTAGTCAAATCTGCTAAGAGAGACAACAACCAATTGAATCTCATTATTGGCGGAGAATTATTTGATTTTGAAAATGACATGACTGTTCGTGTTAACTTAAAAGACGATAAGTTAGAAAGCTTAGAATTGATTGATTTCTGCTTTGCAAATGATAGCAAGAAACTCAACGTTAAGGTTGCACTTACTGATTTTGATCCAGAAAGAGAATCTTCGGTTGATAAATCAGACTTAAATTCATTTATGGATTTAAGCAGCATTGCTTTATTACTCAAGTTTGGTATTAGAACCACCGACAACAACTATTGGCACTTAACCGCTAATATTGATTTAGACTTAGGTATTATTGACTTATTCAAGTTTAAACTTGATATCTACATTGTTGTCCAAGATTCTTATTGTAAGATTTATGGTGTTATTGAAGACGCAAAGATTTCATTTGCGGTCCAAAAATATAATGACATCACTACCAAATCTCTTAAATCTGAGTTTACATTTGAAACATACCCAGATGGAGATCCAAATAGAGAAGATGGCGTTGGAGGTTACTTCCACTTTAAGGTTACTGATACAAGAAGATTAAGCGGTAATAAGATTTACCACTATAAGACTACAAGTAAGAACTTATTGAAGTCTGAAAATATTATCAAATATTTACTTTCCGACTTCTTATACTTAAGAGATTGGATTATTGATACAATCGGCGGAGTTGATTTAAGTTCAAGCGAAGAAAAAGCCGCAGGAGATTTCACCAAGACATTTACAGATACAGGATTTAAGTACTCTGCAAGTGAAAAGAAATGGTCTGTTGGAATTAACCTTGATGTCTTAACAGGTGTTGATGCCTTGAAAGATCTTGAAATCAGCATTTATGGTAACAACCAAGAAAAGTTCTCCAAGTTGTCTGGTAAACTTCAAATTGAAGCTATGAAACTTGGTAGCCTTTCTACTAAGATTGGTATCGGATTTAATGTTACATTAGAGAATACCGACTCAAGCATTACTGATTGGTCTAGCACAATCCAAAGTAGATTCAACACAATCAATAATGTTCAATTCTCAAATGCATATCTCAATAATCCAGATGCATATTTACAACAATAAAAACTAAAATTGTTAGGAAAAGCCAGGGAAAACCTGGTTTTTTCTTTGCTTTCTTTACGTGCGTATTTAACTTTTTATGTAATTAGGAATAAAATAATCTAAATAGGAAAAAATAACTATGAAAAGAAAATTACACTTATTTGGTTTAATTCCTGCTTTATTTTGTCTAGCGGGATGTGAGGGTTTTAATATGCCGTTTTTTAATAAGAAAGACAAGGAAAAAGAAAATACAGCAGAGAGCGTTAATGTAATCATCTTATCTGGTCAGTCAAACGCTGTTGGATGTAAAAATTCTCAATATATTATCCAAACAATGGGCCAAGATAAATATGATGAATATAATGCCGGCTACGAAGATATAAAAATCGCTTATAGTAACTATGATTGCGACTACGCAAGCGCCGCTAGAACTAAAACATTACAAAACTCATCGCGCGGAGAATTTGTTAAAGTTCAGCTTGGTCAAGGAAATGTCCCAGCAAACTTTGGACCAGAAATCGGAATGGCCGAAGAACTCCACGAAGAATTCGGAAAGAAACTATTTATAATCAAGTGCGCCTGCGGCGCAAGTAACCTGAATGATGACTGGGCTGACTCAAACAGTGACATGTTCCTTATTCTTAAAGACTTTGTTAATAACAAGATGGAAGGCCTTAAAAGTGACGGCTATAATCCAGTCTTAAGAGCATTTTGCTGGATGCAAGGGGAAGGCGATTCTTATCCACGTTATTGGGATTTCTACTATGACAATCTTGTACGATTTAAAAACAACTTAGATAGAGAATTCTTAAAATACACCGAGGATAATAAGCTTCCATTTATTGATGCAGGAATTGGAGCAGGTAAAGATCCAAAAACCGGAACAAACACCTGGCAATACTATCAAGAAGTAAATGATTGTAAAAAAGATTTCGCGGCATTAAGCGAAACCAACATTTACATTGATACAATCGCAGAAGGCTTACATAGTGACCAAGAACTTAACGACTGCGTTCACTACGATTCAGAATCGCAAATTAAGTTAGGCCATCTATTTGCAAAGGCCTATAAGCCATTCTTAAAATAACAATCAAAAATCCAAAAAAAGCTGGAAAATCCAGCTTTTTCTTAAATTTTTACCAATAAATATACCAAATTTCGTTTATGTTTTTATATACTTCTTCGTTTGGCTCTTCAAACTTATTAACTAATTGGATAAGAATGTCATCAGGCACCCTTACTAATGGATCACGAAGTCCATTTAACTTTTGAGATTTTTCTAAGTTTGATGGAAACATGACAAGAATTTTTTTATCAAACTCGGGAGTTGTAGTTAAGTATTTTAACCTAACTTCATTTACATCATTTAATGCATCTAGAATAACTGTTACACCATCAATTTGTGCGCTTTCGTGAATTCGTTTTTCAAAAAGTTCCCAAACTTCTTTTTGATGAGAATGGTCCGCATAATCACCGTGTGTAATTTCCATACGGATTTCATCGCTATTTAAAATAACAACATTATTATGTTCTGCTTGATACTTTTTCGCCCATGTTGATTTCCCGCTAGCAGGAAAAGCACTGAGCATGATCAAAGTCTTCATGTATTTATTATATTATTAAAAATTAATGCGCATGTTTATGTAAGTGCTTTAATTTAAAAAGAATTATAATTAAATAGAGGTTTTAGAAGATGGAAAAAGCAAAACTTGGTTGGAGAAAATGGCTCTCTTTTTTAGTTGCAGGTTTAATTGGACAACTTGCTTGGGCTATTGAAAATAATTATTTAAATGTTTACGTATTCGATTGTACTGGAGATTCACTTTATATCACTTTAATGACTGTGTTTAGTGCGATTGCAGCAACTATAACAACATTATTTATGGGTGCTCTTTCAGATAGAGTCGGAAAAAGAAAATTGTTTGTATCATGTGGTTACATTATCTGGGGTGTTTCCATCATAATGTTTGCATTCTTAGATCCTTCGAAAGATTACAACATAGTTGCGCACTCAGCTTTAATGAGCGGAACAATGATTGTTATTATGGACTGCA
>JAEEGL016259550.1_pt1 | contig 12555 bp, 19 predicted proteins | sample 9134231 | NCBI WGS metagenome assembly JAEEGL01 (sample SAMN16246548, study PRJNA631951) | gut metagenome | biome: gut microbiome; feature: rumen; material: fiber-attached | host: Bos | place: Iran: Karaj | collected 2018-10
ACACGCGCAATGATAGGTGGTATGCCCGACGCTCTCACAGGTGGGTGGAACACGCTCACCTATGTAATCATGTACATGAGATTCGACTGGAAGTGGCTCTTCGAAGAGAATAGGTGGATCTTCATCAGGATCTTCTATGATATCCTCCGTGGAATCTACGAATTCCGCTTCTTCCGGTGAGGTTACCGGGTTTTCAGGTTCAGTGGTGCTCTCTTCATGCAGTTCAATCATGGTAGAGGACTGCCGAGTGTCTGCCGGCTTCGACGGTTGTTCTTGCGCAGGTGAATCGTCCTCGGAGACAGTCTCTTCTCTTTCTGGATCAGGTGGTATGGTGGGTTGAGTTATGGGCGTGCTCGTTTTTTCTGTCGGTGGAACATCACACACATCGTATGGCGGGATTGTTTCATCTTTTTTTGTTTCTTCTGTGACAACGCCCTCACCCGACGATATTCCATCCCCTTGTGATCCAGTATCAGACGGTGGCTTTCCGCATCCATACGTCAAGATGCACGATAGGGAAAGGATGAGTAGGATTACCCATTTTCTGATTGTAGCATATGTCATACTTATCACCTCAGCCCTATCATAGGGGAAACCTCCCACAAGTCCAGTCAGAATCGAGAATTATTTTCTGTCTCACATATTGGACATACTGGGGCCATGGTACACCTGCTGCATTTCATCGAGTTTCTCTTCATACGCAGTAAGAACTGCGACGAAAAGTTCGTTGCGCCCATCGCTGGTCAACGCATGAAAGACGTCACTATACTTCGTCTGGCCGTCCTTCTTAAAGGACCTCTTCGGCATGCTAACAAACAGCCCCTTATTGGATTCGACAATTCTGAGGCCGTGGACGGCATACTTGTCGCTGATGGTTACGCTGGCGATTGCCTTGGTCTTGCTATTCTCCGAATCGATCATTTTGTCGATTCGACCCTTGATTTGGACCTGGTTGCTCATTTGTGCATTCTCCTTTCAGAATCCGTATATAATGAATCCGGTGTCGCTTTCGACTTCCTCTTCCGGAATTACCTCCGGTTGCGCATACTTCGTCATATACTTCTCCGTTTCCTCGTCTGAAAGACTACGAAAAGCATATTCCGTTGTGCCGCAAACGAAAAATGGACCGGCAATTACGCCGCCCCAGTCTAGGTGTCTGTTACCCTCCATCCCTATGAGCTTTGCTTCCTCATTTCCAATCAGACAGGTTCCGTCGTCATTGTAAATGGCCTCAATATAACCGCACACTGCTTTCTGTTCAGCTTCAAGTGTGTGCGGAATCTCTGCAACGTAGGGCGGCTTATTCGGTTCGACATAGACGATCCGCATGAGGTTATCAGGCTTCTGCGTCTGGGACTCATCAAATTCAATCGGTTCAAACCCGACGGCATCGCAGAAAAATGCACCATTGTCGTTCACTATCACATCTGAGACGGATAGTGAGTGACCACGATGCAGAGGATGACCTCCTGTATTGAACATCAAATAGATACCTTCAGGATCTGTTTCATCAATTTCTGCGTTGAACACCTCGTCGTAGATGGAGGCGTCGACAGCAGGTGATCCCTGGTGCTGCTCCAACCGATATAGTCCATCGAACTTAACTCGGTTTGTGTCTCGCTCCGGATTGATCTGATAGATTTTTGTTCTCATACTACATGCCTCCCATCATCATATCTTCTGTCTCACCCTCGTCAGGTGGTCTCATCTCTGCCAACTTTTCTGCTGCCCATTCGGGGACGTACTCGTCCTTAATGACCCCCAGGAAATCGCTTCGATTGAAATGAGTGCTTTCACCATCCTTGAGGAACTTGCCGAACACCTTCCGCCCGGAAGCGGATGGACTACACCCAAACCCGCTCTGGGCGAGAAAGAGTTGGAAATCCGCTGACTTATATTCATCCTTTAGCACGGTTGGCTTAAGGATCAACAGCTTTCCGGTATAGTCTGCCTCTTCAGAGCAGTGGGAGTGGTCAAGCAGGCCAAGCTTCTGCCAGGCACTACGCATCTGATTCACAAATAGGTCCGTTAGGCCAGGATGGGACCCCACACAGAATGCCCACCGCGCTTCATCATTCGGAATATAGAATCCGGCAGCCCACTCCTTGTTTGATCCGGAGAATCTACCGTCGTAGGCCTTTTCTTGCAGTGTATTTGCAAGCACCCAATTGATGCGGTCAAAACCGAATCTGTCTATGAGATCCGCTGTGCAGTTTTCGAGACGGTTGTCGTGATAATGCTCCGTAATTGCCTCCTCGATAGCTCTGGCACAATTGCAGTTCTCTCTGTAGCTTTCACGCCAATCCGCCAGTTCACTGAGGTCTACCGCATCCTGCCTAGACCAGCGATAAAGACGCTTAAAGCCAGCCATAGCGACTGCTCCCTTGCGCACGATCCCATTTCAGTTTCAGATGGGCAAATGCGGCCTTCTGCTGCTCATCGGAGAGGTCATTGAGGAAGTCGAACAGTGTAACCGTATCGGTCTCTTCTTTCACCGGAGCAGTTTCCCCGTCGCAGTTGTCACAGAGGTACTCTTTCGTCACGAGAACCGATCTGCCGTCCGGCAATTCGGTGAAGGACAGCACGTCGTTGTGGGAAAAACCGATGCGCTGGCGGATTTCAAAGGGAATAGTGACGCGACCGTGCTTTCCAAGAATTCGAATAATCTGAGTCATATTAGTACACCTCGTTTTCATCATTGTTGTTGTGAATGGGACAAGTACCGTGGCTGCTAAGGCGGTCACAGCAGATACGAGGACAATCTCTGCGAGCGTTTTCGCAGAAATAGTCCATTTCCTCCTGCGGGGAGATGGGTTCCATCGTGATCCTGCCATCTTCAACTGCGAACTGCAGGGGCTCGCAGATATCAATGCCCGCATCGATAAGCGCCTCATACGGCACCGGAACCAGCGCAAAGAGCGGCGGCTGTTTGGTCATTTTTTGCATGAAATAATACTCTCCTTCAAAATTTTCTCATAGTCATAGTTCTCATCTCCATAGATGTCGAATAATGTAAGCTGCTTTGGTCGAGATCGTTCGCGTTCGAAGAAATCATAATTGGCGATGAGAAGCTCCTTGAATTCTTTTCCCGCATCGTATCTCTGTGCCATAGAATGAACACGAGAGAAATCGAAAATGCTGAACCCGTCGTAGAGTTCACGAATTTCGGGGCAGTCGTTATAGGAAAGAAGGAACTTTCCTTTGATTTTGCCGAGTGTTTCTCTAAGCCTCACATGGTCGTCCCAGCCGAATTCGACTTCATACATGCCCTCTGTCGAAAAGTAGGGAGGGTCCGCATAAAAGAATGCGTCAGGGCGATCATAGTGCCGGATCAGTGTCTCAAAATCCTGGTTTTCAACCACTACATTCGCCATTCGATTTTTCAGATCTTGGATCAGACCGAACAGTTTTCGAATGTCAAAGGGCTGTGAGGCAAAGGACTTACCGCTGCTTGCGTAACTGAGTCGCAGTAGCTTTAGAAACATGGCTGCTCTCCGCACATCGTAGTCTCCGGTAACACGCAGGCGGATCTCCGCCAGTTCTTTTGCTGTAGGAGGGGGAAGCATTATTGTCGTTAGCTCCAGTTCCTCTTCAAGGTACTTATCGTCAAACACTTCGTCCTCAAAGAACTTCCGGATTGCATTGAAGTCCTCCCGCGAGTTTAGATAGCAAAAACCGAGCTCTCGAATAGTTGCCAGCGTCCGGTCCTTCATGCAGTGAAACAGGTTTACCAGGTTTCGGTCAAAATCGTTGTACACCTCGAACGCATCAATAGTCGGCTTGCCAAGAAGTACGCTGCCGCTACCTCCGAACACGTCGATGAAGCGACCGTAATGCATAGGGAAGAGGGAATAAAGAATGTGCAGGATGGGAGTTTTATTTCCTACACGCGATACAGGGGTTTTGATATTGATCACCTCGCTCTTCACGAGGTACCAACCGCTCAGAAAACGAGAAAAGGTATCAATCGTTTTGGAGCGATTGATACCTTTTTATAAATCTTTATTGAATTATAAGTGGTTTGCTTGTCATGACAACGTCATGAAATCCCCGTCATCCGGGATCCAGGCATTATCTACGGCGTCTCGACCAAGACCGCGAATGAGGTTGTTGAATTCCTCGGTATCCCTGCAAACACGAATACCGTATTCGGCGCACGCATCAAGCACTTCATGTGCCAGATCTTCCGGAAGATCCGAGATCATGTATTCATTCGGCGTGAGCCACGCCTTTCCCTGTTCCCAGCTGACACAGAGCGATGCTGGAAAGCCAAGCGTCTGATCACTCTGGAAATCGGGAGAGATGTGGATCATCATTGCATCCTCTTGTTCGATAATCCTGTCCACAGCATCTTTGAACTCCGCATATTTCATAGCTGCATTTCCATCCCTTCCGGGAAATCCTCTCCTTCGTCCGCGGCGTCATCTGGCCCAACGATGTTGACGTATTCTCCGATGATACCGAGCGCCTTGTAGTAGTCCCCGGACTCGCGAATTCGGTCATACATTTCTTTCGCTTGATCTGCAAGACCGTTTTCGCGCAACGTATGTGTTGCAATGCCTATCAGATTGAAAATGTTTCCGTCTTGACCGATGAGCACGCAATTCGGCTTTTGTAACACTTCTGCGGTGTGATCCGTGGAGACGAAACCACCGAGATGATTCGGGACATAGTCCGAGAGCCATGTGCCGCCAAAATTGGTGTGTGTTTGAAGCCTCCACATGGCAAGCTTGCCCAAATCCAGTTTTACATCTTCCCGAAATGGAAAGAGGAGGCAAGTCACACCCGCATGCTCAAATGTGGAACAATCGCGGAATTTGGTTCCCTCCAAAAGGATCCCATTCTCTGTCAGCATATCATTGATGCCGTCGACCCATTCGTCAAGGTTGCCACCGCATCCCTGGAGGATTAGGCCCTCGCTGTTCTCCAGATGTCGTAGCTCATCCTTGGATATCGTTTTGACGCTCATAAGTTCATGCCCCCTGTTTCCTGATAGCCTTCCTCCTGATCAATCTCCCAGATACCTCGAGCAAACATCACAGCCTCGTCGCCAAATGGGATATTCTCTTCCTGCATGCAACCGTCACTATATAGGCGTCTCCCGCAGTTCATGCCGATCTGCTCGTCTGCCCATTCATGCTCGATCGTTATATCAGGGTGCTGCTCAGACAACCTCTGGAGAACGGGATGGGGCGGGGACCAGGCAGTCCAAAAACTCAGTTCGGAGTGCTCAGCGCCTAATTCGCGAGCTGCACATTCATATGCATTCCACTTCGTGCCCCAGTTGTTGACCGACCATTCATACCAGGTCGGCGCACCGTATTTGCTTTGGTTCTCATACGCTTTTTTGCCGAGCTCCCACTGCTCCGGGGTAACGTCGGTACGCATCCGGAGGAATGCTTTCTCTGCTTCTGCGGGAATATGTTCCATGTCAGCATCCGTTCGGGTCCCGCCCAGATTATAGATCTGAATAAAGCCGGTATATGCCTTCAGACCTAAATCTGTGTTGCTGCCGGCTTCGATATCCAGGCTCTCCGGCATGGGGATGATTTTGTTAAAATCAATCGTGCCAACACCTTTCTTATCATCCTGAATGGATACGAGCAGGTCCTCGATGGATTCCGGAGTTCCGGACATAGAAACTCTGTTCATTACGTGGTTAGGCAATTTATTCACCTCACAATTCTGTATTTCTCATTTACTGTTTTTATCCCCTGACCAATAGCGGAAATGACCGGAACAGATACACTGTTTCCGGCCATTTTATATAGGGGACCATCTTTAAAGCCACAAGAGGCGACCCTTTGAAACTGCTCATCGGTGAAACCCTGAAGTCGCCAGCACTCAATCGGCATAAGTCTTCTAATATACCCACGATGTATTTCTCCGTTCGGGAAAACCAGCGAAAGGATATTCGAAGACTGTGTTTTACTCTCGACAAAGACTCCGGAGCGCTCCCTCTTATGCTTGCCCACCCCGGCATCCTGTCGCGTCGTTACGCATCGAGCTACTCTTGTAATGCGAGGGGCAGAGTTAAGATCGATAAAGAACAGGCCTGTTTTCCCACCCCATCCGCCACTTGTTGCAGATAGTGTGCATGCTACTCCATTCGGATCGTAAACCCGCTGTCCTTGTGGGCCGCCAATGAGTTGCTTGAGATGCGACGCACCCCCGCTGGCGATAGGTAATACTTGTCCGGCACATTCTGCTCTAAGATATCCGACAATGTACAGTCTTCTTCTTTGCTGGGGGACACTGAAATGTTGGCTGTCAAGCACACACCATTCGAAATGATACCCCAATTCATTAAGCGTGGAGTAGATGGTTTCAAGTGTCTTGCCCCTGTCATGCGATAGCAGTCCCGGGACGTTTTCCAAAAGAAAAAATGCAGGCCGTTTGGCTGCAAGGAGTCTGGCAACTTCAAAGAACAGAGTTCCTCTTGTATCTTCGAATCCAAGCCGCTTTCCCGCAACCGAGAAGCTTTGGCAAGGAAATCCGGCACAGAGCAGGTCGAAGTCGGGCATTTCATCGGGATTGATTTTTCTTGCGTCGTCACAGTAGTATTCTCCTTCCGTGTCATAGATGGCGCAGTACGCCATATTTGTGCGTTTGTCGATTTCACAGTGACCGATGCATTCAAAACCTCCAACAGTCTCCAGCCCTGAGCGAAAGCCGCCAATACCGGCAAACATATCAAAAAATCGGATTGCCAAACAGCATCCGACCTTTTCCTATTTTTTCGGTCACCTCACATTCCCATGGTGAACCCCAGACCTTCATCCTCGGACTCATCATCGTTCTCGTAGGAGTCGGGCACAGGGCCTTCTGCAACGTCATTTTCAGTCCCTTCGAGAACGTCATCGTCCTGTTTGGGATCATTTCTCTCAGCCTCGTTCTGATTCTCACGCTCAATCTGATCCCGCTCCAGCTCGTCCTCGATGAGCCCGATGATAAATTGCCGTTGCGTCATGTTGTTGCGCTGCAGGTAGTCCTTGATCCGTTGATACAGATCCTCCGGCACCTGCACATCAATGGTTCTCGTATTACCCATAATGTTTCCTTCCTTTGTCAGATTCTTAGGATGGAGTTCGTCTCCTAATGCCAGTGAGACAAACTCTGCCATTGTCATTTCATGATCCCGCAAGTACCTGCTGACTTCCGAGTGTAGGTCGGCGTCAATACGTACGGTGATACCTTTCTTCTCGCCGTTATTCAATACTCTGACCTCCTTTCACATACCTCCGGATTGCGGTTTCCAGGAGCTCCTCTAACGTCAGTTCCTTTTCTGCGGCAAGTAGGAGTAGGGTCTCCGTAAGAGCGGCTGGGATGTGAATTTCCTGTTCCTCTAACATTTGGCACCTCACATTCCGAGGACAGGTCCGCTCTCGTCCTCTTCAACACCGGAGACTTGCTCGTCAGCCAGCTCTTCTTTTGTAAGCATGCGGAACGAATCCTCTTCCGGAATGATGCCAAGGCATCTACCATTGTCGAAAACGCAATGCAGGGTACCGATGTCATCCACAGCCATAACAGTCCCTCTAGTGCCGCTCTCCACCGGATTCGGATCTTTTCCCATGCTGAGCAACATGATCCTTGTGCCGGGAGGATAGGCTTCCTTATACCTCTGTGCCTGCCGATACAGGCGATCCCATTCATTCAATTTAAACACCTCCTCATTTATTCTGCGTCATATCGATAGACTGTCTTCTCATAGCTCCAGATCGGTGCTGAATAACTCTTCCGGAATCCAGTGGATGGAGAAATTCGAATCTTCGATATTGTCGCAATGGCAACCTAGAAAACCGGCGTCTTCTTCTGCTCGCATTGTAAAGTATGCCACCTCCTCCGGCGTCGCCTTGAAGGTTTCTCCTTCGCCATAGAGATAGGCTTCGACATGAACGCTGACCTCCTGCTCGGAATCAAGCTCGTCCATGAAGTATTCATAAGCAGTCCAGCCTTCAAGATCGTCGGATTCCCTGGGAATACCTGCTACGAGAAACTCTATTTGATTGCTGTCTGTGGTAAGGGTTACTTCTGAAAAGAGCACAGCCATATATTACATCCCTCCCATCGTCATGCCCTGATTATCTATGTACTCATCCAACTCATCACGAGTCATGATGGCATAGTCATCGCCGCTGTTCCAAAAGGAGACGTACAAGCTTCCATCTTCGGTATCGATCGCCTGCTGCTCAAAATGCTCTCCGTATCCATCCGAGTTCTGCCCGCTGATCCAGCCGGTGAGGATTTCTGTTTCTGCGTCGGTGAGTTTCTCTTTGAGGCTGCATTCGATTCTCCCAAAGAGACGCCCCCTGTAGGCCTCAACGCCCCATCTCACCGAAACAAGCTTTGCTTTTATACCTGCGTCATCGTTGAAGAACTCGGCCATGTCCATTTCATCCGTCGCGCTATCCGCTTCAAGCGCATCTTCGATGGCCCACTGATAATCACGCAGATACTTGCTTCCCACGGAGCAGGAGTCTCCTTCTCCATCGTCGATACTTCCGACCAAAGGGCAGTAGAACACTGCCTTGATAGGACCCGATTCATACAGCATCTCTTTTGCCGCATCCATGACCTCCTGCATTGACTCATATTTGTCCTGGAGAATTCCTTGCTCCAGTTTGGCACGGTAATCATCCTTCGCATTATTTACCACGAAGGCAAGCAGATTGGCGTCTGCCAGACTGTCCTGCTCCGCAAGAGTGCGTATCAGGTGTTGCCCCAACTCACTCTCGGAATAGAGTTTGACGCGAACATCGTTCCCATCCTCGTCAGAGAGGAGAATGCTGTGCGGGAACTGACTGATTCCTACTGACAGGAGTTTTTCATATAGATCATAGATGCTGTGCGGGAAGTCCAGCACAAGAGTGCTGCCGCCCTTGCTTTCAATGATTGCGCTGATTGTCATTCTCACATTCCTCCCATCTTCATACTGATTCTGTTTTTGATCATGGTGTATCTTCCTTTCTTTAGAAATAAAAAAAGCGGGCTTGACCACCAGAATTTGATCTGATGATCAAGCCCGCAAAGTGGCTATATTAAAAGGTTTTGGGGGAGTAGAGGTTTCGCCCATTTTGTGGGCGAAACCTCTTTTCTAAATCTCGTACATATACAATTATAATTGTTCAGTACGTTCTTGATAAAGCTATGGTCGCGTGATACTATGACCAAGAGCCAATGAATTTGGTACGAATTTAAAAGAGGTGAAGCGATGTGAATAAAACAGATCTGTACGAGGAGACCATTACTGAAATGCTCCACTCCCTACGTTCTGTAGCGGACAAATTGTCTGCATCATATAACACAGCCTATGATGTCTTTGATTCACAACCATTGTTCTCTGTTACAGCCCATACGAAAGAGTTGGGCTTGCTTAAGACAGTTAATGCAGTTTTTTCAAAAGATATTCGGGATATCCTTGCGGAACTATGCAAGAAACTAACTGTTGAGGTTGGGTATCAGGTGGTTGACCACCACGAGACGGGCGATGTGGATTTTTATATGATTCGTGATGGAGAAAAAATAGGGTACTATTTTTCTATGCAAGAATTGAATATGCCAACTATTGACGACGCAATAAAAAGGGGAATGAGCAAGCATATCGTTGTCGTGCCAAAGGCCAAAATATTAGACTTTCCAGGAAACTCTAAGCAATACCATTCATATCCATACAAGGAAAGAACAAAGTGCATTACACTGGAGGAGTTTTTTAATACATGTGTATCGGCTGGAGAATTCGAGATCTTTCAGGAATACATTGGTCGATTCAACTATGAGGCAGAAACAATGCTGGGTCTTGGTGTGACACCAACCCCAACGCAGGAAGCAATGCAAAAAAAGCGCAGCAAAGTAATCGAAGAGTTTGATAACTTGTTTTTCAGGGATTGTATCCCGTCTACTATCACTGTAGAAAAGCAAGACGAAATCAAACGCAGTTTGTTGGAGAGTGGAATATTACAGATCCCAGGAGCCCTTTTCATAAATAGCTTCGTCAGCTCGGAATGGTACTTCGACTTACTTGAACGAACCGCTGGTGGTTTAGAACATACCGCGATTGTTGCTGGATATCTAAAATCTATTGAACAATTATTGCTCACATTAGTCTTGTCAAGGCAGGACCTTCAGCTCACACTAAAGACCCTAGGGAAATCCGCACCATCAAAGACCCTAGGGAAATCCGCACCATCACATGATGTTTTAACAATTAATAATCTGTCGAGCCTATTAACGACGGGTGGGGGTATTCTACAGAGCATCGACTACAACTATACAAAAAAGAAGAAGCTATTTGATGTATATCTTGACAGCAATATAGGGGATGATGTTCAGAAGTATTTGCAGGATTTCTTTAGTAATACACGCAATTGCTATTTTCACAAAGATAATATCTATTCACTTGAGCAGATCAAAGAGATTCGAAAAAAAGCGTATTGCTCGTTCTATCTTCTGGGGGGTACCTTTAGGTATAATATAGATGATGTTAAGTCCGTCATCTCTTGTGTCAGCTAATGTCAAATAGTATAGAGAGATAGCGGCCACTCATTACAGTGACCGCTATCTCTTAGTAAGCATCGATCGCATGGATCAATACCCGCTCAGCCGCTTCAGGGGTCATCTTCATGGTGAGGACAACGAATCCTATAGCGGCGCCACCGGCAAGGATGAACTTCCAGTCAATCACGGCTAAAAGGTTCATAGAGCTACCTCCTTTCTGGAGCAGAACCCCGGAATCAAATATGGTAGTCTATGTGTCCTTGCCCTTTCCCCATCTCTCATGGAGGGGATTCAGTATAACATGGATTCCACAAATGTCAATACCGTTTTCTCACAAATGGGAGAAAAAAGCTTTGAGAGACCGTGCTGGTGCACGGCCTCTCAAAACGTTATCCCCCAGACACTGTAAGCAGTTTCTGATTTACCCGATTTACCACCTCCAAATAGTAAGCCAGCTCGGCGCTAGTAAGCTCTCTCTCATCAATATTGTCGATCTTCTCCGAGAATTCCCCATACCGACTCATCATCGCATAGTAATCCGTCATCATTGCAGCCATATCGCTAGGATCCGCCTTGCTGTACTTATGCATGAACGCCACATACTCGTCCATACAGGCCTCATAAGAGTCTAGGAATTCCTTGAACTCCGGATGAATTTCATTTTCCGCAATTGTTGGGGAGGTTGGCTCCTTGGCTGGTGTTGGCCCGGGAGCCTGCTCCGACGAGCCCGTCTGGCTGGGTACTGTAACAGATGCCCCTTCATTCCTTGCAGGCGTCGTTTGTGCCCTCTGTGACCCTTGACGGCTCACAACCGATCCAATAAGAACGAGGACCAGGATCCAAAACCACCATCGCCTGAAGATCGGCTTTTTGCGAGTACCTCGCGACCGCTCAGTGAACTCATTCTGTGTGGTTACAACCAAGTTACTTTCGGGTAAGATCTGCCCTGTTATGCTCGCACCGCATATTGGGCAGAAGTTTGTGCCCTCCTGCAGTTCAGCCCCACACATGCTACAATGCGCCATAGTTGAAGACCTCCTTTTATAGTGTCCAATGATTATAACAGGTCGATGCGACCTGCGTTCCCACCGAATTGGTGTGAATTGCGCCATCACCACATATCTTCAATCATCGGAACTTGATCGCATTCTCTAAGGAGCTCGTTTAACTCATGGACATCGTAGATTCTGTTGTATATGCCTACGAGAATGACGAGGTCGCGCGGTAGCCTGTAATACAACGGTGCCATCCCGTATAAAATCAGCGCTTCCTGGATCTCATACAGATTAAGGTGGGCCGCCAAACATATCCGTATAATAACATCTCGGTTCGTCGTGTGCTTTTCCTCTGAAATTAGCTTGTAACCATAGTTTTCTGAGATGTCAGCAGCAAGGAAAACATTTTGTTGCAAGAGTTGCTTTTCTCTGAATTTTGCCCGCATGAATACTGCAAACGGGCGCCGACTGGATAATAGATCATTCTTGTGATCACGCAGATATGTCGAGAGGGACTCTGGCTTAACTCGCTTGTAGACCTCGTAATGATCCACGTAGCTGCACTCACTATTCTGCTTCATTTTACCAACCCTTTCTGTAGTTGAATACCAGCCACCTGTAGTCGGCTGGTATTCTATCTATAAGGGCTGAATTTTTTGCGAGGTTTTGTTTGGCCTGCGTATTGTCACATGTAACAAATACTGCTTTGAATTTTTTACATGTATTTTTCGCCGAAAAGAGAAAAAAGGCGGATCTTTGGGGAAAAGTTCTCTCAAAATCCACCTCTAAACGGTGGGGTCGGAGGTTCAGGTCCTCTCAAACCGAAAAAATATCTATTAATTTTCACTCAAAAAATGGGCACGAAAAAACCCCGAAACCGTTGTGGTATCGGGGTTTTCCGGTGCGATATCTATTTTGGTCGCACAATATGGTTGCGGAGGGAGGACTTGAACCTCCGACCTCCGGGTTATGAGCCCGACGAGCTGCCAACTGCTCTACTCCGCGATATTTGTTTGTCCGGTCTGGTGCCGGTGACCGGACTCGAACCGGTACGGTATTGCTA
>JAEEGL016327979.1_pt1 | contig 12555 bp, 13 predicted proteins | sample 9134231 | NCBI WGS metagenome assembly JAEEGL01 (sample SAMN16246548, study PRJNA631951) | gut metagenome | biome: gut microbiome; feature: rumen; material: fiber-attached | host: Bos | place: Iran: Karaj | collected 2018-10
CCTATACCTCTATGATTATACTGATTTGGAGACTCGGGTCTGATTCGAACAAGACGTGTCAGGGTTTTGCACACCCTTGCCTTCCCTCTTGGCTACCGAGTCATCTATTTAAACCGGTTTCCCGGATTATAATCGATCTCTCGGGTATAGTATAGGGATCCCATACCCGAGTCCGACCTCTGCCATTCCATTCAATCCAGCCCAACAATGTGGTCAGTCCATCCCGCCGATATATTGATGTATTTCTCATCATTCACGCGCGTCGACAGATCTAGTATTAAGGAAAGAACTTCCTGACTCTGGTTCAGTATGCTATATAGCATACAGAAGAGCCGTGTGGGAATCGAACCCACTGCGCGACGAAATTGCGCACTCTCGCCGCACCACCTGACCTTGCGGTCATCACGTCTCGACTCCAATTGTTGTGTGTAATTTATGCGTCTCACTTCAATTATGTTCGCCGGAATCCTCCGGTATACCTGGCTCGCTAGGTGGCCAGTGCGTTCCCGCTCACACAACAATCTAGACTCATGAACTGTTCTGGTGAACCCGTTTCTGATCCCGCGCTAACCAAATAGTCTGGAACATTTCACAGTCATCGTCATCTCACATCAAATTTTCATAACCGTCCATGCCCGTTCCAGGGCGTTTTTAACCACTCGCAAGCACGTGTTCGGAACTATGGTTCCCCATGCTCTTTTGTGGATCCCTTTTCACTCACCATTCAAAGGCTCAAACACTACTAAGGGAACATGCCGTATCATCCTTTTCCTACCATTTACTCACCTCTCACGTCTAAGATATGCTTTAAGCATGAGAGTTTTTCTGCTTGGATGTTACGTTTAGGCTCATTTCGGCAGAGTGCGTCTTAATAGCACCCACGACGCAACCAAGGTTTCGTACCCGCCCGATACTAGGAATGCAGCATATCCAGCTATTCTTATCCTTCTGCACTGCAACGGTTTCCTTGGCAAAGCTTACCCATCCTGGACCCCCGTCCAAAATGCGGCTTTTGAGATTACTCTTTTGATGTGAGAATGAATGTCACTAGAGGGACTCGAACCCCCGACACCCGCCTTAGAAGGGCGGTGTTCTATCCAGCTGAACTACAGTGACAAAAATGGATCGGAGTGACAGGATTCGAACCTGCGGCATCCTGCTCCCAAAGCAGGCGCGCTACCAACTGCGCTACACCCCGGTCTATTATATTGAGTAATTGAGCATTTATTGTCAGGGTGGGATTCGAGCCCACGTGTCATCCTCGCGATTGCGAGTTTTAACATATCTTCCCGGCCGGAAATAATATGTGATGAACCTATTCACACGAATGTGAATTTGCTTATGACCACTTGCATACGCCGACAATATGAATTTTATCATCATGCATCAAAGGATCTTTACATCGGACAATCCATCTATCTCTAAGGGATCATTGCATGGCAGTCGATACTCCCCACTTAGATTAGCTGATTCATAAAGAAAACCCACGGTTCACGCTGAGGCTAACCGCTCTCAATTTATTGTTATTCTTCGTCGAGATATTTAATAATCTCTTGGAGTCGTTTCTTGAATGTCTCTTTGTCTGCCTGAACAATCGTCGTTGCATACGGTAATGCAATAACCTTGCATTTGTACTTCTCACTGAGTTGGTGCATAACTTCGCGGATAACATCTGGTTTTAACCCAGGAACGCTATCATCTCTTGTGTCAAAATATACAACCAGAAGATCCTCAGGTTTCAAATTATACAATATCTTCATGTCGACATTGTCAGGTTCCTGAATGGTCCTGCTTCTGGCATCCCAATACATATGGAACTGAATCTGGCGGAATTTTCGATAGTCATCAGATGTTTTCGATGTACCCCAATCCAGGTCATCCTCCGGTTCAGAAAGCTCGTTTTCAAGCTTTACATCTGCAGGTCCACCATACACACTTGACATACCATCATCTCCTTTACAATTCGTCAGAACGAATTCTGAATTTTATCTCAGCAAACTTATTGTCACCTGGATGATTGGCTAATACAATCAATCCACGATCAATCTTCCTGCGCCTTGATTTCCAGTAGTATAGCTTACATTGTCTGGTATCATGATTCGGCAGTATTACTTCGCAATCATAGATGCCTTCTTCTTCAGGAACTTGATCGATATGACACAAATCGAAACCAGCTTCTTCCTGAAGTTCTCCATGTAAATAGATCCATCCTGTTGCAGGAAGCTGATTATTGTAATTACCATGTTTCAATGCATGTACACGGATCATATCGATCCTCCTTTCATAAAAAAAAATACACGGTGGGATTTGAACCCACGTACACCCGCTCCCGGGCGCTGTCTCCTGACCCAGCTCCGTGTATTTCCGACTGCACAATACCATTACCGTTGTGGGATTCGAACCCACCGCACCTGAGGACAGCGACCGGTCAGCTGCAACCCTCGACGGCATGTATACCGTTTGGTCATTGGAAGATATGTGACAGGATTCGAACCTGCGACCTCCGACTCAAGGGGCGCCCTTGTCGGTATTGTATCCGTCTCAACTACACATATCCGAGGCGATGCATCGCCCTGAATCAGCACAGGGGTTTTACCCTTAAACTACACAGTTTCATTGAGGGACCGCGAAGAGGTGCTGGAACCTCTCATCTCCTGTGATGAGTGCTGGTAGTGGGACTTGAACCCACATGGTATCGCTACCAACGGATTTTGAGTCCGTCACGTCTGCCAATTCCATCATACCAGCATATTGCCCATACATACATGTTGTATACACGGGCAAATTATAATTAATCAGTTGAGTCAATCAAGAACGCCGAACCCGAGTTCCTTATACCACTCTTTCATCTCTTCCGCACGTTCATCACGCTGACGCTTCCTGCGTTCTTCATATCTGCATGATGCACATTTCTTCGGAAGCTTGAATCCCTTGTCAGCATACCATTTCCGCTCATCGTCAGATATGATGTAATGCTTTCCGCAAATTTTGCACGTGAAAATCTCTTGCTCAGCCAGTTTCTGATTAGCTTCAAGCAGAAGCTGCTCGATATCATGACTTGATATCTTAGGATCAATGCTAATGGGTGACATGTATTCCAGGCATTGATAGTCATAGATTCCTGTCAGACAGGCATGTCTTATTTCAGACAGAGAAGCATAATCCGCCTCCTTTATCAGCGTCACCTGTTTGCCGATTGAAAGCATGTCAATAATGTCGTATGCTGAATAGTAGCAGTTGTACCCGACATTTTTGAAAACGAAATGAAGATTTTCGAAGGTGATCAAGTTGATCGGTACTTCTTCCGAAACGTCAATGACGGATATCACCGGCTGAACAAACTGTCTCAGACCGGTCGTTTCAGATGTCTGTTCAGCGAACGAAATTATGAAATAATCGTCGTCCAGCGTTTTTGCCAGACCGGACAATTCCCGAAGCTGCAATAATGCAGTATCGGAGAAAAGAATGATCTGGTTGGAAACCCAACCACCACTTCGGACAGCTGCGGTAACCGATGCTTTGACATCGGTGATGTATTCGTGATATTCATCGAATGCGCGTTCGACGAAATCATCGATTTTCATTGCATCGGCGTTGGGGTTATTGGTGACAATCACATGATGGATTCTCCCAAATTTGGATAATTCATGATGTGATTGAATCTGATACTTTATGCCAGATTCTGTCATCAGCTTTTTAATCAACTCAAGTGCGATCATATTTATCCTCCTTAAATTCAAAGAAAGAGAACCCCGTTTACGCGGGGTTCTCAGATGAAACGTCATCTCTTTCTATCGACAATTTTCTTGCGCAGATTTTTAATCGCGCAGTTTGCTGAATCACCGTCAATATGCTCGAGGTAAACTTTCTCAAGCTGACGATCTTCGGCATGGAATGCTTTCCAGATAAGCGATTCCATTTTCATATGGATTCGCAATTTGCGTGATCCTTTGTCGATAGAATCCGACATGTTGATTGTACCTGACGCGTTCGGGACGATTCTTTTTCCGCTGATGGTATTGAATACATATCCTTCTTCTGAAACCAGATATTTTGTCGAAGGAATACCATCAATCCAATCAACGGGGATCTTCCTTTCGGATTCAGGTGTTGCTTTTGTTGCCTCGGCAGCAACTTTACTGCGGTCGAGGGGTATAGTGACATCCTCGATCCGGAATTTACCAGATGACCGAATTGCATGCGGCTGATCCGGGAATGCATGATTTAACAAGTCAGCAATTGTGTAAGTCGCGGTCTTGTTTTGTTTTCCGATCAGCTTGACAACACGTTTGCCATTGAGCATTTTCGGTACAAGCGGCTTACCACTATACCGATTGTCAACGACTGTGCCATCTCTCATGATCGAATATCTCGAGCTGTCGATCCCAGGAATCCAGTCAATACATTTGTATTCAACTTTCGGTTTCTTTTCTTCAATAGACTGTTTTGTTTCTTTCGGTGCTTCTTTCAAAGTATCATCGCCATCAGTCTTTGTTTCGGTAGGAGCATTCATTTTATTGATTACCATTGTTGAAGGCACTACATTTGCTTTGAAGATCAGATTAGACAGTCTGTTATCATCAACTCGACCATTTATACGGTATACATTTCCGGTTCTCCGAATGTTGGGAAGATCCTCTGGATGGAAGGCAGCCCATACCAGTTCATGGATTAACCACATGCCTTTACCACGGTTGATGGTTTCAAGTGCTACAGCACATTCATCGATCGGCTTCAGAAATGTATTTGTTTTGGTATCCTCGATACGTCCATCCGCATAGATACGATATCTATTTTTATCAATGAGAGAATTCCAGTCAAGCATCCTGGATGATACAAGTGAACAAGCCGGTTTGCTCGGTTTTGCTTCGGTTTCTTTAGGGCTAAAGATCAGGCTTTTACGGACATAAACAACATTTCTGTCGATTGTTTTGAAGAGGAGCTTCTCACCATCTTTGAACACCTTTGACTCAACTGGATAGCCGGTCACCGTGTCGACAACCTCTTCAGTTTCATTGTTGACAATGTATCTGTTGCGCTGCAGCTTTGGGTTAATATGATAAACATCAAGCCATTCCCAACCCGGGGGCATCTCGTTACCTTTTGACATATTATCAACGATATTGTCAATTGAATCCAGTATAACTTTGGCAAGTTCTGGATCGATGAAATCACCCTTCGGTGAATCGCTTTTATCCGTATTGATCGATTCATCGGCCGGCTTTGGCTGAGGATCTGGCTTCTGAGCAGGTTCATTTTCATCGATACATGAAAGTGCAAAAAGTGCATGAAGAACAAGCTCCCAGTTGTTAAGATCAGACTCAATATTGCTCTTCATTTTATCGGCATTTTGTCTAACCTTATCAAGATCGACAGCTCCTTCCAAAATGGATGTATCCATACTCGAAAGGTTCTTCAGAATCATATCAGCATTGATAACCGACAGCAGCTGCTGCTGAGATCTGTCAGAAATATTCTGCGAAAGTTCAATACCGGCATCTCTCCATTGAGAAATTTCATCACATACCCCCTTTCCAAGAATTTCGCATCCGAGCTTTGCGTGTTTGATCATAAGCTCGCTCTGTTTTGCTTTGATTTCTTCGATAGTCATAATGATTCCTCCGTTTCTCCTGCACTTATCGGCTGCAGGAACCATTCGGCATTCAACAATAGTGTTTGTATATTCCACTATGCCATATTAATAATATATATTTGAATAAAAAATAAAGTAAGAGTGTGGGGCCGAAGCCCCACACACATATTATCCCAGTAATGATACAATTGAACTGAACATTGTTCGATCTGTCTTGAATAGTTTGTCATACTTATTATTGACATGAAAGATCAGGTCGTAATACAACCGAATGATCGGTTGCAGCCGTTGCTCGAACTCATCGTCGATAATAAGTGTCACATGATCATTGCTGTTTTTCACTGAAATTGACAGCAGTATCTGTTGTTCTCTGAAGCGCTCGGTATCTTGGACGAACATCTCATATTTGAGGATATGATGGAAATCGGTGTCACTTTTCGGAGCAGTTTTATTCGATACACTTTCAGCAAATTCATGAAACCGAACCTCATCCATATCCTTAACTGGACAACGTGCAAGGTTCTCTGCGATGATGCTGAGAATATCCTCTTTCACTGTCGGACTGAACTTTCCGAAATCAACATCTGCGAAGTTATCTTTATAGCACATAAAATGCATTTTGATAATAGCATTGACAAGATGCCGAGCTTCTTCAAAATGTTGTACCTGGATCTTCAGATCCTTACTGGGACGGTCAAAGAGTTTGCAGATGTCCGCTCGAGTTTCCTGATCTATCGATCCATTAAGATTTGCTGAAAATCCTTCAACCGAATATTCTGTCATAATGAGCTTTGCCAGATCTCGTGCATCATTTACTTCTTTTCGAAGCTGATTGAAATCTTTTGATTTCATCACATCGAACAGATTCTGTGTATTGGATGTTTCCGCATAGACGTCCAGTGCAGGTTTAATCTCCTTGAACTGTTCCGGGAGAATGATGGAGTCATCATTACCGGGAGTTGTCCAATCTTTTACCATGATCTCAGATATGATACCTTTGTTATTGTTCCATGACACAACACGCTCGATTTGAGCGTTGATGATCATTCTCTTGCACATAGAGCAAGGTTCTGATATCGGCAGTGGTGCATTGGACATTGCATCACAACCGGCAAGATACAATGTTCCGCCGATCATATCAGTATAGTTTGCATGGATGATTGCATTGGCCTCCGCATGAACCGAACGGCACAATTCATATCTCTGTCCAGACGGAACTTTCAACTCTTCACGCAGGCATACACCACGATCACAGCAGTTCTCTCGTCCACGAGGTGCACCATTATAACCGGTAGAAATGATGCGGTCATCTTTGACGATAACTGCACCATATTTGCGACGAAGACATGTGGAACGTTTTGCAACGTCCAATGCCAGATCGAGATAGTAATGTTCTTTATCAGGTCTCAACATGATTTATTCATAACCTCCATATGCATTTCGCATTTTTCCATATGAAAAACCGATATTATTCAACGAGTCTTCATATATCTCGTCATCATTGATATTGATTTCAATTGATTCCTTTTTGAACAGATCCAGGTATTTCTTATCAACAAGATCAACAAGCGCTTTGATGAAAAATTCCACTTCCGCACGAAGTAAATATTTACACCGTACTGGATTTAGAGCACTTCCACAAATATTCCTATCTGCATTAAAAAGACTCTGTAGGTTTTGTTTATATTCATCTGGTTTACTTGTAATCTCAAAGATATGAAATGATTCTGGTGCAGCTTTGTCGTCATCATCTGTAGTTTTCAGAGATTCCAAGTGTGGATCATTAACATCGAACATTATAACGTCAAGCACCTTTGTCAAATTTCCAATTTTCTCAGCATGATCGATCTCATACCATGTCGAAAAATTGAATCCAAACCGAAGTGGAGAATCTTGATTTGTCTTAAAATACAAGACGGGTGAATCTCCTGCCTCTTTTGGCATACCTATATAGTTTAAGCCTCCCCAGCCCAACTGAATCAGATTCAGTTTCGTTTTGAATTCAGTGATCAATTGGTCAATTTGCTCATAACGTGGTTTCAGAAACTGAGCTGCTTTGAGCAATTCTTTGGCTTCATCCAATCGAGAGGAACATTCCCGATACGTGTCAAGATCAGTACCAAACTTTGATGCAATTGCAGTGAGATCTCTTTCGAGATCAGCAACATTGTTCTCAAATGGAATGATTATTCTATTATAGCGGTGAATAAATTTCGCATTGAGTGCATCCAGGTTGGGTCCGTCATGGACATCGCCTGCTAACGGTTTATCCATTATATCAGAATGCCGCTTGAATGAGCTTTCTTTATTGGATAACATATAACACTTCATCCTCCTTGAATTGTTTGGGTTTTCTCCAGTTCAATCATGTCCTTTTTGACACCGAAATCCTTGGCCATTGAATTCCGATAAACAGAAACAGATTTGAACAATTGCGAATATTTCTTTGGAATCGTCACAAAGTTCACATCCGAATCTTTATAGATATGGACGGATACAGAATCACCGAAGACTCCCATATCGATCGCATATTTGATACCGTTGACATAGTCGGAACCCATGCATGCAATGTATGCTGCGTTCGGAATATCGCAGTGATAGTATAGACCAATCGCATCCATTATGCCTTCACAGACACAGACAACAATAGGCTTGTCTGTAGCAATGGGAACTTTGATACTATACATACCACCCTTCACATTTTCACGCGTACGTTTTCTCCAACGAAGAGATACATTGTCATCAATACTTCGTCCAGCCATTCCACCATTGCTCATCATAAACCATAACCGGTCTTTTAATCCCCAAGCATCACCTCCGATATATGATCGAACGAATAACTCAGGATCACCAATTAATTGGAATGCTTTCAAATCTTGGATGCTCGGGATAACACCCAGTCTCTTTTCAAAGTATTCCTGACACATCAAAATGACACCTCTATGTTTATCTGGATCAATCAATTCACCGATCAGTTCATTCGGTGAAGCATGCTGTAATCGATTGCGTCCTTTTATATATGGGATTTTCATGTTGATTCCGTAATACTCAAGAAAGTCCTGTTTCAATAGTCCTTTGCTATGACATTTGAAACAATGGTATCCAATTGGATTCGGATTACCTGGATTGATACACAAATACATGTGTTCTTTTGTATCGCCGCAATACGGGCATGTCTTTATTCGATACCATCCATTTGTAGCTTTCTTGAATAATCCTGTATCAAGTAATCTTCGTTTGAATTCCAAAATATCCAACTCATCACCCTCTTTCATTTCCCTAATCAGTATATCTATAATATTATACTCGCGGGTCTGACTACGTCAACCCAATAATATATCATCATGATTAAGAAAAATATTCATCATCAGAGAGTGAGTCATCTGTGTCAGAATCATCACGAATCTTGTATCCTTCAAACAGCTCTCTGAGTCTAGCTTGGCGGAGTTCTTCATACCGTTTCATCAGATGATCTTTCAGCATAATAAAATAGTATGACATCTGAGAAAAGATTTCACTTTCCACTGGATCGTTGACCTTGTGTGTAATGAGTCCAGGATCCCCTGTCTCAAATACATAATACTTCACATCTGTATTGAGGTCATCAGAGTGCTGGGTGAATGCAGTTACACATTCAAATGTCTCGAACAGCTTTGCAGGGAACTGCTTCTTCTCGAACATAGAGATCTTGACGCCAAATCCGACATGGAATCCAACCGGATTGAAATTCGTAATGTCATCCATTTCTTCCAGCTGATAGGTGTCATTGTAGTTGCGCACGTACATCGGTACCAGATATGCATTTGGCAGTTTCGCATTGATCTTCTGAATGATGTCATCACGATCTTCTTTGATAAACATAATATACCTCCTGAATCGATATATGATTATTATGAATACGAACAGCCAGCGACTGTTTAGAAATGGTTCATTGAAAGGAGAAGTATAAGATGGAAATATTATCGAATAAGAAAGAAATCGAATATCGTCAACATGTTACCATATATGAAGAAGATCTGAAAGAATATGGTGACGGATTGATGAATCTCGTAAAGATGTATCGGAAGCATATCTTCGTGAATGATTCTGATACAGAGAAGATTCTTCAGCAGCTAGAATATTATGCAACTCAATTCAAGAATCGTCAGTATCAGAATCTGATCATGAATGCTCATGAGATTATCAAACCAGATCCTGATATAAATCATTTTCCGGAATTGGAAGATTCCGAGTATCCTTTCTAATAGTATATGGGTCCCGTCCTGGGACCCATATAAACACGTTATGATAATATCCCATAAAGGAGGTGTTGGTTATGTCGGAGCTGAGCTCCAGCACAAACGATCTTATTTTTTCTCGTGTTGGGGATGTCATGACAAAACTGAAGCAAAATCAAAAGCTTCAGGAGCTCGCAAAAGCAAATGGACTTGATGTGAAGAACACCGTTGAGTTCACGGAAGATACCATCAATAACATTGTCGTTGCTATCGTGGCATTGACACTTGCTCAACAGGAGCGCGATCCAGACTACGAGGCGCTTGTGCGTGCTGGTATGTCACACCGCGGAATTAAGACTCGACTGATCAACAAATACAAGAACCAAGCAAATCAACTTATCACCGCGTACAAGACGAAACTTCGGGAAGCTGATACTCCCGTTGTTTAAGTCACCAACCAAATTGTAATTTACACGAGCTTGTGGTATTAGGGGGCTCTTATCATGATCTCCGTGTGAATAATACAACAAGAAAGGAAATACTACGATGCTTTTCAATGATCTCGTAACTGACGTCAACTATGGTGATGTCAATATTCATGATGTCTTCGCGACTGAAGCAACGGAGCAGGTCAATGTGGCTAGTGCCTACTTTGAGTATGCTCTGAAACTGGCTGAAGCTGAAGAAGCATCTGATCGCGTCGTTCAGGAAGCTGCTACCGAAGAAGGTCTTCCGACGAAGGCTGCATCCGGTGCTGCTGAACTCGCAACAGATTCTGTGACGAAGCAGCTTGCTGGCTTCTACGGTGTCGTTGTTTCAAATGCAAAGAAGGTAAAGGCCGCGACTGATCGCGATATGGCTATTATCATCGGTCTCGGTAAGAAGAATGGTCTTTCCGCATCTTCTGCGGGTGCTGATTTTGCAGGCGCTTTTGCAAAACCGCTGGCTCAGGCCTTGGTTAAGCAATATGGTGGCGGCAAGGTCGGCAAGTCCATCTCTTTCGTCAAGGGTGTATTCCCGTCCGCAAGAAAGGCTCATGATCTGATGCTGGCATACGGTAACTCAATCGCACGCCTTGCAATCGTCTACGGTATCAAGCTGACTGATGCGGCAAATGATCCGACAGTCAAGAAGCAGCTCTCCATCAACGGTGTTACCGGTGAGCCGGCAACTGATATCTCAGGTCTCTACAAGAAGATCATGAAGGGAACCATGTTCGCAAAGACCGACTTCGGCGGCGACACTGGCGCTTCCTCTTCTGCTTCTGTCAGCGAACTTGCTGATGTCATCACATATCTCTACGTTGTCAACCAGATCTCCGGCGCTGTTGCTGGTGGTTCTACCAACGGCAAGAATGTTGAGGCTTACCTCAGCAAACTCTGTAAGGAAGCTGGCGACATGAAGAAGCTTGCAACTATAAACGATAAGGCGAAGGGTTGGTGCGCTTCTGTTAATGCTTCTGCTTCCACAATCGTGAAGGTGTTCTCTGATGCTTCTGCAGCTCTCGGAAACATCGCTACCGGAAATACCAAGGGTGTTACCGAGTACTGCGTTGAGTCCTATGAGCTGGATCCGCATGATGATGTCTTCGTTTATGCTGAGCAGGCAACCGAAGATGAAGAGACTCAGCAGACCACCGGTACTACTCAGGAAACCGAAACGGCTGATCTCGACGACTGATATTTGCTGGGGTGATCATTCATGATGCTATCTAGTAGAAAAATGAGTGTCACAATCCCACAATCGTCAACATGTATCATCAAAACAGAAGGCGAGCTACATGAGGGTGATACGGTATCCGTGATCTCTCCTGTGTTTGCATCTACCGACTTCCAGTCTGGTTCTATTGTCATGACCGAAGCATTTGATGTTCCGATCCATATTGACAATGAAGAACACAAGATTGTTGGTGACGGACAGTTGGAAGGCATTCTCGAATGTCAAGACAACGATGTATTTCACATGCACGTTTCTGTTCGATGACATTCTCTGAGAGGAGTGTGACAAATGACCTCTGATGAGAAGACGCTGGTTCCCTCACTGCTGAAATATATCAGGTCAGATCTGTTCACACTTGGGAACATCTCAACGAAGGTTCAATTGAGTCTTGACGAAGAGAAGCTTGTCGATGATGTGCTCAATTCCCACACGTGGGAAGCTGTTGTGTCATATCTTCCACTTGAATATTTTCGTCTCATCGAATCGTATCCGGACATGTATACTCTGGAAGAGTTTGATCTGAAATATGCACGGAACCCAAAACTCTGTGCATATGAAAGATATGGTACCACAAACATGTGGCGCCCATTAATGATTCTGAATAGATGTCCCACGATTACTCGATTCAACTTTCCATTCATTCGATATTACAATATCGAGAAATTCTCAACTGTTCTTGCAGTTCTGATTGTGAGGTGTCAGCGATGACACATTATAATGATGAACACCCTAACAGAATAGGTGAGAATAACTTCAATGAGGGAATCACCGATCGCAATATCACAACTCCAGGAATCAATTACGTATTCAATGGACTTTCCCGTAGAGGTTTAGAGCATGGATACACATTATCCTTAGCTTGTCAGTCAGGAACCGATATGGCTCACACCGTTGGAAATGTAACAGCTGTCATGTTACAGTTTATCCTGGATCAATTCCCGTCGGAAACGTTCCAGACTGCGCTACCTTCCACCAGAATTGCGCATCGTCAACTCCGACATACACCAAAACAGATCCGCACACAAC
>JAEEGL011904556.1_pt1 | contig 12554 bp, 8 predicted proteins | sample 9134231 | NCBI WGS metagenome assembly JAEEGL01 (sample SAMN16246548, study PRJNA631951) | gut metagenome | biome: gut microbiome; feature: rumen; material: fiber-attached | host: Bos | place: Iran: Karaj | collected 2018-10
GCAACAAACACGCCAACACCACCCTGCGCTACAAGCTCGGCATGAATCTCGACCACAATCCCAAAGAGGTCTTCGACATCACCGACCCCCATCGCGCACAGTTGCCGTCGCCAAACTTGTCAACGCGTTACATCTTTGCCACCGGTGACTCCTTCTTCGCCTATCCCAACAACTACAACTACTACGTCAGTTACTATCGCGACACCTTCCAGCACGGAGGCATCTCGATGGAGGAAATGCTCATCCCACTTGTTGAGCTGACACCGCGACACCGTTAAATAGATGAACAATCATCCCATTTCGATAATAGATATAAGAACAAAGGACAAATGCAGATTACCATAACCTCACTCGAAGAAATCGGCTCTGCCGCCCGCTCCTTCATCTCAACTATCGACGAGGCAAAAGTCATCGCTTTCTATGGTAGCATGGGCGCTGGCAAGACCACCTTTATTCGTGCCCTCTGTGAGACACTGGGCGTCCGCGAACCAGTCACATCGCCTACATTCGCCATCGTCAATGAGTACCAAGCCACAAGTCCCGACTGCACAGGCGTCCGTACAAGTACTATCTACCACTTTGATTTCTATCGCATACGCCGCCTCACCGAAGCCTACGACATTGGTTTCGAGGATTATCTTGATAGCGGAGCCTTATGCCTGATTGAATGGCCAGAACTTATCGAGGAACTCCTGCCTGACGATGCTTTACACGTCCACATCGACGTCGACGACAACGGCATACGCACAATTAATTGGTAACTTTCTGCCTTTCGTTTTAAGGCCGACGACAGATACACCTCAAACATGTCACGTCTTTTTCCAACCTGTTTCTACAGCGGAAGATGACATGTTTGAGGAGTTTTTTTAGACATATTCCATGATAGCACAAAAACCGCAAGGAAATGATAATCAAAGGAATCAAAGGGCCTACGTCAACGAGCGACGGACGAATCACAAGCCCAAATGTCACTACTCTCGTCAATATCATCCTCGGGAGAGAACCCGGCACCGAGACAGGCGACTTCAGCGATGATCCTGCGACAGGACCGGCAAATGCACCCCGACGCAAGTGACCGAAAATCGTCATCTATCCTCAATTCAACCGATTCAATAGGGCAACTAGACGGAAGGCACTGCACCTTGCAGGCCTTACGTCTATTCATGTAGCCTTGTCTCACCAGTGAGACACGTCTGTCTCACTAATGAGACAGCCCGAAACGAATGGTCGCGTGGAGCCTTTCGTATGGTCAGTGTAGTCTTACAGTCTATACGTTCGTGTACCTTTGAAGCATCGCCATATCTGCACTCACTCTGTATTTTCGTATGGACGCATTTTGAGTCTTTGGGCTAAAATCGAGGGCATGCTATCACCCATCTGTCACCCGTATCTGTCACCCGTATACGACTATTATTCAACGGAATAGGAGCAAGGTGACAGCGTGACAGCAAAATAAGGCAAAAAACAAGTAAATAATCCGCTCTACAGTCTCACTTCGCCAACACCTGCTTCCCCCGTAGACATATACTCCCTTCTTCTTGAATCGGAACTGAAGCTGCGTCCGAGATAGAGGAGGTCGCTTAAATGAGTAAGCGCTTCGTCCGAAGGTCAGTTGATGAGGTTATCGAACGAGAACATTTTTTCGTCCCTATTCCACTTTTCGTTGACGTTTTCGTCGGCATTACCGATATTTGTTGTATCTTTGCAGCGCAATGGAACCACTCGTTACCAATCCGACGTGGATTTTCCTCGTCATGCTGCTCGTCATCCTGCTCGCACCCATCGTACTGCGGCGGTTGCACGTCCCCCACATCATCGGCCTCATCCTGGCAGGTGTGGCGTTGGGCGAGCATGGGCTTAACGTTTTGGCTCGCGATGCTTCGTTTGAGCTCTTTGGTGAGGTCGGCATCTACTACATCATGTTTCTGGCAGGGCTGGAGATGGATATGGGCAGTTTTCGGCGTTACGGACGGGGCGGCCTCACGTTCGGAGCGTTGACATTCACTATTCCTTTCCTCATCGGCTTTGCCGTAGCTCGTTTTGTCCTGCATTTTGGTGGTTCTACTTCGGTGCTGCTGGGTTGCTTGCTAGGGTCGCACACGCTGGTGGCCTTTCCCATCATCGGGCGCTATGGTCTGGGCAAGCATCGCAGCGTAGTCCACGCCATCGTCGCCACAGCTTTCGCATCATTTATGGCCCTACTGATGCTGGCTATTGTCGTACAGATTCGGCAAGGCGGCGGCGGATGGTGGTTCTGGCTGAAGTTCTTCATCGGCATAGCGGCATATATGGTCTCTGTGGCTTATGTATTCCCGAAAATAGGCCGTTGGTTCCTGCGTCGCAACGAGGACGCCGTAACACAGTTTGTGTTCGTGCTCACGTTGGTTTTTATCAGTGCTTGGTTAGCTGAATCAGTAGGGTTGGAAGGACTCTTGGGTGCTTTCTTCGGTGGCCTTGTTCTGAACCGCATTATCCCTCATGGCGGTCCGCTTATGGGACGATTGGAATTCGTGGGTAACGCTTTGTTCGTACCTTGGTTCCTGATAGGCGTGGGCATGCTCATAGACATCAGCGTCGTGACCGACCGCTCGGCTCTATGGCTCTGCATCGTAGTCGTCGTAGCCGCCATTTTCAGCAAGTGGTTAGCCGCTCTGTTCATGAACCGATTCACTGGCGGACAGCGTGCCGACCGCTTGATCCTCTTCGGACTCACTAACGCCCACGCTGCGGGCGCCTTGGCCATCGTGATGATTGCTACAGCGCCGAACGTGCGGCTCATGGACAACCAGATGCTCAATGCTACGGTGCTGCTCATCCTCGTCTCCTGCATTGTCAGTTCATTAGCCACAGGACGCGGTGCACGACAAATCGCTATGCAAACAACCGAGTTGGAGCGCAACCGAGGTAGCTATCACGGCAAATGCCTCACGGCCTACGCCTATCCGCAGACCGTCGATGCCCTCACGCAGTTGTCCATCATGATACGCAACCCGCTCATAGCCGACAGCCTTATGGGGTTGGCCATCTCTATGGACGACGATCCCGACGACGCGCTTCGTGCCCGTGGGCAGCAGAACCTGGAGAAAGCCAAAGTGATAGCCGCTGCCGCCAACGTCACGATGTCCACGATGAGCCGCGTGAGTTCCAATGTGGCCAGCGCCATCGTTCACACGATGCGCGAAGTGGATGCGGGCGAAGTCATCCTCGGTCTGCACGAGACGGAGGAGGGACGGTTGGCAGGTAGGCTCGGAGTGATTGCGCAGAGCGTTCTCTCCTCCAGCCACCGCGAAGTGCTGCTCGTGCGAATGAATATGCCTCCTGGGACGATGCGACGCATCGTCGTCGCCGTACCACCCAAAGCGGAGTATGAGGTTGGCTTCTACAAGTGGCTCGAACACCTCTGCCGCATCGGTGAGCGTACGGCACTACCGATGATATTCCACACGTGCGACGACACCGGTTTCTACATCAAAGGCTACGTCGAGGAGCATCACCCCAACGTGCAGAAAGACGTTGTGACCGAGAAAGGCTTTGGCGCAATGCTGTTGGCATTAGCACCCGACACTCAGGCTGATGACCTCTTTGTTGTGGTCAGTTCACGCCCAGGCTTTATCTCCCACACACCGGCGCTGAACACCCTGCCCGCTGTCATCGCCCGACATTACGAGGAGACCAACATCATCCTGCTCTTCCCCGACCAATATGGCGACCCACAGGAGTCACTCTCGGTCTTTGCGCCCAACGGGCAGAGCGTCACTCAACGACAAATGCTCTTCGAGGAATGGCTTAATAAACTCCGATCATGATTGAACTTAGAAATATTCGTAAGAGCTTCGGCTCGCTACAAGTGCTCAAAGGCATCGACCTCGACATCGAACGAGGAGAAGTGGTCAGCATTGTCGGTCCCAGCGGGGCTGGCAAGACGACACTACTCCAGATTATGGGGACGCTGGACGCTGCCGACGAGGGGTCTGTCATCATTGACGGCACCGATGTCACCCACCTCAGTACGAAGCAGTTGGCTCGTTTTCGCAACCAGAACATCGGCTTCGTCTTTCAGTTCCACCAGTTGCTTCCTGAATTCACGGCACTGGAAAACGTGATGATACCCGCCCTCATCGGCGGAATCAGTCACGGTGAAGCCCATCGTCGCGCCGAAGAGTTGCTCTCGTTCATGGGACTCGCAGAGCGTGCCAGCCACAAACCCGCCGAACTATCGGGCGGCGAGAAACAACGCGTCGCTGTAGCCCGCGCGCTCGTCAACAAGCCTGCTGTGGTCCTTGCCGACGAGCCCAGCGGTAGCCTCGACAGCGCCAATAAGGCGGAATTGCACCGTCTCTTCTTCGACCTGCGCGACCGCTTAGGACAAACCTTTGTCATCGTCACTCACGACGAAAGTCTGGCGGCTCAGACCGACCGCACCATCCATCTTCGCGACGGCCAAGTAATTGATGGAGAGAGCGACCTTGCAGAGCCGACCCCTCCCAACGAACCGACTGAACCCGCTCCTGACGAAGCTGCTCCAATCGAAGTCACACCCCTACCCGACCTCGGTCCCGTACACCGCGACCCGCTCGACCCCAGTTGCACACCCGAAACCTTTTTAGCATGAGATTACAATTAGGCAAATTCAATACGCTCACGGTAGCTCGTCGCGCCGAACAAGGGCTCTATCTCTCCGGAGGGCCCGAGGACATTCTTCTGCCCAATCGATATGTACCCGAAGGCATTGGAATTGGCGATGAAATCGATGTTTTCGTCTATCTCGACAACGAAGAACGACTCATAGCCACCACCGAACACCCTTACGCTGAAGTAGGCGATTTCGCTTGGCTCGAAGTGGCGTGGGTCAACCAATTCGGAGCTTTCCTTGACTGGGGACTGATGAAAGACCTTTTCGTGCCCTTCCGCGAACAGAAGATGAAGATGCAAAAAGGTCGCAGCTATCTCGTCCATATTCATCTCGACCCTGAGACCTATCGTATAATGGCCTCGGCCAAAGTGGAACGCTACCTCAGCAGCGACTATCCACCCTATCACGGCGGCGACGAGATCGATGCCCTCATCTGGCAGAAGACCGACCTCGGATTCAAAGTTATTGTAGACAATAAGTTCTCCGGCCTACTCTTCGACGATGAGATCTTCCGCGAACTCCACAGCGGCGACCGCCTGCGTGCCTATGTCAAGCAAGTGCGTCCCGACGGCAAGATTGACCTCAGCCTGCAACGCAAAGGACAACGTGCGGTCAAAGACTTTAGCGAAATCCTGCTCGAGCACCTACAGACGAATGGCGGCCAAACAACTCTTGGCGATAAAAGTCCAGCAGACGAGATATATGCAGTCTTCGGCGTCAGCAAGAAAGTGTTCAAGAAAGCTATCGGCGACCTCTATCGCCGACATCTCATCGTCATCACGGAAGACGGCATACGCCTCGTCGACAACTGACGCTGTCGCTCAGAGTTCGGCTCATCATTCGCAGCCAGCCATCAATCATCCATATCATCATACCATACGATCATTCTATGACTTACCTTCGTACTTCCGCCCTCGTCAGACACACCCTTCCTTTAGCACTGCTATTCCTGTCGGCTTGCAGCAGCCATCATTATGTACTCCAACGTGTCGAGCCTCACCGCATAGAGGTCACTAAAGCGCTCGATGCCCAACCGTCAGACAAAGTCGAAGCGTTCATCGCGCCTTTCCGAGTGGGCGTTGATAGCCTCCGCGCACCCTATATCGGGCAAAGCGAACTATACATGACTGGAGGCAGGCCCGAGAGTCTGCTCTCCAATTGGGTCGCTGACGCACTCGTAGCAACAGGTGAGCGGCTGGGCTACAAGCCCGACCTCGGCATCTGTAATATGGGCGGCCTGCGAGCAGCTATGCCCCAGGGTGTTGTGAGACGAGGCGACATCCTTGCCATTTCGCCCTTTGAGAATTTCTTCACGATTCTGAAGCTAAAAGGCTCTGATGTCCTGGCGCTCTTTCACGATATTGCAGCCCTACATGGTGAAGGAGTGAGCAGTGCAGCCCGCCTTGTCATCACGCCCGACGGACAGTTGAAGAGCGCCACTCTTGCCGGACAGCTCATAGAGCCCGAACGCATTTACACCATCGCCACCCTCGACTATTTGGCCGATGGCAACGACAAACTCTACGCCCTCAAACGCTCCACAGAGCGAATCGTCACGAAAGAGCCCATACGCGAAACGCTCATGAACCACCTCCGACAGCTCGACCAACAAGGGCTGAAGGCAACCTCCAAGATTGAAGGACGCATCATCATCGATGGCGAAATGCCCATTCATACACAAAAGAACAATCAAGACTCACCAACTGAGCTAGAGGAGCATCCCATCATCATTACGGAAGGCACGGCCAAGAACGAACGTTCGTTGCTGCTCGTACATACCAACGACACTCATTCTTGCATCGAGCCTCTCAGTCCGCTACTTGCCGACACCGCCCAAGCCGACAAAGGCGGCTACTTGCGACGCGTGACGCTCATCAACCAACTCCGAAAGAGCGATCCCGACCTGTTGCTTGTCGATGTAGGCGATTTCTCACAAGGTTCGGCTTACTACAGTCTCTATCACGGCGATGTCGAAGTGGGATTAATGAACTTGATGGGCTACGATGCCGCCACCATCGGCAATCACGAGTTCGACTGGGGCACTGAGAATATGGCGCGCATCTTCCGTCTTGCCCAATTCCCCATCATCTGCTGCAACTATGACTTCACAGGTACTCCAGTCGAAGGACTCGTCAAGCCCTATACCATCCTTCGCCGCGCAGGCCTTAAGATCGGCCTACTCGGGGTGTCGCCTCAACTCGAAGGTCTCGTGGCCGCCCACACCTGCGAAGGTGTCCTCTACACAGATCCCATCGAAGCGGCTCAGCCCGTTGCCGACTATTTGAAGAATGTAGAACACTGCGACCTCGTCGTGTGTCTCTCACACCTCGGATGGAACGTCGCAGGTGTCAGCGATGAAGAACTAATCGCCGACACCCGCAACATAGATATCGTCATAGGCGGGCACTCCCACAGCTATTTCCGCCATCCTAAAGAGCTCCCGAATAGAGACGGACACACCGTCATTGATAACCAAATGGGCAAGAATGGCCGTTTCGTCGGCACGCTTCGCCTGCATTTCAAGCAGCAGAAATAGTAGCAACAAAAGTTTAGCACGCTTGCATCTAGAAGATCTAGAGAATCTAGAAGATCTAGAGAATCTAGAAAACCTTGAAAACCTAGAAAACCTAGAAAACCATGAGTTAGCGAGCCTGCATCTTGAGCGTAGCGGACTTCAGGCCAGGAGCCGAAGCCGTGAGCGTGATCATCTCGGGCTGCTGCCCAGAACGGATGATGGCCAAAGCACGACCCTCGTAGAGGCGACGATGATCGGTACAGGTGAGTTCATCGCTATAATGATCACCACTGGAAACGGCTACGAGACGAGCTGAGGCGGGGACTATTGTGGAGTCTGAGGATGAACTCTTCGTGAGCGGTGTAGCCGTGAGTGCAAAGCTAACATCGGCATTCGCTGAGGGTACCACCCGACCTTGTTTATCGATAGCTTCGACCTTGACATGTTGGAGGTCGATACCATCTGCTCGCCAAAGCGGAGCGACAGAAGGAGCACGACGAGCTGCGGCAGCTGCCAAATCAGGAATAAGACGGAGGGCGACAGCCTCGCCAGCTGTTTCCTCACGATGACGAGCCACCACTTTACCATCCTTGCGAGCGATAGCTTCGATATAACCAGGTTCATACGTGAAGCGGTCCCAACGAATCTGATTACGAACCTTAGGATTCTGTCGATCGTTCTTCTTCGTCCCGAGACTGCGACCATTGACGACAAGTTCGACCTCGTCGGCGTTGGTATAGATGGTCAAGTTCAGTTCCTCGCCAGCTGTACGCGTCCAATGGTCGGTGAGCCGACGGATGCGCTGATGTACACCGTTCCACTCGATGTCCTGACTTTGCTCTTGGAAGCAAAGGTGTACAACGGGCTCATCAGAGAAGATACTCTTAGCGAGATAGGCATTGGGTTTGGTGGTGAGGTCTATGTAGAACACGCCCTGTGCCCACCCTTTGGCCGGCCATCCCTGACTCTCGCCTAGATAGTCGATGGCTCCCCAGTAGGCGAGACCGATGACTTTGGAAAGGTCCATCTCATAGTAGTTGGGACCCATAGCGGCCGTCGTAGCCTCGCTTTGGTAGAACATCATCCAGGGGAAGCGCCGCCCATCACCAGGGAAATACATGTAACGATAGTTGTAGGCAGCTATGTCCGTTTCCAAGACGAGGGGAGCTGGCAGTGAATCCGTCTCCTGTGACCGTCCGCGCGGGTGCATCGCAACCGTGATGAGACGTGTATCATCGTAGCGACGGAGCAACTGCTTCTGCATGCGATAAGGCGTCACACCCCAGTCGGCATAAGGAAGATTCCAATACGTCTGAAGTTCATTACCGAGACTCCAGAACACGATGCAGGGGTGATTGCGGTCGCGCGTAATCCATTCGGGGATGTCGTGCTGCCACAATTCCGTCCACTGCGCACGACCGCCGCAATACTGGGTGAGCCATTTGTCATAGAGCTCATCGACAACAAGAATGCCCAACGAGTCGCAAAGGTCAAGCAGACTCTCAGAGTAAGGGTTGTGTGAGGTGCGTATATGGTTGAAACCGAATTCCTTGAGCAGGAGCAAGCGTTTCTCGATAGCACGAGGATAAGCGGCAGCCCCGAGAGCGCCGAGCGTGTGGTGGTTGGCAATACCTTTGAGGATGACCTTTCGCCCATTGAGTTTCAATCCGAAGTCGGGCGAAAACTCAAGCTGACGGACGCCAAAGCGCGAGCTCACACGGTCAGCGATGCGCCCATCAGCATGTCTTACGGTGACCTCAGCAGTATAGAGATAAGGGTCGTCGACATCCCAGCGGTGGACATTGGCCAAATGGATGGGTGAAAGCGCATACTCGCGCGTACGCTGGTTCCCACGATAGGGCTGAGTCGTCGATTGCTCAGCTACGAGACGTCCGTCGCGGTCGAAGATGCGGGTTGTGAAATGAAGGTCCTTGAGTCCACGCTCCATAGCGGTCACCTCTGCCTGTAGGAAGACGCTGTCGGTACCGTTAGTGGTAATACGTAGCGGATGACGTGCGAAGAAGATCTCGGGATCAGTGACGACGACGTGAACGTCGCGATAGATGCCTGCACCAGTGTACCAGCGGCTATTGCTGGCCTCGCGACTATCTGCACGAACGGCCAGAACATTCGGTTGATTCCACTTCAACAACCTCGTGACATCAGCCTCGAAGCCGAGATAACCATAATCGGTCTTGCCGATGTACTGCCCATTCAGGTAGGCATCGCCCACATAGAGGATACCCTCGAAGTCGATAATCACCCTCCTACCCTGCCATTCGGCATCGGGGGTAAAGGTCTTGCGGTACCAACCAATGCCCATCTCCTTGAACCCACGCGGCGACAGGCGGCTGCGAATGTTAGCTCCCGGGTCGCTATTGTCGGGACGTTCATCTGTGTTCGGAGTGACCCAAGGTTGCTCAATCTGGTAGTCATGAGGCAGGTCGACAGCGCGCCAGTCGGCATCGTTGAAAGCGGCAGCCTCAGCGCCTGTCACATCGCCTGCATGAAAGCGCCAACCGAAATTGAAAAGCAGGGTCGTTCTCGGCAAAGGCTCCTTGACGGGCTGTACATTATTATTCTCACGCGCGCACACGCATAAAGCGAGAGTGACAACGAAAAGGAATGCAGACATCTTTTTCATATCAGGACTGCGTTAGTTAGTAATTACTTTCTTGTAGAGGTTTCTTTTTTTAAACGACAAAAGGAGAAAAGCGAAGCATCACTTTTCCCCTCTTGGTAGCGGGACTCGGGATTGAACCGAGGACCTCATGATTATGAATCATGCGCTCTAACCAGCTGAGCTATCCCGCCAGGTCGTTTTTCTTGAACGCGGGTGCAAAGGTAGTACTTTTTCGTTTAACTGCAAAAGTTTTTGGCGAAAAAAAGTAAAAAAAGCCTCTCTGAAGAAACAGAGAGGCTCGATAAAGCTCTTTTTGACTGCGATTAGGGCAGGCTGATAGCGCCAGAGGGGCAAGCGTCAGCGCATGTGCCACACTCGGTGCACTCGTCGGGGTTGATGCTGTAGATATCGCCTTCAGAGATAGCGCCAACGGGGCATTCGTCAATGCAAGTGCCGCAAGCAACGCAGTCTTCACCAATTACGTAAGCCATAGTTCAATTGAATGATTTTAAAATTTAACGATTGAATGATTAAAGTCTCATCTGAGTTTGTCACGAGGCATCTAATGCCCTTTTGACGGCGCGAAGGTAATCACTTTTGATGATTCGCGCAAACTTTTCTTCTTTTTTTTGCCTTTTCTGTACCTAATTTTGGTGATTTGACCATAGAAATCTTAACCAGACTTAAAAGATTTGCGTTTTTGACCGCTATTTCGCAGAAAAGGTTTAACTTTGCGCCCGAAATGCTCGCGTTGACGTGAAATAGCGCTGCATATCGCATCAAACATTAGACTTCAAAAATCAAACTTTAAACTTAAAAACTGCGCGCAAGCGCGAACACAAGTATGGCACAACAAGAAGACGTTTTCAAGAAGATTGTCTCTCATTGCAAGGAATACGGCTTCGTATTCCCCTCAAGTGATATCTACGATGGCCTGGGTGCTGTCTACGATTACGGTCAGAACGGCGTAGAACTGAAGAACAACATCAAACAGTACTGGTGGCAGTCGATGGTGCTGCTCCACCAGAACATTGTCGGCATCGACGCCGCCATCTTCATGCATCCTACCACTTGGAAGGCCAGCGGCCACGTAGATGCCTTCAACGACCCCCTCATCGACAATCGCGATTCGAAGAAGCGTTATCGTGCCGATGTCCTCATCGAGGATCAAATGGCCAAGTACGACGAGAAGATTGCTAAGGAAGTGGCGAAGGCCAAGAAGCGCTTCGGCGACAGTTTCGACGAGCAGCAGTTTGTGACGACCAACGGCCGCGTGCTGGAATACGCAGCCAAGCGCGACGCCCTCCACGAGCGTTTCCAGAAGGCTATGAACGCCAACGACCTCGACGAACTGAAGCAGATCATCTTGGACGAGGGAATCGTATGCCCCATCAGCGGCACACGCAACTGGACCGATGTCCGCCAGTTCAACTTGATGTTCAAGACCGAAGTGGGTTCTACGGCCGAAGGCACGTCCACCATCTACCTCCGTCCCGAGACTGCTCAGGGCATCTTTGTCAACTACCTCAACGTGCAAAAGACTGGCCGCATGAAGCTGCCTTTCGGTATCGCACAGATTGGCAAAGCTTTCCGCAACGAGATAGTGGCCCGTCAGTTCATCTTCCGCATGCGCGAGTTCGAACAGATGGAGATGCAGTTCTTTGTCCGTCCTGGCACGGAGCTCGAGTGGTTCCAACACTGGAAACAGGAACGCCTCAACTGGCACCTTTCCTTAGGTCTGCCCGCCGAGAAATACCGCTTCCACGACCACGAGAAGCTGGCCCACTACGCCAACGCCGCCACCGACATCGAGTTCGACTTCCCATTCGGATTCAAGGAACTCGAGGGCATCCACAGCCGTACCGACTTCGACCTCTCGGCCCATTCCAAATACTCGGGCAAGAAACTCCAATACTTCGACCCCGACACCAACGAGAGCTACACGCCATACGTCATCGAGACCTCCATCGGCCTCGACCGCATGTTCCTCGCCATGTTCAGCAACGCCTTCACAGAGGAGAAACTGGAAGACGGCTCGGAGCGAGTGGTGCTGAAGCTGCCGGCCATACTCGCGCCTTACAAGGTCGCTGTGCTGCCGTTGGTCAAGAAAGACGGTCTGCCGGAAAAGGCCCGCGAAATCATCGACTCATTGAAGGCCGACTTCATGTGCCAATACGAGGAGAAAGACTCCATCGGCAAGCGCTACCGTAGACAAGATGCCATCGGCACGCCGATGTGCGTCACCGTCGACAACGACACCTTGGTGGACAACACCGTCACCGTGCGCGACCGCGACACGATGGCCCAGGTGCGCGTTCCGATTGAGAACCTCCGTAACATGATCTTCGACGAATTAAAACCAAAGAAATAATCCTATCATTCAATAACTTAAACAAACTAAGACAATGAAAGCAAAGTCTTTATTCCTTGGTACATTAGCTTTATGTATCGCTATGGGCCTCTTCACGGCCTGTGACAACAGCAACAAAAAACCTGAGACTCCTGAAGCACCTGCTAAGCTGGTCATGACCGCACCTCAAGTGGCAGCTAACGAGTCAGGTTTCATCTTCCTGGAGGATTTCCCGGAAACCGACCCCCATCTTGCTGTGAAGGTCTCCGAGGACTTCACCACGGCCACCATCCGCTACGATGGCAAGGAAATCCAAACCGTTACTTCTGACGAATTGGCCTCTGACGATCCCATTGTGCGTTTCCTTGATGCCAACTTCGACGGCCTCACCGACATCTACATCGGACCTGGCGTGCCTCGCACTGCCAACAGC
>JAEEGL013340047.1_pt1 | contig 12554 bp, 11 predicted proteins | sample 9134231 | NCBI WGS metagenome assembly JAEEGL01 (sample SAMN16246548, study PRJNA631951) | gut metagenome | biome: gut microbiome; feature: rumen; material: fiber-attached | host: Bos | place: Iran: Karaj | collected 2018-10
CTAAATTGATGGTACTTGCACCGTCCCGTTTTGAGCAAGATCGCATAGTTAGTTATCTGAATAATAAATGTTCCGAGATTGATAGTATTATATCACAAAAGAAGGAACAGCTTGAAGTCCTTGCAGATTATAAGAAATCTGTAATCTATGAATATGTTACAGGCAAGAAGGAGGTTGTATCAGAATGAGTTATGACCTTGACCATGTTGAGATGGAATGTCCGTGCCCTTGCGGAAAGGGAAGAATTGTTTACGGTAGCGGAACTAATGACTGGAACCAGATTCGTGAGGGAATGGAAGAGATATGGTGTCCCGAGTGCAACAAAAAATTTAAAATCGTTAGTGATGGCTTGCTGCCAAAGGATTTTCCAGAATATAAGGGAGATGCAGAGGCAGGTAACAAAATGTCTCACCTTTCTGATATTATCAATAATTATCGTGGTGGAATAGGTGTTAGGTATTGGGGTAAAGAATTAAGGGATAAGAGAAAACACCTTTATCTGACTGATGAAGAAATCAAAGCAGACGAAGACAGCAAACACAATGATAATTGGTATATGGCAATCGGCTTTTCAAAAAATTTAGCGGATAAATATACTCTTGAAGAACTAAAAGATGCTCAAAAACAGATGAACCATTGCAAAGCCTCAACCCAACTTGAAGGTATTGCCCAAGAGATTGCCATACATCATAAGCATTATTATAAAACTATCAAATTATCAAATGTAATAGTTCCTGTAAACATGGCGGTTAGGAATTATCAGCATTATAAAGATGCTGACAGGGAAGATGAAGAATATATTTCGTCTTTGAAGGAAGAACTTAAGAACGTAAAAGCCATATACTATAAAGATTTTGAGGAATATGAAGAAAACAGGAAAAAACATCTTATATCGTATAAGTTGCAGGATGTAAAAAGGTAAGGAAAGTATTATGATACGGAAGTATGGATGGTTTTGGTTTTTATCGGGTAAGGAAAGACTTCTTGATATTAAAAAGTGCGGGAAATGGATGTATTTCTTTGATGATCAAGAATTTGCTCAGAAGATATGCCAAAAGGCAATAGATGAAGGCGTTTGCTATGAGTGTAAGTGTACCGATTTGGAACTTACAGCACAGCCTACTGGGGTTATATGCTTTTATCTTAACGGAGATGATATTGAAAATCATAAGCGTGTAATACAGTTTATGATGGAAAATGATCTAATCCGAAAGACCAAGACAGGAAAGTATTACAATAACAGTTTCAAATTTGATACCCAGACTCGTGCCGGTGAATATGGTGCAGATTTTGAGGGTAAAATCAAATTGGAGCAGTTCATAAACTTACAGACAGGAGAATGGATTCATGAATGATATTCTTTCAGAAAAACAGTATCAGCATTTTATAATGGATTACCTGAAACAGAATAATGGTTATATTATCCGTAACGACAAGGATTTTGACCGTCTGTTTGCTCTTGACAGAGAGCTTCTGTTTAAGTTCCTTAATGATACACAGCCGGACGAAATGGGGACGCTTTCCAAAATTTACAAGTCAGAACTTGAAACTACGCTTGTAAATTACATCAACATGGAAGTGACCAAGAACCGTGGTAGCCTTTTGGAAACTCTAAAGCACGGAATTGAACTTTCCAACACGCATCTTGATCTGATGTATACAAAGCCGGCAACGGACTTCAACAAGGATCTGCTTGCAAAGTACGAAAAGAATATCTTTTCAGTAGCGGAAGAAGTGTGGGCTTCTGACAAGGAGAGGATTGACCTGGTTATCTTCTTGAACGGATTCGCCATCATGTCCTTCGAACTGAAGTGCAATATGGCCGGACAGTCATATGAAGATGCCATATATCAGTACAGGACAGAAAGAAATCCTAAAAGCCGACTGTTCTTATTCAAAGCCGGAACTCTTGTCAATTTTGCAATGGACTTGGAGCAGGTCTATATGACAACAAAACTTGCCGGGGATGATACTTTCTTTCTCCCCTTCAATATGGGTAATGGAGAGGGTGTAAACGCAGGAGCGGGAAATCCTATTTTCAAGGACAGATACAGCGTTTCTTACATGTGGGAAGATGTCCTGACGAAAGATTCTATCCTGGAACTCATCAGTAAGTTTATCTTTATCGAAGTAAAAGAAGAAATTGATGAAGTAACCGGAAAGAAAAAAGTAAAGGAAAGTATAATCTTCCCGAGATTCCATCAAAGAGATGTTCTGCATAAGATACTTGCAGATGTTTATGAGAACGGATCTCTGCTCAACTATTTGATCCAGCACTCAGCTGGAAGCGGCAAGACAAATTCGATAGCGTGGCTCGCCTATCGTCTTTCATCGTTGCATAATGCAAAGAATGAAATAATCTTCGACAACGTGGTTATCGTAACGGACAAGATTGTAGTTGATCGTCAGCTGCAGGCGGCGGTTATGGGAATGGAGCATAAATCCGGTCTTATAAAGGTCATGGATGATAAATGCACCTCTGCGGACCTTGCACTTGCTTTAAATGGCAATACGAAGATAATCGCAACAACTATCCAGAAATTCCCGTACATAGTGAATGAAGTAGCAAACCTAAAGAATAAGCATTTTGCCGTCATTATTGATGAAGCACACTCGTCAACAGCCGGAAAAGATATGGCTGCTGTTACCATGACGTTAGGTTCCGGGGAAGCGAGCATTGAAGAGAGTACAACGGAAGATATGATCGTGGAAGAACTCGCAAAATACGGAAAACAGGCAAATGTTTCGGTGTTTGCCTTTACTGCAACACCTAAACCTACGACTCTCCAGTTATTCGGTCATGTAAACTCAAAAGGACAGAGAGAAGCCTTTCATATCTATTCCATGAAGCAGGCCATTGAAGAAGGCTTTATCCTAGATGTACTGCAGAACTACACAACATATAAGACCTATTACCAGATAAACAAAGAGATTCAGGAGGATCCACAGTACAAGACAAATCAGGCAAAGAGACAGATTGCAAGGTTTGTGGAACTTCACGATACCAATATCGGGCAGAGGGTTGAGGTAATCGTAGAGCATTTCCGTACTACTGTTATGCAGGAGCTCGGCGGAATGGCCAAAGCAATGGTGATCACCGCATCCAGGGAAGCAGCTGTAAAGTATCGGCAGGCTTTTGACGATTATGTAGAGAAAAAAGGTTACGAAAACATTCATGCCCTTGTTGCATTTTCTGGTAAGGTAACATTAAAAGATGACGAAAAAGAATATACCGAATCAGGTATGAACGGCTTTTCTGAAGATAAACTGCCACAGGAATTTAACAAGGACGCTTATAATGTTTTATTGGTGGCAAACAAGTACCAGACTGGTTTCGATCAGCCGAAATTGTGTGCAATGTATATACTGAAGAAACTAAGGGGCGTGAATGCAGTTCAGACACTTTCAAGGCTGAACCGTATATGTCCCCCGTATGATAAAAAGACCTTTATCCTGGACTTTGTAAATGACTACGAAGATATTGAAGGGGCATTTTCTACATACTACACGACTACTTTGTTGTCAAATTCCGTGACACCTGCATCTATTTATGATATTGAGGCAAAGATTGACGGATATTCCGTTGTCGATCCGATGGATATAGAAGATGCAAGCGAGATTTTATATGATGACGAAATAAATGCTGCCGAAAAGAAGAAACTGATATTTATGTTCCAGAAGGCAAAGAAGAACATAGATAAATTTGAGGCAGAAGAACAGCGGGAAGTTGTGCTCACTATGAGGAGACTTGTGAGATTTTACGAGTTCCTGTTACAGGTATCTTGTTTTGAAGATACAGAGCTTCATAAGAAGTATCGCTTTATAGCACTTCTTCTCGCTTACATCAATATCAAACATCCCGGAAGCGGATTTAACCTGGATGGAAAGATTACCGCTATGGATTTTGTCCAGAAAAAGAAGAGTGAGCACGTTAAATCTGACATAAAATCAAATCCGATTACAAAACTTCCGACGGCTGAAAATTTTGTGCTATCAGAGGATAAGGTGGCAAGGTTATCCGAAATCATAGCAGAGATTAACAGTATAGCCGGAAAAACATATGATAATGATGTGGCAGTTAAGGCAATGCTGCAGATCAAAGATATTATGATGAAGTCAGATAAATTAAAGACATCCGCAAAGAATAATACGGAAAAGGACTTTGAGTTTGCTTACTTTGACAATATCGATGAAGCCTTGATCGAAGGATTGGAACAGAACCAGGATTTCTTTAGTCTTTTGCTCGGTAACGATGAGATGAAAAAGAAAGTTCTTGGGATTTTCGCAGAAGAAATATATGATAGTTTGAAAAAAGCTTAATAGGATGACGAAAACATGCCAAGACAAATGAAAATCCAAAGTACTGAATATCAAACTATCAGCTTCGTTTGATGAAAAACAACATGGGAATGCGAACATAAGCATGAATGTAGCGGATCTGAAGAACGTGACGAAGACGATTAGTGAGTTGATTGAGAAATATTAAAAAATCATAAACAAATTTTTTAACATTGACATATTTCGTCAAAGCGTTTATAATCTATTTAATAAATTAAAAGGCAAACTATCTGAAAGGATGTGGGCGCAAAACTAAAGGGACTAAAGAAGTACAAGGATGTTTTCTATGTCAGCCAGTTGCAGTATGATAATTGATTATGAAAGCATTGTAGGTTGGTCCTACAATGCTTTTTTGTTTTATGAGAGGAGTATGTGTGTAATGAAAGGATATATGACATTAGTTGAGGCTGGAGAAAAATGGGAAGTGTCCCCCAGATTACTTAATACATATTGCTTAAAAGGAAGAATAACCGGGGCAGAGAGAGCTGGTAGAATATGGGTGATACCAGAAAACGCGGAAAAACCTATTGATCAAAGGGTAAGAAGCGGATCATATAAAGGTTGGAGGAAAAAGTATAGCAAAAACAAAGAGAACTGATTTACAATATGAAATTTGATACGATGTTTTAGGTTCCTGATATATATGTTGTAACAAAAACGAATAAGGTAAAAGCAAATCAAAAAGGCGTTAAATACGAGTTTGGGTTGAAGCCTATTAAAAACCATGTGATATTTTAATAGATGAAAACAGTAATTTCATACAAAAGGAAAGGAATTTCAAAATGGGGTATTATTTTCATGGAGTAAGGTTCAAAAACATAGACTGGTTTTGCGATAAATGTGGAGCTTTGTTAAATAAACAAGCAGGATTTACTGATATCTATGACGCATGGAGGTGTAGAAAATGCGGTTATTATAATGATATAACAGATGATAATATAGTTGGTCATAGCAATAGTTATTATGATGAAGATGATGATGAAGACGAAAACGATGATGACGAATATGAAGACGATGATGAAAACGAAAACGATGATGATGACGATAATAATGGAGGATATCCTGTAAATATTAATATTGGGTGTTTTCCCAGTATGACAAAAATTGTATTGTTCCTTATTGTTCTTGGGTTATTAGGATATCTCTATTTTAAACATACCAATACAATATCTATTCAAAATTCTCCAAATGATATAATTGGGAAAAATTATGAAGAAGTAGAAAAGATATTTCAAGATTATGGGTTCAAATCTATATGGTGTGAACCAATCTATGACTTAGAGTATTCCGAAATAAATATTGAGAAAACTGTAACGTCTGTTGAAATAGATGAAAAAAATATTTTTGAAAAAGATGCGACCTTCTTTCTGTATTCGAAGGTAATCATAAAATACCATACTTTAAAAAAGATACCTGTAACCATTTCTTCAAAAGCTGCAGAAGATTATGATAACTATTTGGATTTATATCAATTGTTTCAGAATGCAGGATTTGTAAATATAGAGGTACAGCCGGATTATGATCTTATAACAGGTTGGATAGATAGTAGGTTTTCGGTAGAACAAGTAATAATAAATGGCAGGGATGAATTTGATGCGAATGATTATTTTCGTCCAGATGATAAGGTAAAAATAATTTATCATGCCTTTAAACGTGATCGACCTGATTGAAAAGAAGAAAACCGAACAGAGTACTAGAAGTGCGGAGAGTCTTCATGATAATCTTTCAAGAAAAATAGGATGATCTTCGAGACTGAGAAGCATCTTTATAAAGCAGCAAGAGGTACCATATTAAAGAAGCAAAAGAGTTAAAAACAGGTAAAATGAGTGCTAGCCGGGCATATAGACCGACTGAATCTGTATATTAAAATTATATTATGTCTACAAACTATTATGTATAAATGAGACATTGCCGATATAAATAATACGGGAATACTATTTTGAGGAGAAGATATTATGATAAGAATGCGAGTCAAAGAACTACTGGCGGAAAAGGGGCATTCCAAGTATTGGCTTTTTAAACGGATGGGCCTCAGCTACCAGAATATTTCAAAAATCATGGATGGAGAAACTGAAGGGATACGGTTTAAAAATTTAGAAAACTTATGTAAACTGTTAGAATGTACACCGAATGACCTTTTTGAGATAAATTATGATGAAGGTGTTGATGAATCTGTATAAGAACTTGATATAATATCATAGAAAATAGTAAAAGTAAAAAATTTTTGAGAATACATATAAAAAGCAATGTGATTATTGCTGTGGAGGAAAAGGTTATGAAAAAAAGAAAAATGAGAATACTTGCATTGGGATTATCAATAATTATATCTGTAACAGCATGTAATTCTCCTGCGTCTGACGCATCAAGCGAAGAATCTACGAATGCTTCTGGTGTAACAACCACACCGGAACCGACAGCCACACTGGAACCGACTGCTACACCAGAAGTGACAGCTACACCGAAACCGACAGATAAGCCTATAGCAACAGCCACACCGGAACCGACAGCCACACCGGAACCGACTGCTACACCAGAACCGACAGCCACACCTGTCCCAACGGCTACACCGACTCCGGTTCCTAATACAACACCTAGACCGACGGCAACTGTTACCAAAACACCTGATAAAGAGGAGAACTCAACAAAAATGACAGAGATTCAGATGAACTCTTTAACTATGCTGAATTATTTAGCTTATATTAGTACTGAAATAAACATAAATAAGAAAAATAGGGTTTATTTGGATTATGCTTATGATATTTTATTTAATAATGTTAATCCTGATAAAATAGATAAATTAACCCAGATAAGATTAAAGAATATAACAGATAATATTCATGATTTTAAAATGATAGATATAAAGAGAGACCGACTTAAATATATTTATGAACAAAATCAGGCAAAAGCGTTTAAATCGGCTATACCAAATCCGTTAGGGCTACTTAGTGCAGCTACTGCGGGGAATCCTATACAAGTCTTGTCATCTATAGTATATATGGGCGTAGATTCCATTTCTAGTTATAACAGTTATTGTGAAGAAGCAGAACTTGAGTATCTAAAGAGTAATTGGGAGTTGGATGATCAAGAAATGGCAGTTATGCATAAGTGTAATCAGGAATTCTTTGATTATATGGTAGAAATAGTTAATAGTTATGGAATTGATGGCCTGATTACATTAAACATGACACAGGTTAAGGACTTTATTAATAACTCTCAAAAAGATTTTTACACAAGGATATCATTTTTAGAAGCAAATAAAGAAACCTATAAGTATTTCTTGAATTATTGGCTTGAACTGATCAGAACATATTATGATCATGGCGATTATGAAAAATGTGTAGAAACAATAGAAGAGTACCATAAGATTAAGCCAAAGATTTTCAGAAAAGATTTGGAATATGCTAAATCTCTAACACTTGTTATCTCGGCAATAGATAATATTTATCAAAATGGTGGATATACAACGTCTAAATATTGTGACTTGGTTAGCACATATTTAACTGAGATAGAAAACAACATAAATAACGCAGATTGGTCACTAAAATATTTTGTGGCACAATCATATATAAAATTATTTGGTTATCGTCCATATAATAAGTCTTATCTAGAAAAGGCATATCAGTTAATCAAACAAAATGTAACTTATCTTAAAGAAGAACAGAGAGATATGAATGCACGATATCTCAGCGATGTGAAAAAAGAGAAAATTAACGAAGCTGATTATGCTGCTGATGAAACTAATGATAGAAAGAAGAAAGCTGAAAAAGAAATAGATGAATATAACGATGGAGTTGAAGAGATAAGAAAAACAGAACTTCCACCGGTATATGAGCCGTTATTAATCAACTGTGAATTGTTATTAAGCTTAATGGATAGGATTGAATTGTCTGATACCGAACGAAAGGATATTAATGGACTATTATTTGGAGTCAATAATGAAGATCTGTTCTTGACTAAATTAATAGATAATAGGATTCGTAGAGTAAACAACCAGACGCTAAAGGTTACAGCAAAAGAATTTAATGGGGATCCTGATTGGGTAGATCCATATATAATTATTCCGGTTTGGTGTGTTTCGGATAATTCAAAAATTGTTTGCAAGGTAATTGATGATAAGACTAATAATGTATATACATTTGATGATTGGGTAATAAAGGAAGTTGATAGAGATAGCAACAATATCAATGATATTTATGTTACTTATTCAAGTGATAATTTAGATCCATTTGATTGGCCTGATTCTTCAAAAATAATAATAACCATATCAGAAGAAGTAACTGATGAAGTGATTGAGATAGTATATAAACAATATTATGGTACAGGTGCATTTGGAACAGGCATTGGTAAGAGAATTCATTTTGAGCAGGGGTGATTTTTGTGAAAAAAATAACAAGATACTTTGTGCTTTTAACACTTACAATAATTGTTGCGTGCTTTATCTTACCTGATACGCAAACGGATGCACATTTGGGACGCAAACATGATTCAATTTTGGAGGAATTTCTATTTCATAATAAGTCTGGTATAACAAACAAAGAATTGATTAAGTATTTAGAAAAAGCTTCATATTTAATGATTGATCAGTTTGGTTCAGATGGTCAGGATAAACTGGATGATTTATTGTCATGGGGTGTTAAACACATTGAAAAAAAGGTAAGCGCTATTTCTAATAGTAATGCAGGAGGATCTGCACATAGAAAGTATACCCACAGAGGCTGGTCACTAAAGTACTATGAAGACATGAGCGAAAGTGAAAAGAAAATAGTTAGACAAAAGTTCCCACTTCGTAAAGATATTCTAGTAAATACAGCGAATAAACTTTTCAAGTTTAGAAATGATAAACAAGCTGATGCATTTTGCCAATTGATTTATTATATTCATATATTCGCTGATCATGATGCTGCGTTCTTAAATAAACCAGATAGGATTAACGAAGTAGAGAGTAACGAAGCTGATAGGGAAATAATGTGTCTTATTAGTATGTATAATGATGAAGATGTAGTTAATAATCTGCTAAATTGTCTTAAAACGCTATTTGTGAATCAGTCTAGCAGAGGTCAGTATATCTCGATGATTAGTGCGACAACTGATATCTACAATAAAATGAAAAACTTAAAATTTTATGATGGCAGTGTTCCTGAAGAGAACAAACAAGAATACCGAGAGCTGTTTCTGCAAATGCAAGACATATTATGGTCGTGTATTCCTGATTTGTTGGAAAGAGAAAGATTCTTTGCAGAAGTATTTTACAATTGAGTTTTATAAGCTTTGAGAAGTATTAGTAATATAAGGCATCGAAAAGATTTGATAAACATACTTTATTGAATTTTTAGACGGTGGCAATAGATCAGAGCAACTGATTTATCGTCCACCGTCCTTTTTTCCTATAATCTATATGCGGTTTACTGTCATATCATTGCTTGGTATTATAATAATTGTACATTTGACAGATGCTGTTGACAGACTGTGCAAGGATTTCTCTTGAATGAAAGTTCTTAGGATCAGGATTTGTGTTCTTTCGGTATAGATAGTAGTCTCTAAATTCTCCATTAAGGCCATTCTTTTTTATCCAGTCAATTTTTTCGGGCACCTTATAATGACCTTTTGATTGTTCTCGCCAATAGTACTCTCGGGATTCCTTGTCAAAGTGGATGTATTCTTGATGAGTTTTGCCATTCTGGTCGAGATAGTTGTTCACTATGGCAAAATCACAACTATGCTTTATCAGGGAGTGTTCATGGTCTTTAATCTTTATAGTTATTACTCGGGTAGAATCTTCAGCCGGGGAATAACCGTATCTCCATGCAATCTTGTTAAAAGCATTCATCATTATCGCTTTTAGCTCTTTTGCGGAAGATTCATCATCATTGATCTCAAGATTGAAATCAAAGTCGTACCCTACATTCATTGAAGGATCGTAGGTGATCATGTTTCGGACATAGCTTCCAACAGGTGTATATTGGAAAGTGAATTGTTCACGAAGCAGATCTTGGACATCATGCAGGATTTCCAGTACATCTTCGTAGGCTTTTTTTACAGAGGGGTTTCTTTTAGACACAAATTGATAATGGTATGGCATAGTATTCTCCTTTCGTATCCCAAGCCACTCATCTGATGTTATTGCATCAAATCATTGTATTGTACCATATCTTTTGGATAAGTCAAGATATACTTTAATAAATTTGGCAGAGTTTATAAAGTGCACTTTAATTCACTTTTGTATTTATAGAATGTATTGCGACTGATTCCGGCTAATCGTATACATTCATTATCAGAAAGCATGCCATTAAATGATTTGCTGTGTTTTAGAATGAGCTCCTTTGCAGGGGCTTCTTTCTTTATATTGAGTTTGTTTCCAGCTTTCTGGCCTATCTGCTTGCCGTTAAGGCGAGCGGTCTCTATCCCTTCCTTGGTCCGCTGATGTAGATCTTGAACCTCCTTTTCAGATTGTTCGAAGGCAATCCGTATCTGGTGCTCAGCTAACTTACGGAAGTAGTTGTTCAAACCTTTGAAAATTTCGTCCTCGTCGGTGCCCTGCAGTTCTATCTTATCTTTCATGTTTTCTGCATAGACGGAAGTATCTATGTAGTGCTCTTTCAAGAATATAAGTCCGATTGTTTTTTCATATAAGTCAAAGTAGGTTTTGACACCTTCATCAGCATTCCTGCTCATTCGGGAAACAGAGTCAAAGACAATAATGTCACCTGCTTTTGCCTTGTTGTATAGTTTACTCCATTCGGGACGGTCCATCTTGGTACCTGTATAAGCCTCCTGAATGATAAGGGCATCTGGAAATTCTTTCCTTATATTTCTAACCTGCCTCTCGATTGACTGTTCCTTGCGACTGATCCTGGCATATCCATATATCATATTAAATCTCCTCTTGTATAAATCTAACGAACGTTTAATTTGGTACTGTGATTATACCATACTTTTGGTAGAAACACAATAACTTTTGGTACAAAACCACACGACATTTAATTTGGTACTTTTCCGATCCCGTTCTAGATTTTTCAACACCCAAAAGGCTTAGGAAACCCTTTGGGTGTTGGAGGTTTTAGTTTATGATTAATCTTCTTCAAGAAACTTATGGGCAGGTATGTCAAGAGCCTCTGAAATATCAAACAAAGTATCTAATGAAATGGTACGGTTTATATTTGGTGCTTCGACAGCCCCGACGAATGCAAGATTTTTGTCTATTTTTTCCGCAAGCTGTTCCTGCGTTAAGCCTTTTAGTTTTCTGTAATAGCCAATCTTTAACCCTATGACTTTATATTTCTGGTAATATTTTTCTTTCATATCGTACCTCTTTCTATAGAGAGAATAATAACCTATATGACCACTGCATATCATATTCTGAAAACAGATTTGTTCCACATAACATTGTATAGAAAAAGATTGACAATATGAATTTGATGTGATACAACATATATTGCATAGAAAACAATAATTCTATTTAGAACAACAAACTGTAAGGGAGGATTGTCTTTATGAGGAAAAAATTTGTTAAAGTTTTGCTTTGCTGCATGGCTTTGTTATTTGGTGTAACTTTGTCAAATGCCATTATGGTAAACGCAAAATCGTCTGAGAAGTCTATCAGTAGCTATGCGTCTTTATCATATGGAAGTGTTGAAAATGTAATTCTGGTTTCTTCGCTTGATGATTTTAAGGATAAGATAGAAATGGGTGCAGTACCTCTATTTATACCCAAAACATCTTGTTTTGATGTGGATTTCTCCGTAACATTTAACGAACCTGGGTATATGTTGTTCAGAGGCACGGGATACAATTCGGCTTCATATGTTAAAGTGTACAGAGATTCTTCTAAAACTACCAATGTCCTTGGTAACGAAATGGGAAATAAAACAGCGTATAGCTATATGCCGGTAGAAGCAGGAACATATTATTTTACTATGAATGATATGAAAAGTTTTTACTTGGGATATGTGCCAGGAAGTGAAAAGTGTAGTTTTAAAGGAACAAAACAAAAAAACGGAAAAGTATACTTAGATATCACTTCGCTTGACAAGAAAGCCAAGATTAAAGCAACAGCAGTGGAAGGAACAAAATCAGCAGCCAGCTGCTACAATAATAACTGGTTAGAGGGCGACTACGACAGCACCAATACCGATAGCGTGTCAAGCATCCTGCTCCCTGAAGCCGGGGATTATACGGTAATGATAGAAACAGAATATAATAGTGAATGCCATAATAGA
>JAEEGL014972376.1_pt1 | contig 12554 bp, 11 predicted proteins | sample 9134231 | NCBI WGS metagenome assembly JAEEGL01 (sample SAMN16246548, study PRJNA631951) | gut metagenome | biome: gut microbiome; feature: rumen; material: fiber-attached | host: Bos | place: Iran: Karaj | collected 2018-10
ATAACAGTAGATACATTCAAAGAATCTTATGAGGAATCTAAGAATAATAATATGTCTACTTTTGGAAAGATCTTACTTCCTAAACCTGATATTAACTTTTATGGTCATGTAGATCATAAAAGAGGAAGATATAATATGTATTCTCTTGATGGTATAGATGATTATGCTGTAGAATATGAATGGCTTGATAATGGTATAGCTGTAAGTTCAACAGTTGTAGAAACTAGTGATATAGATTCTGGAACTGAATGCTGTACTCAGACTAAGACACTTACAGCTAGTGACACTATACCATTGGAGAAAATTGATATCCACAATTCTATCTTATCAATATTATTTATTGATAAATATAATATTCCTTTGGTAAGAGTATGGAATACAAGTGATCTTAAATCAGTCATGATTTTCATTGATGCATTAGAAATATTAGAAGATAAAGGTCATGTATTAGTTGATCTTAATAAAGCTCTTCTTCATGAATCTAAGCATATCGAGATTGATTATGATCCTATCGAGATGAAGCAGGAAAGTGATCTTAATAACTGCATCAAATTCAATTATTTTGATAAGATGTATGGTAATAAATCCGATACAGAATTCATAGATATTTCATTTGAAAATGGTGAATATATTACTACCAAATATGAGAATCTTGTTACTAAGCTGAAAATGCTTAGGAATGGATCTGGAATCGAGTATTATATTGAAGGTGAAATTACTGATAAGGATGAGAAGTATGATATCAGTAAAACTCTCGTAGGTACAAGCAGTAATCAGATCAAAGATATTATCGACTTATGTAATGAAATAAAAGCATCAACTGAGCTTGTAGAAAAAGGTGTTCATAATAATCCGAAATCTTATTATATAGTAGCTAAAGAAGATCCTAATGCATCGAAATATATTGTAGAAACGGATACTTCTTATGATATTGAAGCTAAATCTATAATATCCAAAATTACAATATTAGGCAACACTGGCATATATGGTGATAGATCCGGTATTATGTATTCATATATGTATAATAATACAGATGATACCTTTATTTATAATGATAGTATAAATAGTATCATGTTCAGTATTACTGATAATGATGGTATTAATATCACTAAAGTTGTAAATAATAATGGTATTAATCTTTCCAGAGTATGGATTAGGGATAAATTTGGTGTTCCTGTATTTTTAGATGTACCTATGGCAGCTAAATCCTAATATTTTAGTGGTAAATGTCAGAAATTACAACCTCCCTAACAGAAGTATAATAGTAATTGTACTATTAGTCTTCTGGATAGGAGGTTGTAGATGTCTAATAGAGGACGTACAAAAGGAATATTTTTTGACAAAGAATATAGAGATATTAGATTAGCGCAGTTTACGAATAATGAAACATTAAATATTTTTTCAGATGCCTCATTCATAGATAAGTTTTATAATGATGGAACTAATAAAGGAAAAGGATGCTACTGTTGTATAGCTGTTTGTGGCGATCAAATTATAGAACAGCAAGTAGTAATTAGTTCTCATACTACAGTTCCTGAATCAGAATTAAAAGGAATAAGAAAAGCTTTATCATTTGCTAATCAGTATAAAGATCAGTATAGATTTATTAATATCTTTTCTGATTCTTTATATTCAGTAAATGCTATAAACCGTTATTCCAGAGACTGTATGAAATATTCAGATGATACTGCTAATATTAATCTTATTATAGAGACTTATCATCTATATAAAGAATTATTAGATCATCCGAATTGCTTAGTAACTATATATCATCAATCTGGTCATATAGCTACTAGTAGATTAAATAGTGTAAAAGACGCTGGTGCAAAGTTTATGAGGTTTAATAACTTCAGAGGTCAGAATGATCTAAACTTTATAAGATATATATCTACTTATAATAATATGGTAGATGAAATTTCAAGAGTATATCTTCATCAGCATAAAGATATAGAAGTAGAAAATCCTATTATTTTTACTACTAAATTATTGAAAAAAGATAAGGAGGCATTTATTTATGTTCCGTGAATCAAAAGAGGTTAAAGTAACACCTGAAGAGAATAGCATTCTTCCTGTACAGGTAAATGATAGTAATAAGGAAGAGATGTGTAAGAAGCATATTAATACTGCTACCAATTCATATTGTCCTATAATCTTTATAGATGATGAAGAAATTGCAGACTACCATTCTGCTAATACTACAACTGCGGAGATTAGTGCTACTATAACTAATATATCAGCAGCATATAATATTAATCTTCCTTCATATCCTTATGGATATCTATATAGTCTTAGAAATACATCTGAATATCTTCTGGAAGAAATCCTTACAGAAAGAATCAAAGAAGAATCTCTTATGACTATTATGTCAGTTATGGATAATGTAGATGCAATTGCCAATCGCATGTTCCTTAGATTCTTTGATATTAGAGAATGTATTGCAGAATCATTAAGATCGGAATTATATATAAAAACAATAATTGGTAATATGCTTCGTTCAGGTGTACTTACTACTACAAAAATGGAAGAGCAGGATTTTGAGCAGACTAAAAAGATGCTTGATATGTATATCCAGAATATCTATACTATATTAATTCATGCTGTTACTGTAGGAGTAAATAAATCTATAGATGATACTCTTCTTAGAATTCATATTATTCCTAATATAGCAGAATTAAAAGATATGATCATTAAGAATTATAATGTTCCCAAAGAAGATCAGAATGAAAAGAAGTTCTGGATTCTTGCTAACATGAGTCTTAAAGATGGTATCTCTACAGCATTTAATGAAGTTGCTTATCCTGTTATATATGAGAATATAAAGAATATTATACAGACTACTGTAGCAACTTCATTCTATGTATATGGTGATGCTATTGCCGATAAGAGAGAAAATGATAAGAAGAATAATAAATCTCATTATTCTGATGAAGACGAATTCAATTTTTAAGTAAACAAAATATCAGTTGTATACTATACTAATGATATGGTATTAGGTTAAATTTATAAGATATCGAAAGGTATAGGAAACATATGATACGTGAAGAAACTTTTATGGGAGAGCTAGTTAATCCTAGCTCTCCTCAAATATCTGAAGCTGAAGCTATTTCCAATGCAAGCTTTGGCAAGTATGACTATGATCCTGGTTCTAGGATTATGCAATTCGCGTATCCTGGTCAGTATGGGTATAACAGTAATGATATATCTCGTTATACAAGTCCTCCTCCAATAGGTATTGGAGCTAATCCTTATATGGCATATAATCCTAATATGCCAGCTTTCGGTATGCCTCAAGCTAATCCTGCTTTTGCATGGCAGAATAGACTTTATCAACAGCAATCTATATTTCAAGAACCACAGCAATTAAGATCATTCATTAAACCAGTTGGTATTAATGGAGAATTCCTTCCTCCTGCAGATTTCGAAGAAAGACTTAGTGAACTTGTAAGACATTATTGGATGAAGCAGGAAGAAGAAGATGTAGAGAGAAAAATGAAGACTCAAAACATGTATGGATATAATAATTCTTGGAGTAATTATTATGGAACTCCTTATTATAGTCCTTATTATGGTTATAGTAGTCTTCAGAATGAAGTATCTCAACTGATTGAAGATATGAAGAATGAGGCAAGAGAAGCTAGAATAGAGTTTAATAAGAACTTATCTAGATTAGCTCATAAAATTGCCAAAGAACCTGTTGATGAAGCACAGCTTGATGAACGATATCGTGGTAAGTATGTAGAAACTCCTGGATTTAAAGGTGTTACTGTTCAAGATGTATCTGAGCAAGTAAGATTAATGAATATGAAACCTTTTGATAATTCTGGAGCCTATAGACAATTCCAAGAGAAAGTATCGTCTGAATTTAAGGAGATCATTCCTGATAGTATGGGATTCGTAGAAACATTCCGTAATATGGGAGTGGTACAAGCTAAATATGACCTAGAAGAGGAAAAGACAAGAAGAAAGAATGGTGCGTTGCTGTATGACTCTAATAATGGAACTTATCGTTACTTTGTTAGAGCTAAAGCTGCTCAAAGATATGCAGAGAAGCATGGATTATCTCCTGATTCTGTAACTGCTGCTAATACTACTGTGCCTGGTAAAAGCAATGGTATAGGAGATGAATTTCCAACATTACAGCAAAGTGCTAGATTATTAGATGATGGGACTCTCAATATAACTTGTAACTTTGGTTCACATAAAGGTGAAGTTTATTCTGTAAAGAATTCTCAGGAAAAGCAGTATGAAGAGAATCGTGAAAGATTCAATCAGTTCTATAATTCGATTCCTGGATCAATCTATTTGACCAATCCTAATAGTGGGGGTGGTTCTAGTGGCAATTGATTCCAGAACGTATATTCTAGATCGGATAAAGAGTCGTAAAGTATCTATAGAGGAATTTAACTTTGATAAATTAACGGCTCCTCCAATTGCATTGATGTTTACACCACAAGATATACAAGACTTCTATTATATTGCTCATTCTATTAAATTAGCTTCTCATCCAGAGAAGAAATTTCAATATATAGATGAGATTATGACTAAGAGAGGTTTTGTTAAATTTATTGGTGGAACTAATCGTATTTCATATAGACCTATAGAAGATAATAGTTTCCTTGTAAAAGTAGCTATAGATGATGTAGGTCGATCAGATAATCCTAGAGAATTTCGGAATCAACATGCACTTAAACCTTTCGTAACTAAAGTTTTTGAAGTAACTCCTTGTGGCACACTTGGAGTTTTTGAGAGAGTAATACCTATTACCAACAGACAAGAATTTATGTCCGTATCTGAAGATGTGTTCACTTTAATCAATGAATGGTTAATTGGTGAATATGTAATGGATGATATTGGAAGTAATTATTTCATGAATTATGGGATAAGAAAGAACTTTGGAGTAGTTCTATTAGATTATCCTTATATGCACAAAGTTGATTATAACAAATTGTTTTGTGCACTTGAAGATAAAACCTTTACTACTAAATCTGGAAAATGTGAAGGTGAAATTGATTATGATGCAGGGTATAACAAACTTGTCTGTAAAAAATGTGGAGCGATTTATAAAGCCATAGATTTAGCTAAGGCATTAGAGGATGAAAAGGTAATAATAAAAGGAGGCAATATTAAAATGAGCTTGAGAATTAATATTTCTGGAGGAACTAAAAATGCAGAGCAGAATGTTGAGGTAGGCAATAATGGAGTTGCTGCAATACCCAGCAAACCTATAGCTCCTTCTAATTTCTCAAACGTTTCAAAATCCTTGAACATTCAGATTAGTAGAGATAAAGTGGAATCTGATAAAAAGGATGAGACTGTAATGGCAGTCAATGGAGTTGGTGAGATTGGAGATCTTACTATTAAGGGTGATAAGGATGAAAAAATCGTCAAAGAAGAGCAACATGAAGAGCTCAAAGAAGAATCCGTTTCCAATGATGGGGAATCAGAAACAGATGAAAAATCAGCAGATGCAGACTCAGAAGTTTCAGCACAGAAGTCAGGGGAAATAATAACTCCTATTGTATTCCATGAAGATGGATCTGAAAAGCTGGAGCAGATCAAGAAAGATGCTGCTGAAAAAATAGAAGCTCAGATCGAAGATAATGATATCAAAGATACTGCAGAGGATATCTATTCTTATCTTAATATGTGTAAGGCTTCAGAGGTAACTGCAGCTATTACAAAGTATATTGAAGAGCATTGTTATCTTGAATGCTCTCTTGCTGGTATTAGCAAGGATAAAGATGAGAATGACAATGATGTTATTGTCTTTAATTATCATTCTAATATCAAGACAGATGATAATAAGTATAGCATTGAAATTATGGCAGCAGATGATTATATTCCTCTTACCATTACTTTTGGTGCTATCAAGAAGTTCCTTGAAGATAATGGAATTGATATTAAGGAACTTGCAAGTGGTGAATCCTATAATGGATTCTATGGAGTAGCAGGCAAAATTATCAATAAGAAAGAGATTGATAGACAGTCTGATTCTTATAAAGTAATTGCACTTATTGATAGTAATGGAAACTATCTTACCACTCGCAATAATGAGATTGTCGTTATCGAGATGATCGATAATAGAAATATGGCTAATCTCAGCATTAAGTCCACTCAGTGGGTAAGATGCGTAGAAGAAAGACTTAAGCAGCTTGATGACCTTTCTGAAGTAGAAACTGATAATGGTGCCGACAATGAAGTAAAGGAAGCTCCTATTGGTGCTGCACCTACATTTACAGAAGAAGAAGGTTAACAAGGAGTAATTTATGATTAAACTCAAGGGTACTATCTTTATCACAAATGATATTGAGATGGTTAGAAATGCTAATCTTAATACAACTAAGATCATTTCATTAGATGAAGATTGTATCCTTGGGGAACCAAGTAAAAGTATGGTGTATGGGACCTGTCTATTACCTCCCATACAGTCTAAACAAGCTGAATCTGATGGGGACGAGCAAGCATATAATATGTATTATACAAATATGCTGCTTGAGCCCTATCAGCAGGCTTTTGTATCAGCTATTATCTCTTGTTTATTTTGCAATGAAATAATGCTGTTATTATTTTTACCATCAGATGGATACACTTATACAACTGAAAAGCTCGTAGAACATTTGTACAAAATATATGGAATTCACCCAGGAATTATTGGTGCTCAGAATCCAGTATATGCAAACTGTTATTACGATGAAAGGTGCATTCCTATATGGTTAAACTTAATGTATAGCGTCTCAGAGATATTAAGTCCTGAACAATACTTATACTTGTATCCCCAGGATGCAGTCATTAATAATGAATCTGTAATGATGAAATTGGTAAGAGATATAGCTCCATTAGGAGATAGTATTCAGGAGAAAATCAATGCTATTAATTCTTATAGAGCTAAATTACAAGTATCACCAAAACTAACTATACCTGTAAGGAGTTTGGAATAATATGCTAATGTATGGTAATAGTAAGAATATACCTGATGATTGTGTAGTATATAATCTTACTTCATTGATAGAATATTATCCAAGATTAAACTTATTGGTTCCATCTGGAATAGGATATTATGATGGATTAGAATTTGATATAGCTTATATGAATTATATTTTCAGTAATAATGATGTATTTGCTCAGTTCTTTATGATCATTATGAATCTATATCTTGGTAAAGATGTATATATCATTACTGATGATGAGAATTGGTCTGAAAATCTTGCAGAGTCATTATTCAAATTGATTCAGCAACGTTATGGTTATAATGGTGCTAGAATTGATAGTCCTGAAGATTATATATCTTTAAAGAATTCTAAGAATAGTGGTAAATTTGATCCTGGATATGGATTAGCAAACCTAGATGGTGATAAAGAAAGATTTTCATTTTATGATGCTCAGATGAAAATAAGAACTACTGGAAATGGAGATCCATATGGCGACTTCTACCAATAATAAATTAATAACTTCTATTAATGAATTGGCTAAAGCAATTACATATGTAACTCCACTTCCATATGTCTCTGGTTGTATTAGGGAATATGATATTAAAGCAGCAAATATCAATATATTATTGCATGAAAATGCTATAACACAGGCTCAGTACGATTATTTGAGCAATCTCCCTAAGATGTACCGAGAAATAGACGTTGGTAACATGATACGAAAAGATGTATCTGTTTATAATACCATTTCTGGTGGAATTACAGAGGCTAAATTAAAATTATTAACAGAGAATGCTGTAGATCCTTTATCTGTAATAAGAATAGCCAATGATGCTGTCTATATCAATTCATCTGTAGAATTAAACAAAACTCAGTTTGATAATATTACATTTGTAATGAAGAAAGAATATAATGTAATGATCAATCTGAATAATGTATTACTGTTCATATCATTGTTTGGAGACTCTTATGATGTAGATGTAATAGGTATAAGTGATGATCTATTATTTGCTCATGAGAAATTCATAACTTTTGTCTGCGATCTTGTCTATAGAATAGAACGAGTTGGAAATAAAGATGCGATCGATTTCTATCAAGACTTCTACGAGAAATATATAAATAAGCAATTGGACATAGGCTATTATCGTGAATTAAATTCGAATTCTTGTTATACTACAATTGGGGCTTTGAAATATGGTCTATGGAATGTAGATAGTCTTGATAGTATTGATATAGGATACAATCTATTTCTATTAAGACAGATCTGGACAATCTTATTGCAATTAACAAAGTTAAATTAGATGCAGTAGTGGTTTCCCACTACTGCATTTATTTTTTGTCAAAGTTAGAAGTTTTAATCATATAATATATTTATGATATAATGACATGCTTAGATCTTTTCTATAAGAAAGGAGTATAGTATGGAAAATATTTTAAATATATTAAAGTATTTTGGATATTCAGATCCCGCCAAAGCTTATCAGTGTCTCACCATGGATAAGTTAATGGATTTGATACACAAATACTACATACTAAACCCTATGAAGACATAGGACTCCTCTACATTAGATAAAGCTCATTTGAAAATCTAATAGTTTTTATTATATAGATTAGATTCTATAGCATGTCATTGTATCATTATAAGAATGTATATCTGAAGTTTATTTTTTATTCATCTATATCTGTTGTTTCAACTTTATCTAGTATACTCTCTAAACTGATCTTCTGAAATATATCTGCTGGCCAACTTGTAGAAAGAAACTTTCTAATAGCTCTACAGTTACTAGAATTACCACTTACATAACTAGATCTATAATCTTTTATAGCTCTTACTACAACAGCAATAGCTAAATTAGTATATCCATCTTCTACAGTTCCACCAGCTGCAGGAGTATCAACGGATTTACCTATCCCCACATAAGATGCAGCATTCATAACATATACCCCACTTAATGTTCAAAAGCTTTTTCAGGATCGATCTCTACAGTTTGAATTACACTATCATGGAAAGCTTTCATAGAAGCTAACTTAAGTTTTGCAGCTAACTGAATAGCAGCAAGACCAATATTTCTTCCACCTCTTCTATACATAAAGTTACCAGCACACTTAGAACAGATCATACAAGACTTATTTCTACAGAACTCAGAATGCCTCATTTTAATCTTCTTACCAAAATACTTACTAGCATTTTCTGAAGTTAATTCTTCTAATGATCCATCAGGTTTAATCATCCAGTTATATATATGAAGCTGAAGATTATCTTCTGTAAGTAATACTTCTATATATTTATCTGATTTACAATCAGTACCAGGCTCATCTAATATAATAGTCTGATATCCATCTCTAATAAGTTTCTCCCAATAACCACCAATTTCTGTTTTCTTAGATCTAGAATAAGGACCTGCTACAAGAGAATTAGCAATCATTGAATATTCATCTGCAGATATTCCATCATAATAAGAAGACTTACCAATATTATATTCCTGCTTAGCATTAGGATCAGGATTTCTAATAGCACCAGTCATAATATACATATTCTTGAAGTTATTACCAAGCGTTCCACCAGCACCTGATAAATAAGCATCTAATCCAGGATCATCTTTATAAGTCTCTTCTACCCATGCTATTAATTCTTTCTCTATCTTCTCTGCTATAGCAACATCACCAGCATCAATCTTATCTTTATACTTAGTAAATAACTCATCTTTCTTTTTTGCTATAGCTTTTGTACAAGTTATAATAGCTTCAGACTGATTAGGAGATAAGATAGTCTCATAAGGCATTAAGAACTGAGTATAATCTAGATATTTAGCATATACATCAGTAGATATCTTATCCTCTAATAAAGCATAGGTAAGAGTCTGATTAATCTTCTTAAACTTTTTATTATTAATATTCTCATTTATATAACCAAATAAGAATGCTAAGTTAAAGTCTCTTATAAGAAATACATTAAACAGAAAGATACCAATAGTAGTAACAAAAGGAGCTTCATTAGAAACTTCTTTACCATTACCAAAATCTAATCTATATTTATAAGCTCCCTTAGGAACAGTAAATGTATCATACTGATGACAAAGAGTCTTTCCATCAAATGATCCAAATAATCTCATTATAGTAGAATAGGTAATATCTTTCTGGGTAATCTTTAATATATGATTTATCAGATTAGATGAATTGACTTCATCTATACTGAATACTTCTACATCTTTAGAAGGATCATAATTCCAATGTTTAGAAACTCTTTTTGTACTAGTAGCCATAATGACCTCCGTTATCTTATATCGACTAATGTAGCACAAAAACTACAACTACAATACTTTTTATGAAAATTTAATTTCTTATAAATGCCATTCTTAGATATTATATTGGTATTAGTATCTAATAAAAGTACTATTTTATTATCTTTCTTATCAGATAATTTCATTTTAGGAAATTTAGTATCTTTATCCATATAATACCTCCATTATAATTACAGATTATATAAATGTAAAATCAATAGTAAATAATATCCCTCTACTCATATGAGTAGAGGGAATAAGTAATAATTATTCTGTAACCATTAATGCTTTTACTGCTAATATTGAAGAACCTACTGCACCATAACATCTAGTAGCATATTTAGATAACTGTTCTGCTATTTGAACATTATTAAGGAGAACTTCTTTAGTAGCAGATAATACTTTTATTGCTTCTGCACTAATACTATCTGAATTATTAGATAAACCTATAATTATATGATTTACCTCTTCAACAGATTTATCTAATGATGATAAAGTACCTTCTATCATTGATGCTTGACTAGCATAATGCACTGTTTCAAGATACTCTAAGAATTTAGTTACATCTTTAGAATATACTTTACAATACTTTTCACATTTTTGATCAAGATTTTTATCTATATACCAATATAGATTACTTATTTCTAATCTAGTAAATTTATTGCCATCCTTTGCTTTACAATTCTTTACCGTTTCTTCATTAAGTATATCACTATTTAATTCTTTTATTTCTTCAACATAATTATCAATCCATTCTTTATCTTCTTGAGTTAATGATGATTTTATTGTAGTATTATCATCAAAATCTTTATCTTTATTTTTGTCCCGAATATGGGTTTGTATATTCATTATTCTGCTATATGCACTTTGCATAGCTTTTCCGATATGATATACTGTTGGACTACCACCTTTAGTATAATCAAATACATCAAAATATATAGCTGGATTAGAGGCTAATTCTGCAAGAGCTTTAGCTAATCTTAAATTAGCAAGATTGATTTTATCAAGATTAGTCTTATTTTCTTTATTAAGATTAATATATTTATGTTTTATGTCATCATATTTATCGTTAAGCCATTCAGCTCGATCTCTTTCCGCTTGAAGTTTTTCTGTAGAAGATTTCTTTAAAGATTCATATTTAGACATCAATTCATCAAAAGCTTTCTTAGTAGTTAAAACTTCTCCTTCACTACTTGATACTTTACTAGCAGCTTCTTGAGTTTCTTTTTCTTTTTCTTTAAGTTTTGATTTAAGATCAGAAACTTCTTTTTCAAGATTTTTAATTTTTTTATTTTTAAAGAAAGATTTAATTTTATTAAATAAATCTTTTATCATCTGAACAAGTTTCCTAAAAGCTTCTTTAATTTTCTCCCAAATATCTTTAACACCAATTTCTTGTAAAACTTCAACTTTAGCTTCTAATATAGGTCTACTAGAATCATCTATACAATTTTCAAGCATTGACTTATAGTTTAAATATTCATTATATGCTAAAGATCCAAAATTAATCATAGAATCAGTAACTTTATTTACAAGATTATCTTTAATAAATATATTATCACCATATATACTAGACATAATTATTATAACCTCCTAATACTAGTTTATTAATACAACTATTAATAAAATGTGAGTAAAATCCCTCTAGGATTACTCCTAGAGGGATATATTTATTAGAAGTAAATCAGATATTCAAACTCAAGTGTTGAAGTAAGATCAGTAAGTAATCTATAAGAGAAGTTTAATTTTGAGAACGGCTGAATCTGCTGATAGTATCTATAGCCACCAATAGTAGTATACCAAGCATGGCATAATGATAATGAGCTAATTCTAGCTTTATCCCATCCTAATTCAGATTCAAAGTACTCTCTACAATCTTCTCTAGTAATAGATAATCTCAGTTCTACATAACACTCAGCAATCTGATCAGTATCAATAGAATAGATAGAATCACCAACAATCTGAGTACCATCGCTTAATCTAAGATTAAGAGTAGGAGTAGTATCAAAGCCTTTGAAATAGTAAGCAAACTTACCAGTATCTAAAGTTTTCTTACCAAAATAGATTTTTCTCAGATTAGGATCTATATCTTCATTAGTATATCTAAAAGGGAATATAGTATTAGGACTAATTCTATCAATATACTTAACAGGATATACTTCTCCAGGCTGAGTACCGCAGCCAGAATCATCTACACAGAAGATACAACAAATCTTATCATTCTCAGGAACTACACTAGAGTAGTCAAGAGTATTATCAAGATCCATATCATCATTATAGTTAGGCATAATGATAGATGAATTAATACCAAATGTCTTAATAGCATTAAATGCTGATCCTGTAATGA
>JAEEGL016480892.1_pt1 | contig 12554 bp, 8 predicted proteins | sample 9134231 | NCBI WGS metagenome assembly JAEEGL01 (sample SAMN16246548, study PRJNA631951) | gut metagenome | biome: gut microbiome; feature: rumen; material: fiber-attached | host: Bos | place: Iran: Karaj | collected 2018-10
CCGGTCGTGTAGATGTCGTCGATCAGCAGGAGACGCGAAGGCTGTGTCCAGCCCCTCAGGTCTTCCGATGCTTCAAATGCGTTTTGCAGATTCAGCAGGCGGGCTTCCGCCGTCAGCTCCTTCTGTGCTTCCGTCTTTTTGGTACGGATCAGAAGGTCGCTTCGCACCGGTATTTTTTGTTTTCCATGAATCCCTGCTCCCCCGGGCCTTTCTCCATCCTGTCTTTCCTTACTGTCTGCAGGATCTGCTTCCGCCAGGATCTCCGACAGCGCTTCTGCCAGTAATTCTGCCTGGTTATAGCCACGGGTAACGCGCCGATCAGGATGAATGGGTACAGGAACAAAAGCATCGGGGCGGATCGCCCGGATCCACGGACCGAGGCGCTGTGCGGTGAGAACCGCCATAAGCCACACATATTCCTGCTTTGCGTGATACTTGATATCCGCCATGATCTCCTGCGCTGTTTCATCATACGTAAGCAGGCAGCGGCATTGCCGGAAGACCCGTTCTTTGCGGCGGCAGTCGGCACAGCCGGTCCAGGCATTTCTCACGCCGGAATCATGGCTGTGCAGCAACGGTTTTCCACATTTTTGACAATATGGGGATCCAATAAAGGCAAGATCGGAGAGACACTCCGGACAGACGTAACTGCCAAGCAGTTCTTTTATCGACAAAGAAGTGACGGGGCGGGACGCCGCCCGCATTTTCAGACGGTAATGCGGGATGCGGCGCTCTATCGGGATCACGTCATGGCAGACCGGGCAGCGTGCCGGAAAAAGTATATCTTTCCCTAATTCGATCCCGCAGGCCCGAATATCGTTTATTCTCACTCTCATTACGTTCCATTTCTTCAAATACCTGCGGCAGACCGACCATGCAGACGCATTTTCGCGCACGGGTCACAGCCGTATATAAAAGGTTCCGGTTCATCAGAAGATGCGGACCGCGGTACATCGGCATGATCACAGCCGGGTATTCGCTTCCCTGAGATTTGTGTACGGTCACGGCATATGCCAGCTCCAGGTTTCTGATCTGTTTTTTGTCATACTCCACCTGACGGTCCTCGTCAAAGACGACCGTCACTGTATCGGAAATAGTATCGATCTTCCGGATCCTGCCGATATCTCCGTTGAAAACGCCGGTGCCATGCTCCATGGGAAGACCTTTCGCATCGTGCCGGATCCATTCCAGGTCATAGTCATTCTTGATCTGCATGACCTTGTCACCTTCCCGGAGTATCTGTTCGCCGTTCTTAAGCTCTGTTTTGTATCGGTCGGGAGGATTAAGAAATGCCTGCAGTTCCCTGTTCAGAAGCTCCACGCCCAGGGCGCCTTTGCGGGTCGCACAGAGCACCTGGATCTCCAGCCTGTCACAGCCGACATATCCCGGAAGCTTCTCTGTGATCAGGGATCTTACCGCTGCCGCGATGCTCTCCGGCTGACGGCTCCGGATAAACAGAAAGTCCTCACTTCGTTTGGCAAGGTCCACCGGCTCTCCCCGATTGATCCTGTGCGCGTTGAGGATGATATCCGACTGGGCCGCCTGACGGAAAATCCGTGTCAGCCGGACAGTTTCAAAACATCCGGAATCGATCATATCGCGGAGCACATTGCCTGCGCCGACACTTTGCAGCTGGTTGGAGTCGCCTACCAGTATCACACGCGTGCCCGGGACCACAGCCTTCAGGAGCGCGTCCATCAGGAAAATGTCGACCATCGACATCTCATCGATGATCAGGACATCTGCCTCCAGCGGGTCCTTCTCGTCACGCATGAACCGGCCTTTCCCGGAAGTGGAGCCGGCCCCTCCGGCATTACCCGCGCCCGCATACGGAGCAGCCTCGCCGTCCAGGCCCTGCCGGGTGCCCTCGTAGCTTGAGACACTGCCGGGGGCGTTCCCCTGTTCCGGCACACCGGTATACTCGAGCATCCGGTGGATCGTCTTTGCCTCCTGGCCGGTGGCCTCAGTCATGCGCTTTGCGGCACGCCCTGTCGGCGCAGCCAGCATGATCTCGTCATGATCCTCCGCATAGTAGCGGATCAGGGTGTTGATGGTCGTCGTCTTACCGGTGCCGGGGCCGCCGGTCACGATCAGCAGACCATTCGTCACCGATGCGCGGATGGCCTCCCGCTGCTGCTCATCCAGTTCGATCCCTGTCTCCTTTTCGATCCGGCGGATCCTGCGATCCACCTGTGCCGGATCACACTCTCCATGGATTGCCAGACTGTGCAGCCGTTCGGCGATATTCCGCTCCGTATAATAGTAAGCAGCCAGATAGATCTGCTCCTGATCCTGCTCTGCTGTTTCCGGCTGTGCCAGTACATTTTCGCCCTGCTCACCGGGCAGTTCCCATGGATCCGCGCCGGATTTATCCCAAGGCTCCGCTCCGGATATTTCATCCGATGCGGGCATTTCTGAAGTATCGTCTGACGGTATTTCCTGCTTCGGGGACAGGATAACGATCCTTCCGTCGATCTGCAGGTCCATGAGATACCGGTCGATCTCTCCGAGACCAAGGCCCAGCAGTTCGCTGCTCTTTTGCCTAAGAAGATACTTCGGCAGCCAGGTATGACCGTCTGCGGCAGCCATGGTGAGCACATAAAGTAATCCGCAGCGAATGCGGAATTCCGAATCCTCGGAGATCCCCATCCTGATGGCAATATTGTCAGCCGTACGGAATCCGATGCCGTCCAGGTCTTCTGCCAACTGATAAGGATTGGTATTCAGGATCATATAGAGTGCCGGGCCGTACCGCTCATAAATGCGGTTAGCAAGATTCGCGCCTATGCCATACTGCTGCATATACATAACAGCGTCGCGCATGCCGCGTTTCATCTGCGCCTGCTCGGAAACAGACATCGCCATGGTTTCACTGATGCCTTTGACCTCTGACAGACGCTCCGGCTCTTCTTCTATGATCCGGAATGTGTCCGCTTTGAATTTTTTAACAATGCGTTTTGCAAGTGCAGGGCCGATGCCCTTGATGGCGCCCCCGGCCAGATACCGTTCAATAGCATCTGCGCCTTCCGGGGGTATCACCTGAAATGAACTGACAGAAAACTGCTCCCCATAGACAGGGTGCGATGTATGCTCTCCTGTGGCTTCGATGGACTCACCGACACTGATATACGGAAAATATCCCACCAGTGTGATCTCGGCTCCGTCCTCCGAAGCCTGCAGGACCGCGTAATAATTCTCTTCGTTATAATAGATGATGTTTTCGATAAATGCTCTGATACTGCTCACAGGGCTTACTCTTCATCCTGGCTGTTGACCAGCTCGATAAACCGTCCGGTACCGATCGCCACACAGGAAAGCGGATCCTCCGCAACCATGGTGGTAATGCCGGTCTTTTCCTCGATCAGCTTGTCCAGGCCATACACCAGTGAGCCTCCGCCGGTCAGGATAATGCCCCGCTCATAAATATCCGAGGCAAGTTCCGGCGGGGTCCGCTCCAGTACATTGTGAACAGCATTTACGATCTGGGAAGCGGCATCCGCAAATGCCTCCATGGTCTCATCGCTGGTCACCTGCACCGTCTTCGGAAGACCGGTCACAAGATTGCGTCCACGGACCTCCATGACCAGATTCTCGGGACGCTTGTAGACGCATCCCACGCCGATCTTGATGTCCTCTGCCGTACGCTCACCGATCAGCAGGTTATGTTTTTTGCGCATGTAGCGGATCACGGCTTCATCAAAATCATCACCGGCAACCTTTACGGATTCGGAGACTACCGGGCCTCCCAATGAGATCACTGCGATGTCTGAAGTGCCGCCGCCAATATCTACGACAATATTGCCGAACGCCTTGGAGATGTCGATTCCCGCGCCGATCGCCGCCGCTACCGGCTCCTCGATGATGGTAACCTCACGGGCACCGGCCTGGTAAGTCGCATCCTCGACTGCCTTCTTCTCGACCTCGGTCGCGCCGGACGGGATACAGACCGCAACGCGCGGCTTGCGCAGGGTCCTTCTGCCGACCGCCTTATCGATGAAGTGTTTCAGCATCTTCTCGGTCAGGGTATAGTCGGAGATGACGCCCTGGCGCAGGGGACGGACCGCCTTCAGGTTGCCCGGCGTACGTCCCAGCATCAGACGGGCGTCCTCGCCGTATGCGACGACATTGCCGGTATCACGGTCCACCGCGATAACGGAAGGTTCCCGCAGCACAACGCCTCTGCCCTTGATATATACCAGAATACTGGCTGTACCAAGATCTATGCCTATGTCATTGGACATGAGTGAAAATAATGCCATGTAGTCCTCCAGACTTTAACTGTGTGATAAGCTGTATAAGTTTACCACAACCCACCGTATTTTTCAAGCAAGGGGTCAAAGACACTGCGAAGCTTCGCAAAGGGGCCTTCCAGGTACCGGCTGCCCAGAATCAGAGTGAGCATGACAGACAGCAACAGTACAAAGATCACATGCAATTTATGATTTGCATCGATGCCCCGGTAGAACCCGAAATACTCCATCAGATCCCGGATCGGACGATGCAGGATATAGATCTGCAGCGTACGTCTCCCGAGACTGGTAATACAGGGCAAACGCATTGCCGGCGCAAGTCCTGTTACGCCCAGGGAGACCATGAAAGCCAGGACATACCAGAAAAGATTCAGCGCCCAGAGGTACGGCCTCATCTCGGGAAGATACCTTGTGTAATCCGCACCGTATACCACAAGATGATATTTCATAAAGTGATCGTAGGTACAGAAAAATACGATCAGCAGGATCCCGATCGCGAGGACGTTCATGATGCGGCTCCCGCTGCTCTGAAGATAACGTCCCAGCATCCCCGGAGTCCCGTAATAACCAAAGTAAAAAAAGGGCAAAAGCGTAAGCGTCCTGTCAAAGGAAAACAGATCGCCGATATGGATCACATACTTGGCAAAGGAAACTGCCAGCATCATTACGGCAACCGTCAGGAAACCCTGCGCGGGGTCCTTGCGGAAGCGGTCAAAAACCGGAATAGTCAGGTAATACGTTGCCAGAGACATCAGATACCAGGGCGCCCCGCTCTCGTGGAAATAATCGGGGATCAGGGGAATATATCCCGCGACGAGTCCTTCCGTAATGTTGACGATCGACTCATAAACAAAATAGAGCCAGAGGATCTGGACAGCCTTACCCCACTTAAAATGTCCGTCCTTATAGACCGAATGCGCAAAATAGCCGGACAGGATCATAAAACAGGGCATGTGGAACACATAGATCGCATAGATCAGCCCCGTAACAAAACGCGTCCTCTCAAGAGGCAGCAGAAAATGACCGATCACGACGATCATGATCAGTATTCCCCGGACGTTGTCCATACGCGCGTCGCGCGCGCCTGCGCCGGTTTTTTGGTATGTGCCGCTTGAATTCCGCAATACTGCACCTGTTGTATAACGTTTCAGCTACAACCACCATAAACAAAGTCGCTGCTTTCAGCGGCTTTGCTGCTCATGCGCCGGCTGTCTGCAAATCAGACACTGCCTGGTTGCCTGCGGAAAGCATGCCTGCATGCTCTTCCGACATTCAATCAGGCAGTTGCCGAATCGTTATCGTTTATTTCATGATCTTGTCGATCTTGCCGCTGATATCTGTCTGCAGCGCATCACTCAGAGCAGATGCATTTTCCGCGTCGCTGCCCTTTACGCCGGTATAGATCTTGAGCTTGGGCTCTGTGCCGGAAGGACGTACACAGACCCAGGCGTTGTCGTTCAGCTCGAAGTACAGAACATTGGACTTCGCCAGTCCGGTCGGGGTCTTGCCTTCTTTGCCCGGGCGGAAGTCACGGATGACATCATTCGAATAATCGCGGAAACGCTCCACACGATAAGCATCAAAGGATACCGGCGGTTCCTCGCGCAGGGTGTCCATGATCTTTCGGATCATCTGCAGGCCCTCGATGCCGGCCAGCTCGATGGTCTTGACATTCTCGCGATAATACCCGTACTTCAGGTACATATCCTTCATCGCATCCCAGAGGGTCTTGCCCTGTTTCTTGTAGAACGCCGCTGCCTCGCAGAGGGAAGTCACTGCGGAGATCGCATCCTTATCGCGGGCATAGGTGCCGATCAGGCAGCCGTAGCTCTCTTCCATACCGAATACATACTGTCCGCTGCCTTCGCCCTCTGCCTTCAGGATCTCACGGCCGATCCACTTGAATCCGGTCAGGACTTCCTTGGCCTCGACATCCCAGCCTGCCGCTACTGCCTTGATCAGGTCGGTGGAAACGATAGACTCTACTACAAAGGCGTCTGCCGGCAATGTACCCATGGCTTTTCTCTGGGAAAGCTCGTACTCACAAAGCAGCGCACCGGACATGTTTCCGGTGAGCGGGATATACTCACCGCTCTCACTGTCGCGTACATAGACTCCCAGACGGTCCGCGTCCGGATCGGTCGCCAGGACCAGATCGGCATCCTTCTCCTTTGCAAGCTTCAGGCCGAGTTCGAATGCTGCCTTGGACTCCGGGTTGGGATAGGATACAGTCGGGAAGTCGCCGTCCGGCTCTGCCTGCTCCGGAACCTCATAGACCTGCGTGAATCCGAGCTCACGAAGCATGCGCATGACCGGGACATGGCCTGTTCCATGCAGGGGAGTATATACGATACGGATGCTGTCTGCCATCTCACGGATCACATCCGGATGCAGGATGGTCTTTTTCACTTCCGCAATGTACGGATCGTCTACATCCTTGCCGATGGTAATATAAAGGCCGGCGGCTTCCGCGTCCTCTTTGGACATGGTCTTGCATACCGACATGTCGGTGATCGCAAGTACGTGCTCTGTTACAGCCTTGTCGTGCGGCGGGGTGAACTGCGCCCCGTCCTCCCAGTAGACCTTGTAGCCGTTGTAATTGGCCGGGTTATGACTGGCGGTGATATTGATTCCGGCAATGCAGCCCAGATACCGCACTGCAAAAGAAAGCTCCGGTGTCGGTCTGAGTGACTCAAAACGATAGGCTTTGATGCCGTTCGCCGCCAGAGTACGCGCTACTTCATCCGAAAACTCGATGGACATGTGCCGGGAATCATATGCGATCGCAACGCCCTTGTCCTGTCCGCCCTGTTCTATGATATAATCTGCCAGACCCTGGGTGGCTCTGCGGACCACATATTTGTTCATACGATTGGTACCGGCGCCGATGATGCCGCGAAGGCCTGCCGTACCGAATTCGAGATCCATATGGAAACGTTCCATGATCTCCTTTTCATCATCCCTGATGGCTGCCAGTTCACTCCTGGTCTCCTCATCGTAATAGGGATTGCTGAGCCACTCTTCGTAAATTGCCTTGTAGTCTCTCATGGTGCTGCCTCATCTCCTTGGTTGTCACAGGTGAATATAGTTACAGTTATGGTTTCCGATGGTAATAATTGGAAATCAGGTACAGGATGGTGTTGAGTCTCGGATCTCTCTGCGCCGCATCGAGCATGCGGTTCAGGATCTCTCCGATCTCCGGTCCCTCCGGCGCACCCAACGCCTTCAGCTCCGCGCCTGACAGTACCAGGTCGCTGAGATAGACCGGCTCCCCCATCTCCCTGATATCCTCAAACAGGGCAAGGACCTTTTCGATGTCTTCCTCCGGGCAGGCTGCGCGGTACTTATCAGTCAGACTGGAGGCAAGCTTGACATACAGAAGATCCCGGAACAGCTCCGGCTTCATGTCTGCCATCTGTTTCTTCAGCAGATATCGGTCTTCCGGCAGCGGCTTCAGGCTCAGCTCCGAAAGAAGAACTCCCTGTTTCAGAGTAACGTTGTCTGCCTTCAGGCTCTTCAGCAATGCCCTGGCGGACGCCGGATCCATTCCCTGCAGCAGGAAAGCGAAACGTATATAACGCTTTTCCTGTGAGACTTCCGCCTGCAGGTCATATGCCCGGAAAAGTGATCTCGTGTCTTCCGCAGCAGTCTGCTCCGATTCTGTTTCCTTCGCAGCCTTTGTCGGCGGAAGTCCGAACAGCGCGAAAATGTTGTTCATAGGGGGCTGGCCGGTTGCTTTCTGATCTCCCGGCGCGCCCTGGGTGCCCGATCCTAAAGACCCATGGTCTTCCCGGGGAGCAGATGCAGATCCGCCGGGCTGAGGCGCATTAACGACTCTCTCCAGGATATGTCCGTGCGCGTGTTTTTTGTTGTGCTCCGCCACTGCGGCATCCGGCTCCGCCAGACAGACATGGCTGTCATAATCTTCATTTTGCAGCTCCCCGTCATCTGCCCCTGCTGCCGGGCCGGATGAAGTCACCGGCCTGGTCCAGGCGGAAAGCTCTTCAGCTTTCTCCCACAGGGCAGTCATTGCTTCTGTCCCGGCACTGTCCTTCAATGCAGTGATATGCGCAAAATCGATCCCGGAAAAATGCTCTGCGATATATGGTGCCAGTCCCAGTTCCTCCAGCACCGCAGCCTTTTCCATATGGGCGGAACAGATCAGTTTGGACACTTCCGTCAGGATCCGTTCCTTCGAGACAGCAGAAAGATTGGCTGCATGCCGCTTCACTGCTTCCCTGGTCTCATTTTCGATCCCAAAATCAAGCTGAGCGGCGAAGCGGACTGCCCGCAGGATCCGGAGCGCATCTTCGTTGAAGCGGTCATCCGGGGCGCCGACACACCGAACCAGCCGGTCCTCCAGATCCTTTTGCCCACCGTACAGGTCTACCAGCCCTGCCGACTCGCTGTATGCCATCGCATTGATCGTAAAGTCCCTGCGCTGCAGATCCTCCCGCAAAGAAGAGGTAAAGGTCACCTCCGCAGGATGCCTTAAGTCCCTGTACTCGCCGTCCACCCGGTAGGTCGTGACCTCATAAGCCCGGTCACCCAGCAAAACGGTCACCGTTCCATGCTCGATCCCTGTATCTACCGTGCGCCGGAAGACTGACTTGATGTCCGACGGCTTTGCGGAGGTAGTGATATCCCAGTCCTCAGGCGTCCGTCCCAATATCGAATCCCGGACACATCCGCCGACGGCATAGGCCTCATGCCCTGCCTTTTCCAAAGCCGATATGATCGTTTTAACATCTTCCGGCAATCGGATGACTGCCTGCGTACTTTCTGTCATGAATGCCCCTGTCTGACAGCATTGCCGTAACAAAACAGAACTGCCTGCATTTCGCAGACAGTTCGTGTTATGCATATTGAAGCAGCGGACTCTGTGCCGGATCCTCCGGTACCAAAGTCCCTCTGCCTGGTAATACTGCCGCGGTTTAATATGCCCGACCCCAGTATACCATTTTTTGTGCCGGCTTGCCACAGTTAATGCAGGTATCGCAGACACATTCCTGCTTGAACGGGATGCACCGGGACGTTGCTCCGGTCTTTTCCTTGACCGCATCCTCACAGGCACGGTCGCCGCACCACATAGCCTTGACAAAGCCGGTCTTCTTATCGAGGATCTCCTCCATCCCGTCGATCGTCGTGGCTGTAAAAGTATGGCTCTCGAGGTGCGCCTTTGCCATCTCATACATGTTCTGCTGGATCTCTTCGAGCAGGGCAGCCGTTGCCGTCTCCAGCTCCTCCAGAGACACCGTCGTCTTCTCTCTCGTATCACGGCGGACCAGTACTGCCTGACCGTTTTCAATATCTCTCGGCCCGATCTCGACCCTGAGCGGAATGCCGCGCATCTCGCAGTCGGCAAACTTGAATCCGGGGCTCTTCTCGCGGTCATCCAGACGTACACGCAGCCCTGCTTTCTTCAGGCGGTCTCTCAGCTCTGCAGCCTTGTCCAGAACGCCTGCCTTCTGCTGCTGGATCGGACAGATCATGACCTGCACCGGCGCGATATGCGGCGGCAGCTTCAGACCGTCGTTATCGCCGTGCACCATGATGATGGCGCCGATGATGCGGGTGCTCAGGCCCCATGAAGTCTGGTGAACATACTGGAGCTTATTGTCCCTGTCAGTATACTGGATATTGAAGGCCTTTGCGAATCCATCGCCGAAGTCATGAGAAGTGCCGGATTGCAGTGCCTGTCCGTCATGCATCAGCGCTTCGATCGTGAAGGTCGCTTCCGCACCGGCAAAACGCTCCTTTTCCGTCTTCTGGCCGCGGATGACCGGGATCGCCAGGTCCTCCTCGCAGAAATCCGCATAAACGTTCAGCATCTGGATCGTGCGCTCTCTGGACTCCTCTGCTGTTGCATGAGCGGTATGCCCTTCCTGCCACCAGAACTCTCTCGAGCGGAGGAACGGCCTGGTCGTCTTTTCCCAGCGAACGACAGAGCACCACTGGTTCAGGAGTTTCGGAAGATCCCGGTAAGAATGAACTTTCTTCGCATAATAATCGCAGAACAGGGTCTCGGAGGTTGGCCTTACTGCCAGCTTTTCCTGCAGCAGCTCGGAACCGCCCCGGGTGACCCACGCCACTTCGGGTGCGAATCCCTCTACGTGATCCTTTTCCTTCTGGAGCAGGCTGTCCGGAATAAACAAAGGCATGGCACAGTTCTCCACGCCGGTCTCTTTGAAGCGCTTATCCAAGCCTTCTCTGACCGCGTCCCAGATTGCGAATCCGGCCGGCTCCAGGATCATACACCCCTTGACAGAGGAATAATCACAAAGCTCCGCTTTCTTAACTACATCTGTATACCACTGCGCGAAATCCACATCCATGGATGTGATATCTTCCACCAGTTTTTTATTATCATTTGCCATTTCGTCCACCTTTCCGCCGTTGAAAGCGTTGGAACCCAGTTGATTACAGTAACTTGTTCAGTATACCCGACCTTTGCCGCTATTTCAAGTCACTTCTAACGAAATACTGCCGCCGTCTGCCAGGGTCTTTCCTTCGAGGCGCAGGAGCTTCTCCGCAAGCAAATGAGCCAGTCCGCCGTAAATGACGGTCACGACCACCAGATCTTCCGTATCATCTGCCGCGCCTGCCGGTGCATCGGCATGATCCAGGATCTTGCCTGCCGCGCCCCGAACGCCCTCAACAAAATTCTCTGTAGCTACATGCTGCAAAGCGATATAGCGGTCATAGCGGATCCTGGCTTCCTCCTCAGACATGCCGAAAGGCATAAATCGCTGGATCATCGGAATACTAAGACTCTGTTTGAGCAGGCAGATCATGATCAGATACGCTATGTGCAGCCGGTAATACTTCTTCTTTACCGGCTCCGGCATGATCTTTTTACGTACGTAATTGTTGATCGCAGCCGGCGTGATCAGTTCCTCCTCTACCAATTCGGGAGGTATATAATTGAAATAGTCCCGCAGCAGAGACAAAACCTGCTCCATGTAGAGCCCGATGTCGGGAATGCTGTCCCATGCGGGCAGCCGGAACGTATTGATATATTTTTCCCACCTGCGCAGCTTGCCTGCGATCAGTGCCTTGTCGAATTCCATACTGCAGCCCCTTCCTTCCACTCTCCGGTAGCCTATACCATCATACTCCGAATTGATCTGTATGACAAGATAAAAGTTTCTATTATCCTGTTGACTAAGTCTGTAAAATCTGTTAATCTTGTCTTGAAGATTAGATGCGGCAATCCGATGTATCTCTTGCATCCCGGCCGCTCCGGCACATGACCGGTATGTATTATCATGACAGGAGGCAGCTATGGCTTATATTATCGCTACAGACTCCGGCAGTGATCTTCTTCCCCCCGTTCTGGAAGAGTGGGGCGTGATCGGTGCCGACCTTACTTTCCGTTTTGACGGAGAGGACAAAGAATACACCAACGGAGAGATGTCCCCTGCGGATTTTTACGATAAAATGCGGGCGGGCGGGCTCAGCCGTACCGCAGCTGTCAATACCGAAGCTTTTAAAGATCTTTTCCGTCCCGTTCTCGAGGCAGGGGATGACCTTCTTTATATCGGCTTTGATTCCGGCATCAGCTCAACCAGCGAACACGGCATCGCTGCCGCGATCGAACTTCGGGAGGAGTTTCCGGAGAGGACCATCGAAGCCATCGACACCCTTGCGGCTACCGGCAGCCAGGCGCTGCTGGTCAAAATGGCAGTTGACCTTAAAGCTGCCGGTGCCGATCTTAAAACCGCGGCAGATTTTATCCGCAATCTTTCTCCGTCCATGGCTACCTGGTTTACCGTCGATACGCTGACCTATCTGAAGCGGGGCGGCAGGATCAGCGCGGCATCCGCCTTTGCCGGCAATCTGCTGGGTATCCGACCGGTGATGCATGTCGAGGACGACGGCAAGCTCGGCGTCGTATCAAAGGCAAGAGGCCGGAAGGCTTCCCTTGCAGCTCTGGCAGATGAGTACCTGAAGCACGGTATGGCTGTCGGACCCGACGGAAAGATCTCGCCGGATGCCCCCGGCGGCGCGCCGTACTCGATCAACCAGGGCGATGCCATGGAAGACGCGAAGTATCTGGAACAGCTGATCTTTGAAAAGACCGGCCGCAAGGCAGAGTTTATCATGGATATGGGGCCGGTCATCGGATCTCACACGGGACCCGGCATTATGGTCCTGAACTTCCCTGCCTCACAGCGCTGATTATCCACAGACAGATCCATCGAAAAACCGCCTCCTGCCATTTGGCAGAAGGCGGTTTGTTTATGATGCTCTGAAGCTTACGCTTCCTTCGGACTCATCTTCTGGATCACAGTAAGAACCAGG
>JAEEGL010657010.1_pt1 | contig 12553 bp, 11 predicted proteins | sample 9134231 | NCBI WGS metagenome assembly JAEEGL01 (sample SAMN16246548, study PRJNA631951) | gut metagenome | biome: gut microbiome; feature: rumen; material: fiber-attached | host: Bos | place: Iran: Karaj | collected 2018-10
CTTTTCGATGTCCATATATGCCTCCGTTAAACCGTGTTATGGGAATAATACTATCACAAAGTTTGAAATAAAAAAATCCCGCCCGGATTGGGCGGGAAAAAAGGACTTATTAATCAATTACGTTCTTAACTGCAATGATGTTACTCATGAAGTATACGGCGTTAACCTCGAGGCCTCTTCTGGGATTAGACTCCTGAACGATCTGTCCGTTTCCGATGTAGAGAGCTACGTGTGAGCATCCGCCGTAACCATAGCAGATGATGTCTCCGGGCTGAGCCTCAGCAAGTGATACGGTGCGTCCTGCGGATGAATACTGTCCGGAAGGAGTTCTTGCAACGTTGATTCCGAAATCTCTGAGAACGTAGCAGGTAAATCCGGAGCAATCGGTTCCTGCAAGGCTCTGTCCGCCGAGGATGTAAGGATTACCGACAAACTGAAGAGCGTAATTTACAATCGCCATTCTGAGCTCGGAAGTTGATGCGTAATCAGTGGTAAGGTCGGGTCTGGTAAGATTCTCTGCAGGTGCGGCAGCGGACTGGCTTCCGCCGTTTGAAGTAGTTGCTCTGAGATTTCTCTCACGCTCTGCAGCTTCTTCTTCCCTGATTTCTTCGATGGTTCTTGCTGTCTTATATTCCTCGCTGATAGTGATGTAATCAGCGGATACATATCCTACTTTATCTCCGGAATATTCAATCTTGATCCAGTTCATTCCGTCATCTTCGGGATCGTCCGATTCCCTTGATGCGAGATATACTCTGGGATCCATTCCGTCTTCAACAACGACTCTGTATCTCTCGCCTCTTGTTACATAAGTAAGGCACTCTGAATCGATTGAAGCTTCTTTTCTGACATTGAGCTGGCTTACCTGAATCTCTGCGTAGTACTGGGTATGTTCCTCAAGTCTGTTATAAGCCGCAACTCCCGTTACAACAAAATTTGATAATACATATCCTTCGGTCTGTCCGCTTCTGACATGGATCCATTCCGCATTGTCATCATCGGGATCGGCATCGCCTGCGATGGCCTCATCTTCGCCCTCTATTACAGATCCTACGCTTCCGTCATACATACGTCCTACGATGGAATACTCGGTTCCGGGTCCGGAACGAACGTTGCAATACTTGGGATCTGTTTCGAAAAGAGCTATGGAAAGAGAAAGGTATTCTTCCTCAATAACTTCAGAAGGATCGGTGATCTGAGTGGTTACTTCAGCAGAGTTTACTCCGGTCTCGGAAAGAGTACGTGATGTGGGATTAAGTTCCCTGGACGCTCCTCCGGATACCATGGGTGCTGCCTGTACTCTAACCGGAATAAGCACAGCCATGGCTGTGCTCGCTAACAGGATTGACGTATTTAAAAGTAATTTCTTCAAATTCATATTCATAGCAAATTGGTCGAACACATTTATTATACCTGTATTTCGACTTTTTGCAACAATTTTGTAACATTTTCGAAATATCCCTTAAAAATTCCCCATTAATTATGTAACAAGTTGCGTTTAAACCCTGTAAATGTTATATTTTGAGGGTTGTTAGGGGTAAGAAACCACCCCGGATGGAGAATAAAAATGTCATCGAATTATAAAGCTTATATGAAGAAAAAACGCCGTAAAAGGATGGTATTTGTTTCATCCTTCCTTGCGGTTTTCGTCCTATTATTTGTTCTTGGATACATTTTCCTGATAAAACCGATATTCAGTGACGAAGCAGATAACCCCGGTCAGACGGCCGAGACAGAAACACCCGATCCCAATGCAGCACCCGGAATAGAGGGAACGGACATACCGTTGGAAGCTCTGACCCCCGAACCCGAGGAAGAGCCATTTGAAGAGTTTGATATACATGTAATGATGGTCGGAGATGACCTTCTCCACATGGGACTTGTAAATCAGGGCGTTTTGGCTGACGGATCCAGAAATTATGACTTCCTGTTCGAGGATATCCTCGATTTCGTAGATGCAGCAGATATCGCGATCATCAATCAGGAGTCACCCATAGGCGGTAACGACAGAGGATTTTCGGGCTATCCCGCATTCAACTCTCCCACAGAAGCTGCCGATGCCATCGCCAAAGCAGGTTTCGACGTAGTTTTGACCGCTACCAACCACACATATGACCAGGGACTTAGCGGACTGATCTATTTTCACGATTACTTCTATAAATATCCTCAGATAAGTGTAGTCGGAACTCACAGCAGCCTTACCGAGGATTCAAGAACTTCCCACAGAGGTTCTTACTGGCTCGAAAAATACGGCGTAAGCCCCAACGACAGACCCAGATTCGACGATCTCGAGCTGGAACCCGAAGATCAGGTTAACACCTCAGCTTTCGTAATCAGAGAGGTTAACGGTGTTAAGATAGCGATCCTCAATTACACCTACTCACACAACTGGGCTACATGGGCAAACGGTCTGGATGGATATCTCAACAGACTCTGTGCATACGATCCCGCAACCAGAGAACTTGATTTTGACACCATCAATCCCGAAGTACTCGAAGATATCAAGCTTGCAAGAGAAGTATGCGATATCGTTATCGTATGTCCTCACTGGGGATATGAATATTCCTTCGAACCCTGCGCTTATCAGAAAGACTTTGCAAGACAGATGATCGATGCAGGTGCGGATGTCATCATCGGAGCTCACCCTCATATAGTTGAGCCCGTAGAATACATCACCACCGAGAACGGAAATTCCGGTCTTTGCTATTACTCACTCGGTAACTTCATCCATTGCCAGGTTCCCAACTACACCAGTTTCGAAGGCATGGCATGGGTAACCATACACGTTGATAAGGACGGCGCTAAGGTAGATCTTGATAACAGCGGAGCACTTCCCATGGTCGAGTACCAGACATGGAGTCCCCTTTACATCCAGGGTGTATATCCTCTCGAAGATTTCACCGCTGAGATGGCCGCAAATCACGCAAGTAACTTCCGTTCAGGCGGAGGCATGAATCTGGATCTTCTTCATCAGTGGGACAGCAACCTCTTCGGAGAGTACTCACTTACCAAGGAAGATATCCTGGGAGCATCATAAAGCTAATACACATAAGAAAATCCCCCGCCTGATAAGGCGAGGGATTTTTTAGTCTCTATATTTATTTCTCCAGATACTCGATTGCTGCTTCAAGCTGATTATCGATTCCTTCATCGTAATACAGGTCTCCGTCGAATTCGAGTTCGATATCCGGGGCGATTCCTACTCCGTTAATAGCGGTTCCGTTGGGAGTATAGTAACTGTTTGTGGTGAACTTAACGCAGGATCCGTCACTTAAGTAGAAGAAATCCTGAACAAGTCCTTTACCGAATGTGGTGGTTCCGAGTGTGATTGCCATTCCGTTGTCTTTAAGAGCACCGGCAAGGATTTCGGAAGCACTTGCGGTATATCCGTCCGTTAATATCACGATTCTTCCCTGAAACTCATGGTCGCCGTCGCAGGAATAATCTTTCATAACACCGGTGGAATCCTCTATGGATACGATAAGACCTTCACACATAAGCTCTCTTGCAATATCAAGCGATACTCTGAGAAGTCCGCCCGTATTCATCCTAAGGTCTATGATCAGATCCACCATACCCTGTTCTTCAAGAGCGGCAAGAGCTTCCTTAAACTGGTCCGTTGTTACATCATCAAAGTCCTTGATCCAGATATATCCTACGGTGTCGGAAACCATCCTGTAATCAACATCGATCTTCTTAAGCTTCTTTCTGGTACAGGTAAGCTCAAGAGTTTCATCCGTGCTCTCCCTGTATACGGTGATCACGACTTCCGTATTCTCAGGTCCCCTCACAAGCTCCGCAATCTCTGTTCTGGAGAGTCCTTCAAGGCTGGTTCCGTCAACAGCCATCAGAATATCCCCTTCTTCAAATCCGGCTTCCAATGCGGGTGAATCATCATATACACCGGAGACATAAGCCTGATTATCGGAATTAGTTCTGAGAAGAACACCTATTCCGCAGAAATCACCGTTGTAATCGGCAAACAAATCCTTGATCTCCTGAGGATCATAATACTCGGCATATTTATCACCGGTTCCATCCAAGAGTCCGTCCAGCATTCCTGCTCTTACATCATCATAATCAAAGTCATATATGGAATACTGTTCGAGATATGAATATATGGTCTCTGCCTTGGCAATCACTTCGGCATCTACAACGCCTTCACCGCCTGCCAGATACAAATGCTTTGTAAGAAGCAATGCAAAAAATGATCCAACGCACAAAAGAAGCATCACCAACATTCCGATCAAAAATCCGAGACTGAAGGGACGCTTCTTTTTTTCTTTCTTCTCCGGAGCGGGAGTCTCCTGCTGCAGGATCTCTTCCTGCGCAGGCTGCTCCGTATTAATCATATTTTCCTGATCACTCATAATTTACTTCCGATCACTTGCCCAGATAAGGCCAGGGTGAAGTGTATTCTCCGTTTCTTCTTACACCGAAGTGAAGATGATTTCCGGTGGATATTCCTGTGGATCCTACGGCTGCTATGGTCTGACCCATTACAACCCTATCACCCTTGGAAACATAAAGTGCCGAACAATGCTCGTATACGGTGTACAATCCGTCACCGTGATCGATCATTATATAGTTGCCCATTGCACCTGAATATGATGCTGCAGCAACTTCACCGTCGTATGCGGCGTAGATATCTGTTCCGTAAGCGGCAGCAAAGTCAATTCCCTTATGGAAAGTACTTGCTCCGGCTGTGGGGGCATTTCTGTAACCGTAATCGGATGAAACATATTTATATGATGCAAGGGGGAACAGGAACTGTCCTCCGTCATATCTGAGTCCGCTTGCACTTGCGAGTCTTCTTCTCTCTTCCTCAATTGCCTTGGTGAGAGCTTCGATCTCGGCATCACGTGCTGCTATCTCTGCCTGATATGCATCGATCTCTGCCTGTGTTGCATTGATCTGTACATTGTAACTGTTGATCTCGGCATTCTTCTCGTTGATCAGAGTCTCCTGATTCTGCTCTTCAAGTTCTGCCGCAGCCTTTGCTTCATCAAGGATCTCTTTCTGAAGATCAAGCTGCTGTTTGCAAAGTGATATGTATTCGACATTTGCCTTGTACTCTTCCCAAAGGCTTCTGTCATACTGAACAACTTTCTCGATATAACTTGCGCTGTTAAGAAGATCTTCCAGGCTTCTTGCGGAGAAGAGCATATCGATCATACTCTTATCGCCCTGCTCATACATAAGACGCATTCTTACGATCATGGCATCATGCTGTATACTTTCGGTCTCTTCAGCCTGTGCAAGTTCTGCCTCGGTCTGCGAGATCTCGTTCTCTTTGGCAATGATCTGTTCGTTAAGAGCTGCAATGTTGTCCTGCATAAGAACGAGTTCCGCATCAAGTTCCGTAACGTACGCGTTCAGATCGCTTCTTAATGCAGCAAGTCTGTCCTGGCTCGCATTAAGATCGGTTACTCTGCCTGCAAGTTCCGCTCTCTCGGCATTTGCCTGCTCAATCTCACGCTGCTTTTCCTGAATAAGAGCATTGGTATAAGTAGCGCCCTGAACGGGAACCTGTTCCTCTGTGTGAATGTACCAGGAAAAGGCAAGCACGACTGCAGAGAAGGTGCAGACTATTTTCTTGAAGGTTTTCTTTTTGAAGATTTTCTTCTTGATCATAGATTGATCACCGCAATTAATTAAACTTTGAGGTATTTACGTACAGTGATGAAACTTCCGAGGAATCCCATGCCTACAGCCATACCGACTGAAAGAGGTACAAGTACGTTGAATATCTCGGTAACTGTAAGGAAACTTAACATCGAACTGAGCATCTCAAATCTGGTGGTGAGCATGTTCAGTACATAATCATACAGATAATAGATAAGTGCCAGAGGTATTACGGCACCTATAAGTCCAATCATGATTCCTTCAAGAACGAAAGGCGCTCTTACGAAGAAGTCCGTGGCACCGATGTACTTCATGATTCCGATTTCCTCGGACCTGACCGATATACCGACTCGGACAGTGTTACTGATAAGGAATATCGAAACCGCAAGAAGGATCAGGATGATCGCACCGGATACATAAACAAGCATCAGGTTGAATCCTGAAAGTGTTGATGCTGTAACTTCGGAATATCTTACGAGTCTTACTTCGGGCTTGGTCTGGAGCCATCCTACAAGCTGGTCCTGAAGGCTTACCGCACGGAGGAATACTTCGTAGTTGTGCTCTCCCTTAAGAGGATTCTCGGGGAATCCCTCCTGATAGTCGGGACCGAAGTAGCTGGGTCCGAATGTTGCCCAGATCTCTTCATCGGAGTGGAACACCACATCTCTTACTTCGGGACGCTGGAGAAGTTCCTGGCCGAAGGCATCGATCTGCGCATCGGTTACATCCTCGTTGAAGAATACGGTAACGGATACGCCTTCCTCAACCGTATAGAGAATGTGCTGTGCATTCGAAACTATCGAATAAAACATTCCGAGCAAAAAAAGACAAGCTCCGATGGTTGCTACGGATGCAAGGGTGTACCATCCGTTTTTGAACATGTTACGAATACCCTGCCAAAGGGTATACAGAAAGGTTCTAATCTTCATTTATATATTCCCCTTCCTGCTCATCGCTTATTATTTCGCCGAGTTTCATCGCAACTACTCTCTTCTTCATAGAGTTAACTATGGTGGGGCTGTGAGTTACGACAATAACCGTGGTTCCCTGCTCATTGATCTCGGCAAGAAGATCCATGATATCCCATGAATTGTTGGGATCGAGGTTTCCGGTAGGCTCGTCGGCAAGAAGAACGGAAGGCTTATTTACGAGAGCTCTTGCAAGAGCAACTCTCTGCTGTTCGCCTCCCGATAATTTTCTGACGTTAGCTTTATATTTTCCCGCAAGGCCGACCATGGAAAGGATGCTCGGAACATTGCGTCTCATCTCTCTTGAAGGGACTTCAATAATACGCTGCGCAAAGGCAACATTTTCATATACGTTTCTGTCTTTGAGAAGTCTGAAATCCTGGAATACGACCCCGAGGTTTCTTCTGAACTTGGGAATCTGTGAGTGGCGAAGTTTTCTGGTATTCTGACCCATTACGAATACGTCGCCGTCGGTGGGAAGAATCTCTCTTAAGAGAAGTTTGATCAGGGTTGATTTACCCGATCCGCTGTCTCCTACGATGAATACGAACTCACCCTTATCGATTCTGAGGGTGACGTTCTTAACTGCGGGATTACCTTTCTCCGGGTAATTCATGCTTACATTATCAAGAAAAATGATCCCGTTCTCTTCGATAAATTGGTCGCGAGCGGCCTTTCTTTTTTCTTTATTGGTCATTTGTCCTTACCTTAAAATTCATTCTTTTTCATATACTTCATGTACTTAACGACCATAAGTGCAATCTTGAAAGTGATCGCATCGTCAAATACTCTCAGGTCAAGACCCGTAGTCTTCTGGATCTTATCGAGTCTGTAGACAAGAGTATTTCTGTGTATGAAAAGCTGTCTGGATGTCTCCGATACATTCAGTGAATTCTCGAAGAACTTATCGATGGTAGGAAGAATCTCGTCATCGAAATCATCAATATCCTTACCGTCGAAAATCTCTTTAATGAAAAGTCTGCAAAGAGGAATGGGAAGCTGATAGATAAGTCTTCCGATTCCGAGACCGCTGTATGAAACAACTTCTCTTTCCTCGAAGAAGATTCTTCCTACATCGGCTGCCATTCTTGCTTCCTTGTAGGAACGGCTGACTTCCTTGATCTCGGACGCAATGCTACCGTATGCGATCTTGATTCCTACCGCTCCGGCATCTGCAAGTGCATCTCTGAGTCCTGCAGTCATCTCTTCGATCTCGGTCTCCTGCATGTCGAGTCTGGACATGGGCTGCTCAAGCTCCATTACGACTACAACATCGGTCTCATCAACCGCAGTGACAAAATCTCTGGGTCTTGCCTGACAATAATTTCTTACAGTCTCAAGGATATTGATATCCTTGGTATTTGCAGCTTCGGTGAGAATAACCACTCTGGGTGTATCGTTGGCGATATGGAGTTTCTTGGCTCTGCTGTAAATATCGACAAGAAGCAGGTTATCAAGAAGGAGATTCTTAAAGAAATTATCCTTATCGAATCTTTCCCTGTAAGCAACGGACAGACTCTGAACCTGGAATGCGGCCATCTTGCCGAGGGTATAAACGTCCTCTCCCGCACCTGCTACCGCAAGAACATATTCAAGGGACTGATCGTCATAGATCTTAAAATACTGGTTTCCCTTAATCTCCTGTGAATCTGCACCGGATGAAGCGAATTCGCCCGCGTCTCTGAGAAGGCCGGGGATCTCTCCGGTAGAAACTACTGTTCTGCCTTCGGGATCGGTTACCGCAAGATCAACCCTTGCTATTGCTTTCAGTCCGTCTAAAGTTGCCTGAAGTATCTGATTAGATATCATAAAGCGCCCCTAAAAAAATATAATTGCCAATTGTTACAGATATATTAAACTCCACCTCATAATATACCCAAAAATGTACAAAAAAACAAGATTTTTATGGTAAAAATTGGCAAAAAATTACACCCCGACGTAATCGGGGTGTAGAAAACTGTTCAAAAACCTTTATACAGATATGTCAATATTTCCACCTACTGCAGGATTAACACTTCTTTCAAGTGCCGCAGAATCAAGCATCTCGACCATTCCCTGTCCGAGATCCCTGTTGGTGTCGAGTGCTTTGGCCAAAACAGCGGTACTAATGTCGTTCATGGTCATTGCGCTTTTGAAATTGACTGCCATTGAAACGAGACCCATATCCATATGCGCTCCTCGGGAGATACTCATTCCCTGTTTATGTAAACTGATGATACCACGCTGACATGCTCAATACAATAAAAGAATTATTAATTTCTAAGAGAGATAGTGCCCTCTCCGATATCGATCTTATCCTCTTTGAGGAGTTTGCCCACCGCACGCTTGAACTCGTTCTTGCTCATTCCGGTCCTCTCCCTGATAAGTTCGGGTTCGCTCTTATCATAGAAATCGAGTTTGCCGCCGGCTGCCTTAAGCATCTCGAATATCTTATCGGCGTCTTCATTTCTCTGCATGTATCCCTTGTCACGTACGGCAAGTTCAAGTCTTCCGTCATCCATGACCCTTGCAACCCTGGCGGTTACCTTCATTCCGGGAACAAGCTTTTCCGCCGCTCCGAACATTTCCTTCTTAGGGATAAGCGCGGAATACTTATCATCAACCGCAACAAATGCTCCGAAGTTATTGCTGATCAGATAAAGAGTTCCGACAACCGTGTCATCTTTCTTGTAATCGGATCTGTCCTCGAGGCTCTTGTAAACGTCCATCTTGGCACAGAGTCTGTCTGACTTATCCGCATACATGGTAACCAGGATCTCATCGCCCTGTTCAACCTTGTATGTCTGCTGCGCGTAGGGAAGGAAAAGATCCTTCTCAAGTCCCCATTCGAGGAATGCACCGATCTTGGTAACCTGCAATACCTTAAGTCTTGCAAGTCCTCCGATCATCAGCTTGGGCTCCTGAAGAGTTGCTATCTGTCTGTCTTCGGAATCACGGTATATGAATGCATCAAGCTTATCCCCGACCTGAGTGCCCTCGGGAACGCGTGATGCGGGAAGGAGTACTCTTTCTTTATCCGAATCGGGCGCACCCTCTTCCGCAAGATATACTCCGAAGTCGACTTTTTTAACGACCGTCAGTTGTTGTTTATATCCGGTTTTAATCATTTGAATTCCATTACGGCGTATGGTTTGCCGTCCTTATCTTCAAGGGAGACTATATGTCCCTCCTGAGTTTCTACAAGTCTGGGATATATCACATCTCCGAGAAATGCCTGGGAGAGATATCCGACTCTTATTTCTCTTATCTTAACATCTTCCGGAAGAAATGATGCACCCATTGCAACATATTTTCCGTTATTGACATGATGATTTGCATCCAGATGCACATTCTGAATGGTGATGGGAAGCTGTTTCTCACCGCCTTCGGGAACAGCTATCTTGCGGTTAAAGGGCTTCATTTCAAGTGGCTCTTCCAGTACGTATTTTTCATGCATAAGTTCGTTGGTTCTGACGGGAAGATAGGTCTCGGTACTAAGAAGTGACCAGACAGATGCGGCTCTTACGATGACCTTACCATCCATCTTGATACCGAAGCATCTCTTGCCTACGAATCCTTTGAACTCATAAGGAAAAGTAAATACCGTAATGTGGTCGCAAAGCTTCGGAAGGGCATCTATCTCAACCTGCCAGTTATTGATAACCCAGAAGAAATTATTCTCCCTGCAGTAATCAATGCCTATTCCCAGATCCTCCGACTGGAAAGTAGAACAATCCTGAAACAGATCTATAAGTGCGGGGATGCTGAGTGTTTTATTTTCATCCACTTGATGATATCCGACTCGGATGTCATATTCGTACATTCAAAGCTCCTTAACCAAAAGTTGACATCAGTATCTCGAAAAGTCCGGAAAGAAGGAACAGGATCATTCCCACATTTACTATAACAGTGGAGAATTTCTTGCCGGAAGGGATTTGAATTCTGCCGGGCTCAAACTTGGCATGTCCTCTGGCAAGTGTAACTATCAGGATAATAATTCCGGTGATCATAAGTCCGAGTACCAGGAATATGTATCCGCCGTATAGCAAGAACGCCTCGGCATTTTCGGAAATAAACTCTCCCAGTACGTTTACATCACCGGTTTCAAGCATTTCTTCGAAGCCATCCACATCCGCGGAGTTAAGGACAAGAAGAGGCAATACGCTTCCCATGAAATTAGCCGTTATGTGATATCCGATAGTGATGAAGATATTTCCCGTTCTCAGATATACGTATGCAAGGAACGCACCGAACATGAATGCATATATTCCCTGCGTAAGGTTTCCGTGGAATACGCCGAACATCATACCGGTGACAAGAATAGTTACCCAGTCACCGTAGGGCTTGAGTCTGTCGCAAAGGAGCTTTCTGAATAAGAGTTCCTCGACAACGGGTCCTACCATTACCATTACGATAATGTTTACCCACATCTCACCCGTAAGAACAAGTTCCTGAACGGAGTTGGTTGATGCCTGTGCATCGGGGAAATAAGACTCGATTATGGCACCGATGTAGGAACCGGCGATACTTCCGACGTACATGAGGCTGTATCCTACGATGTAGCCTCCGATTATCTGTCCTGCGGTCCACTTGTTACGTGCAGGAGCTTCCGCCGGTACTCTTTTCATAAGGATCCAGCAAAGGGGTGCTCCGATCAGATACATGGGAAGGATGGATGAGAGTATCCTTACCAGATAGATATCCGTTGCATCGGGGCAAAACAGCTGCATGAAAAATGCAACCGCGATGGTAGCTACGAGTGCGCAGACCCAGAATAAGAAGTAGCTCAGTCCGATGTTGCTGAATGCCCTTTTTGCACTCTTTTGGTCAAAATAAGGCGCCTGAGGCATTCCGTAACCATACTGGGGATAGACGGGCTGGACATAACCGTTCTGAGGAAATCCGGGCTGAGGGTAACCGTTTTGGGCATAGCCGTTCTGCTGATATCCCTGCTGTCCATAGCCGGGCTGCTGGTAGTTCGGTTGCTGGTAACTCTGCTGCCTGTATCCGTATTGGGTATATTCATTCTGCGGCTGGTTCTGTGGCTGCTGATTGAATTGATTATTGTTTCCGTCCAATATCGTTACTCCTATAAATGGTTAAAAAAATGCCGAGGACGGTGTCCTCGGCTTTTAGCAGGGCTACAAGGACTCGAACCTTGAAAATGACGGAATCAGAATCCGCTGCCTTACCATTTGGCTATAGCCCTATTTGCATTACGAAAACACATTATATATAAAAGCTCTAAAATATGCAAGAACTTTTTTTGAGAATTATTTTTCGGGGTCAGAAAGCAGATGGGATATGAATTGTCCGGCCGTTCTGCCCGATACTCCGCCGTGACTCATCTCCCACTGATCACTGAGCAGGAAGAGCTTTTCGTCCTCCATTGTTATGCCGTTTCTGTCGGCAAGAGCCCTTACGATGGAATGATAAAGAGTGCGATCGGGCTTGTAATATCCGATGGTTACGCCGAAACGGTTAGCAAGGGAAAGTTTCTCTTCCATGGTATCCGATCTGTGGATATCACCGTTTTGCTCAACATCATCCCTGTCGGCCCACATCTCACGGATGAGATGGCGCCTGTTTGAAGTCGCATATATAAGAATATTCGAAGGCTTGGTCTCAAGCCCGCCCTCTATGACAGCCTTAAGGAACTTATATTCGGACTCATCCTCCTCAAAAGAAAGATCGTCCATATATATAATGAATTTGTAATTGCGGTTCTTAACTTGGCTTATAAGCTGGCTAAGGTTTCTGAACTGATACTTGTAGATCTCGATCATTCTGAGACCGCGATCGTAGTACTCATTAACTATTGCCTTAATGCTCGTTGATTTACCGGTTCCGCTGTCACCGAAAAGCAGAACGTTATTGGCCTTTCTTCCTTCGACAAAAGCCTCGGTGTTACGGATGAGTTTCTCTTTCTGAAGCTCATATCCGTGAAGATCCGAGAGAACCACGTGCTCCATATTTGCAAC
>JAEEGL010732574.1_pt1 | contig 12553 bp, 14 predicted proteins | sample 9134231 | NCBI WGS metagenome assembly JAEEGL01 (sample SAMN16246548, study PRJNA631951) | gut metagenome | biome: gut microbiome; feature: rumen; material: fiber-attached | host: Bos | place: Iran: Karaj | collected 2018-10
GCTGTCCGCTGACAGTGAGGCTGGTCTTTTTTCCGAAGAAGTCCTTGCTGAAATCCACCCTTCCGTTGTCCTTCTTGGGGACATTCTCGAGGTTGAGGGTGGTTACCTGGAACATGTCGCCAGCACCTTCGGCGTCAGACTCGGTGATAAGGGGGGTGTTCAGATAAACGAACCCCTTGTCGTTGAAGAACTTATGGATGGCAAAGGCCATTGCGTGACGGATCCTCAGGATAGCTCCGAAGGTATTGGTCCTGGGACGCATGTGAGCAACCGTGCGAAGATATTCAAGGGAAGTGTCCTTTTTCTGGAGTGGATACCTCATGGGGTCGCATTCGCCCAGGACTTCGATCTCGCTTGCCTGGATCTCAACCGCTTGTCCGCTTCCGACAGACTCGACAAGGAGTCCTTTGACTGCGAGGCTGGCGCCCGTAGTGATCTTGGCGATGAGAGCTTCATCGAATTTGGCCATGTCGGCTACGACCTGAATATTATTGACAGTCGATCCATCGTTGAGCGCGATGAATTTGATCTGTTTGTTTCCTCTTTTTGTCCTGACCCAGCCCTTGGCGAGCACTTCCTGTCCGGGTGCAGCCTTGAGCAGTTCTTTCACCTTTTTTCTTGTGATTTCGCTCATTCTTGACATAGTTTTACATATCTCACAAATATACTAAAAAAACAGCCATGACAAAGGAAGAAATGCATAAAAAAAGGACACACCCTAAGTGCGTCCTTTTTCAATGCTATGTCCTGACGGGTTACTGTCCGGCCTTGCGGGCGGCGTACATGATCTTCAGGGCGGAGCAGCGCCTAAGCTCCTGCTTCACGTCCGTTACAATACCCATCCTGACATCTTCATCAGCTTTGATATCAACCTGCATCAACTGTCTGTCGGTCTCGCTCATGGCGTCGCGCTCGGCGGCGATGAAGTCGCGGATGTCGTTGGTTGTCTTGAAAGAGTCATTGAGCTGGATCCTGGCCTCGGTTCCGAACTGGCTCGCATACTGAGAGTTCGGGGAACCGATGTAGATGTAGGATGCCAAGTCCTTCCTTTCAAGCTTTGCAACCTCAGTAGCTTCAGGCAGATGGACCCTGACCTTCACTTCACTTGAACGCATCTGCGTAGTGACCATGAAGAAGAACAGGAACATGAACACTATGTCGGAGCTTGTTCCAAGCTCGGGCATGTCTTTCTTACCACTTCTTTTGAAAATAGGCATTTGTCAATCCTCCTGAATTACTTTTTGGCTACATCCTTAGGCTCTGCCTCAGAAATGTTCTGCGGAATGGCTTCCCTGGCGATCTTCTGCTGGTCCTCTGAGCAGGCATTGTAAACCCTGCCGTAGTGCTGGCGGCAGAAATCGTCGCGGATTTCATTGATGGCCCTCACAAGTTCATTCTGAACTGCGATGTAGGCCTTGTAGCTTGTTCCACGGTCATTCTGAAGTGAGATAACTCCCTTTGTGACAGGATAATCACCGAATCCTTCGATGCTCTTGACTTCCTTCTCGGGAAGGTTGGGATCATCGTTGGGGTTCGTCATGAATTCCTTGATCTTGTCCTTGAGCTGGCTAACATCCATGAGCTGGTCACCTGCAAACAGCCTGTCGGAAGAGTTGATCTTCACGATAATGATATTGCGCCTGTTGACCTTCGTGTCCTCGGTCTTCTGGTTCTTGTCAGGCATGGGGGGCAGACGGCGCACAAGGCCGGACTGCTGGTCCATGGTGGAAACCATCAGGAAGTAGCACAACAGAAGGAACGCGATGTCGGCTGTTGATTGGGTGTTCAGACCCGGAGTTTTTCTTTTAGCCATAGCCGAAAATTATTTGTTGGTGATAGCGTTTCTGATGACACCGACAATGATGGACAGTATGGCTGCGCCACCAAGGATGTACACCAGGAGCATGATGGTATCAGTCAGTTTGAGCCAGGTTGCACTTGGCTGATTCTTGACATTGACGACGGGATCGCCGGAAGCGAGTGCGTAGGCTATTGCCACGAGCACCGCGATGCCGACAATCACGAGCAGGGCCCTGAGCAGGCTCTTCGGATTGTTCTTTGCGGCTTGGATGATGGCGAGTCCCAACAGGATAACTACTGCTGCGATGAGCAGGAAGTAGCTGTACCTGAGGAGAAGATTCACCGGGCCTTCGTTCGATGCCTCACCTTTGAGCAGACACCAAATTCCAACCACGATGCCAACGATACCCAGCACCCAGCCGATTATCTTGGAAATTTTGTTCATTTCAATCGATTCTAAAAGTGATTCTGACTAAACTATAATTATTTGGACTTCTTCTCGTACTTCGCAAGAGCGTCGACGAGGTTGATGGAAGCCTCCTCCATGTCGATCGAAAGAGCATCGATCCTGGAAAGGATATAGTTGTAGAACACCTGGAGAATCAGAGCAACGATAAGACCACCGATGGTGGTGATAAGGGCGACCTTCATACCTCCAGCGACGATGTTCGGGGAGATGTCACCCGCAGCCTCGATAGCATCGAAAGCCTTGACCATACCGATAACCGTTCCCAAGAATCCGAGTGAAGGAGCGATAGCGATGAAGAGGGAAATCCAGGAGAGGTTGTTCTCCATGAGGCTCATCTGAACGCCACCGGAAGAGGCGATTCTCTTCTCGACCACGTCGAGGCCTTCGTCATAGTGGAGCAGACCGTCGTAGAAAATGCTGGCGACGGGGCCCTTGGTGTCGCGGCAGACATCCTTAGCCTTCTCAACTCCGCCTTCCTCGAGAGCCTTCTCGACCTTGGCGACAAGTTTCTTGGTGTTGGTCTTCGCGAACGACAGGTAAAGGATCCTCTCGATAGCGAGGGCAAGACCGAGGATCAAGCAGAGGATGATAGCGGACATGAAGGCCGGACCTCCCTGGATGAAGTAGGACTTGATCTGCTGGTGGAAAGGAACATCTTCGCCGGTACCCTTGAGAAGATCCTCGGCGGAGAGCTGCTGGGGAGCTGCCTGCTCGGTAGCGGCAGCCTCAGCGGGCTGGTCCTGAGCGGATGCGATGCTAGCAGAGAAGGTAAGAGCACCTGCTACTGCCAAGAACATGAAAAACTTTTTCATAACCGTTTTCGTGTGTTTTAATTAATAAAGTATTAAAAAGTTATCTTAATTCTGACTCAATTGGGGGATTCCGAAACCCTCCACAAAACCGTTGCAATTTACTAATTTATTTTCAAAAGGCAAGGGCTACTTTGAAATTTCTCCCTTAAGATTATCACCAAGGTGGACTTTGATCCATTCGTTGTCGTCACTTTTACCCATCAGATAAAAGAGTTTTGCAAGCGCGCTCTCAGTGGTTATGTCGATTCCTGAGACCACTCCGGCCTTTTCAAGGGTCTTTCCGGTAGCGTAGAGGTTCATATTGACGGAACCCGAAAGGCACTGGGTGACATTCATCAGAACTTTCCCCATCGATGCGGCTTCCTTGACTATGTCGATGAACCATTGGGCGGAGGGTGCGTTTCCGGAACCGTAGGTTTCCATGATGACAGCCCTGGTTTCCTTACCGCAGAGGAAATACCTCATTACCGTCGGTGTGATGCCGGGATGTACTTTCAGGATCGAAACCCTTGTGTCAAGTGAAGTTGCAATCTTGAGAGGTCCATTCCATGATTCGGGCTTGAGGATTGCCTGGTGGTTGTATCTGATGTTGATTCCGGCTTCGGCAAGGGCCGGATAGCCGGGGGAGCGGAAAGCCCTGAATTCTTCAGAACTGACCTTGGTGCACCGGTTCCCCCTCAGGAGCAATGAATCGAAGAATATGCAGACCTCAGGTACGAGCGGGTGGCCCTCGGAATCCTTCGCTGCTGCAATTTCCACTGCGGAGATCAGGTTTTCCTTGCCATCCGTCCTGGGCACTCCTATCGGAAGCTGGCTTCCTGTAAATATTACCGGTTTAGCAAGGTTCTCCAGCATGAAACTAAGGGCCGAAGCAGAGTAGGCCATCGTGTCAGTTCCGTGAAGCACTACGAAACCGTCATAATCGTCGTAACGGTCCTTGATTATGGTTGCAAGGGACTGCCACATCGAGGGCTCGACATCGGAAGAATCGATAAGGGGATCGAAGGTGTATGAATCGATCTTCAGTCCGTACTTGTCGAGTTCGGGTACTTCTTCCTGTATCTGGTCGAAGTCGAATGGTTTCAGGGTCTGGTCTTTCGGATCCTGTTTCATGCCGATGGTGCCACCGGTGTAAATCATCAGAATTGAAGAACCTGTCATATTCCGAATAAGATTTTGGCGTTTCGAGTAGTTATTTCAGCCACCTCTTCGACTGAGATGCCTTTCAGTTCCGCTACTTTTGATGCTATGATGGGTATGTAGGAACTATCATTCCGCCTTCCGCGAAAAGGAACCGGTGTGAGATAGGGTGAGTCAGTCTCCAGAACGATACGTTCAAGAGGTACTTTCCTTACTATCTCAGCGAGAGAGGCATTCTTGAAGGTCACCACACCTCCAACCCCCATGTACCAGTCCCCGAGCCTTTGCAGCTCCATGAAACTCTCGTAGCTCCCGCTATAGGCATGCATATTCCCCCTCAGGCCCCTGTGTTCCTTGATTATTCCAACGAAGTCTCCCATCGAGTCCCTCATGTGGATGTTCACCGGGAGTCCCCTTGAAGCCGCGTAATCCAACTGCCAATGGAGGGCTTCTTTCTGCTCCTTCTCGAATTCCTTTCCTTCGTGATAGTCAAGACCGATCTCTCCGACCGCAACTATTTCCCGGTCTGAATATTCAAGCATCCTGTCAATCTCCTCTTTCCACCCTTTGTCAACTGAACCCGGATAAAGTCCAAGCATTGGACGCAGGACATCAGGATGCCTTTTAACAAGGTCAAACATGGTCCTTCGTTCCCTGCTGTCGACATCCGGTTGGAGCATCAGTCCCACTCCTGCTTCCAGGGCACGGGCGATGTAGGCATCCTCCTCTCCGGAAAATGCTTCATCCGAGATGTGGCAATGAGTATCAATGAAGAACATGTCTTCAAAGATACTCATTTTTCCCGATTACTTTCCCATCCTAGGAGAACAATGTTGGAGAAGGTCGACTGAAATGAAACCGTCGCATTCCAGGGAAGTAACAATCCTGCTGACCTTGCTGTAGGACCATCCCAACAGGGTACAAATATCGTCCATCCCTATCCCACGCCGCTTCTTTATTGTCATGGCCAGTTTCATCACATCGGCAAGATCTTTTTCAGGAAGATCCGAATAACAGGACTCTACTGAATTCCGGAAACCATCTTTGAGGTGAATGTCGGATGAACCCAGCCCAAGTTTGGTTACCAGGTCCGAAAGGTCTCCTATAGGAGATGCTACGTTTTCCCTTATCAGAAGATTGCATCCTTGGGACAGAATGTCGTCTATCCTCCCGGGGAGGGCGAATACATCCCTGTCATAGGAACTGGCCAGTCTAGCCGTCATCATGCCTCCGCCTTTAACTTTGGATTCGACAAGAATGGTTGCCTTCGACATGCCTGCTATTATCCTGTTCCTTCTGAGGAAATTAATCCTGACAGCTTCGGTTCCCGGGGGATAGTCCGAGACAAGGGCACAGCCTTCAGTCATGGAAATTGCCTGTCCGGCACTTCTGTTCCTTGGGGGATAGAGGCCGTCTATTCCGGTTGCCATCACAGCGACAGTAGGCAGTCCGAATTCCAGAGCCGCTTTGTGGGCGGTAATGTCAATCCCTATTGCCAAGCCGCTAATTATCAAAGGTTTGACTGTTGTTTTGGAGAGTGCCTCCACAATCATTCTGCACCAGTCTTTCCCGTAATATGACATGCTGCGTGTCCCGACTATGGCCACCTGGGGACGGACGTTGAAAACTTCTTCCGGAGGGGAAATCCCTTTATAGTAGAGTCCGAGCGGAGGGTCGCTACATTCCGCTAGAAGGGAGGGATAGCCTGGCTCTCCGGGGCATATGAAAGCACATCCTTCCGCCTGGAGCCTTTCCAGTTCCATGGCGGCAGATTCGTAGGACTCCCAGGAGATTTCAGGTGCGTATCTGGTTCTTGAATATGCCGCGAGGGCATCATGGACGTCTTTTCCGGCATGCCGGAAAACTTCAACCGCTCCGCCGAAAGTTTCGACGAGAGCGGCTCCGGTCTTTGGCTCGAATCCAAAAATCCTGTTGAGTGCGCAAAAGCACACTCGTTCCTCGTTGATGTTTTCCATAGTTCATTAGTTATCAGTTTAAGTTTTATAGGACTAGCATTGCGTCGCCGTACGGACCGAACCGGTAGTCTTGCTCCAGGGCGACCTTGTAGGCATTCATTACATTGTCAAACCCTCCGAATGCGGCCACCGCCATGAGCATGGTTGATTCAGGCAGGTGGAAACCGGAGACCACTGCATCCGGAACCGAGAAATCATAAGGAGGGAAGATGAACTTGTTGGTCCATCCGTCAAAAGGCTTCACCTCGTGGGTCGTGGTGACGTAAGTCTCGAGTCCCCGGACCACCGTGGTGCCTACGGCAACCACTTTGTGTCCGGAATTCTTGGCCTTGTTGATTACCTCGCAAGCCTCAGGCAGGATAATGATCCTCTCGGAATCCATCCGGTGCTTGGAAAGGTCCTCCACATCCACCCTGCGGAACTGGCCGATACCCATGTGGACAGTGATGAAAGCCTTGTCGATGTCTTTGAGGATCATGCGGTTGAAGAGCTCACGGCTGAAATGTGTTCCAGCTGCCGGCACTGCCACCGCCCCTTCGTTTTTGGCGAAGATGGTCTGGTAGTTCTCAATGTCCTCTGCCGTGACCTTGTTCTTTACCCATTTAGGTACGGGCAACTCTCCCAGGCTGAAGAGGGACTGCTTGAAGTCTTCGTACGGGCCGTCATATAGGAAGCGCAGGGTACGCCCCCTGGAAGTGGTGTTGTCTATCACCTCTGCCACCAGGCTCTGGTCCTCACCGAAGTAGAGTTTGTTGCCTATCCTTATCTTCCTGGCCGGATCGACGATCACGTCCCAAAGGTGCTGCTCGCGGTTGAGTTCGCGCAGGAGGAACACCATGATGTCGGCTCCGGTCTTCTCTTTCTTGCCGTAAAGCCTGGCAGGAAAGACTTTCGTGTCATTGAACACGAAGGTATCCCCCTTGCCGAAATAATCAATGATGTCCTTGAAAATCCTGTGCTCGATTTCACCGGTGTCCTTATGGACAACCATGAGTTTGCATTCGTCGCGCCATCTTGTGGGCTCCTGGGCCACACGCTCCTTCGGGAGGATGAACTGGAATTGAGAGAGTTTCATATAAATAAACCGATACCTATATAATACGGTAACTATTCAGAAAATGTTTCAGATACGAGCTTCGCGGAAGACTTCCACAATAGAGGGATATGTGTTTTTCAGATAGGGTGACAGTCCGGAGCGGGCAACCCATGCGGCTTTAGTGATGTCCTCCTCGCGCTGGGGAGTAAGGTCAACCGGATCGGTGTAAAGCATGTCGTACCACCAGGTGTGCTTGAGGTGCCAGATTCCGTCACGGCGGTAGCAATGGTCGGTGACGCAGATCAGTTCCCTCAGCTTCAGTTTCAAGACTCCGGTCTCTTCCTGAACCTCGCGGAGGGCAGTGACACTTATGTCTTCACCTTTCTCCTGATGTCCCTTTGGCAAATCCCAAAGGTCATTCCTGCGGATCAGCAGCACGTCTCCACGACGGTTGGAGACAAGTCCTCCTGCAGCATTCACCTCCTTGAACTGGGCGCAGAAGCCGTGGTAAGTCCCTTCGATGTCATCCGTCGGAATATATACCCTCGAGAGGGAACCGGACGTTTCAAACATGTCCACTATCGAGGCTATGTCCGGTGCCTGACCAAGATGCAGCTCGATCGAATTGGGGTCGGACAAGGCCGGCTCGTCAGGAGAGCAGATCAGTATACATCTCTTTTCAAGGTAGATCTTGTGCATCTTGAGGTTTAAAATTGCTATATTTGTAAGTTAAGCTGCAAATTTAGCAAATCATTTGAAAGAACATGGATTCCATCGAGAGAAAACTGGCGGCGGAATTGCTGCGTATCGGTGCGGTGCTCCTCAGACCTGACGAACCCTTTACTTGGGCTTCAGGCTGGCATTCCCCGATTTATTGCGACAACAGGAGGATATTCTCGGACCCCGGTCTAAGGTCCTTCGTTGCCGAGTCTCTTGCTGCAAGGGCTGCCGAACTCTATCCGGGAGCCGAAGTGGTGGCTGGAGTGGCTACCGGAGCAATCGCGCATGGAGTTCTCGCCGCCGACAGGATGGGCAAGCCGTTCGTCTATGTCCGTCCCAAGCCAAAGGACCATGGTACCGGCTCCATGATAGAAGGAAACCTTCCCAAGGGAGCCAGGGTGGTAGTGATCGAGGACCTTGTGTCTACGGGGATGAGCAGTCTTGCTGCAGTTGATGCCCTTAGGGCAGCCGGCGCAGAAGTGCTGGGAATGGTGGCGGTGTTTACCTATGGATTCGATGTGGCAGCGAAAGCATTCGCCTCGAAAGGAGTATCCCTGTCCACACTCTCCAATTATGGTGTACTTGTTGAAGAAGCAATCAGGTCGGGTTACATAAAGCCGGCCGATTCGGAGGTGCTCCGCCAATGGCGTGAGGACCCGTCAGGATGGAATAATAAATAAACAAGGAATATGTCAACAGAAATAACCAGCAAGCACGGACTCGTGTCCAAGTCGCCTTTTGAGCTATATATGGCCTTTGTGGACATGCGGAATTTCCTCCAGATGCTTCCTGATGACAAGAGGCAGGATGTGGTGGCCGACTACGACACGATCACCGCTACGGTCCAGGGTTTCAAGATAGGTGTGATGGTCAAGGAGAGGGTGCCATATTCAAGGATTGAATTCATCGACAGTGGAGCACCGTTCAGTTTTGGCGGCACGCTGCATTTCGATGCATCTTCCGATGAACCTTCCAAGACCGATTTCCATATTGAGTTCCATGCCGATCTCAACCTGATGATGAAGATGATGCTGAGCGGCAAGATCAAGGAGATGATGGACAGGGTCGTTGACGGTCTCGTATCTGTTTCTGAGGGCAGGATGCCCGAGGGCCTGGATGAGGAGACGATGAGGCGGATGCAGGAAGAGTTGGCCAGGAGACAGGGTCAGTAGGCATGCAGGGATTGGATGACAGGGTCCTGATGGACATCCTTGAAAGGGCGGTAGGGCACGATAAGGCCGGTCTGTCCTTTGATGCATTTTCACAGTCTCCCTCCGTCTCCATTCGGTACAACCCGTATAAACTCCCTTCCCCGGAGGGTAATGATGTGCCTTGGAACAAGTACGGAGTGATCCTCCGGGAGCGGCCCCGCTTTGTGATGGATCCGTTGTTCCATGCGGGATGTTACTATGTGCAGGATTCTTCGGCGATGATAGTCGGACATATGGTCAGGGAACATCTCGACTGGTTCGAAGGTTTGGGACGGCCTGTCCGTGTCCTTGACCTTTGTGCTGCACCGGGAGGGAAGGCCACAGATCTGGCTGCTTCACTGAGAGATCGTTTCGGCGATGGTTTCTTGCTTGTGGCGAATGAGGTCATGCGTGCCAGGGCCTCGGTGCTGAGCGATAACGTAGCAGTCTGGGGTGACCCGAATGTGACTGTCACAAGTTGCGACCCGAAATCCTTTTCCAGACTCGAAGGCTTTTTTGATATCATTGTGGCCGATGTGCCTTGCTCCGGCGAGGGGATGTTCCGCAAGGACCCCAAGGCTGTCGAGGACTGGTCAGAAGAAGCCGTTGCCCTCTGTGCCTCCCGTCAAAAAAGAATCCTGGCTGATGCATGGCCTTCCCTCAGGGAAGGAGGGATTCTCATTTACTCCACTTGTACCTTCGAAGAGGCTGAGAACGATTCTAATGTGGAGTGGACAGCAAAGGAACTCGGGGCGGAGCCGACGGCTTATGACTATTCCAAACTGCCAGGAGTCATTCCGACACGTAACGGCGGACTCCTGATGCCCGGTTTCGTACCTGGGGAGGGTCAGTATGTCTCTGTCCTTGAGAAGACCGCTGAGTCCGGCTCTACCCGCCTCGGACCGGAAGTGCTTCACACACTCAGGAGCGGCCTGGTCAAAGGGACGACAAAAGGGAAAGACCTTGTTCCTTCGGCCGACTGGGCTGTCAGTATATTCCCTCCCACAGACATTTACCCTACCGTTGAATTGGATCGCGAGACGGCTCTCAAGTTCCTCCATCGCGATGGCATATTCATTGAAGGCCAACCTGAAGGCTTCCTGCTCGTTTGTTTCGAGGGGCACCCGCTAGGTTTTGTCAAAAACATTGGAAGGAGATGGAACAACCTCCATCCCCAGAACAGAAGGATAAGAATAGATTTATGAATATGAAGAGATTTGTTTATCTGGCTGTCGCAGCAGTCCTGGCCGTGATGCCGGCCGTTGCCCAGAACAAGCCTGCCCAGAAGGAGTATTCCGACCGTTATCAGCTCCTGGTTTCCAAACTGGGAAGCACAGGGGTCGGAATTGAGACCGTTCTCCAGAATTGGGGGAAGGATTATCCGGAAGACCTCGACATGCTTCTGGGAAAGTTCACCTATTATCTGGAGAAGAGCCGTTCCTCCACTTACGAGATCAAGGATCTCAAACGTTATCTCGGGAAGGATCCCATCATCACCCTCAAGGACTCGCTGGGCAAGAATGTCAACTATTTCCAGATTGACAACTATGACGACGAACTGTTCGGCAAGGCCACACAGGCGATAGACAAAGCCATTGAACTGAACCAGGACAGGCTGGATTTCCGCCTATACAAGATATCCGCCCTTCTGGGCTATGAGAAAGAGAGTCCGGACATGGCTCTTTCAAATCTTAAGGCCCTGATTGATTACGACGGCCATAACCATCCGAAATGGGAGTATCCAGGTTATGTTTCGGACCCTAATCTTTTCCCTTCCCTGATGCAGGATTGCTGCTATGCCTTCTTCCTGCTCGGAACACCTTCGTCTTATGAAGCTTTCAAGGAACTGTCGGAAAAGATGGTGACCTATTATCCGAAGGCCTACGAGTACACGACCAACATCGGATCTTACTATCTGGTTTACAAGCACGACAGCAAGACTGCTCTCAAGTATTATAATAAGGTACTTAAAAAGGTACCGAACGACTACGCAACCCTAAAGAACTGTGTCCTTCTGGCCAGGAATGACAAGAATGTCAAACTTGAAAAGAAGTATCTGCCGATGCTGATCAAAGCGACTGAGAACGAGACTGAAAAAGCCTCATACCAGGCCCGCCTTTCTACGCTGTAAAAACTTGACGGATAAATAAATATAGGTATGGCACGGAATCTTCAGTCAAGACGCAGCTTCATCAAGACCGGAATAGCAGGATCGGTGGCTCTGGCCGCCGGAGGGTTCCCTGCGATGGCTTCCCAACCATCCTCTTCAGAAGCTGGTCGCACGGCAATATGCACTCAGGGCGACCTTGGGGTCAGGATCTATTCTGATAAGGTCAAGGAACCTGTGAAACTGATGCTGATCTCTGACACCCATCTGTGGATGAGCGACAGTCGCGAAGATCCCTTCAGAGAGTACAGCAACCGGATGTCCAAGGCCTATAATCATACCAAGCATTTCCAGACCCTTGAGGAGACCCATCCGGAAGAAGCTTTCAGGAAGACTCTTGAGATAGCCAGGAAGGTGGCCCCTGATGCTATTTTCCATCTTGGTGACCTGGTCAGCTTCCCTTCTGAAGCTGGGGTGGAATGGGCCAGGGAACAACTCGATGCCACAGGAATACCGTGGTACTACGTCTGCGGCAACCACGACTGGCATTATGAGGGAATGGAGGGGACGGAAATCGAGTTGAGGAATGAGTGGACAGCCAAAAGGCTCTCGACACTGTTCAAAGGGAGGAATCCCCTCCTGTATAGTGTGGATGTCAAGGGCTTGAAGGTGGTGATGCTGGATGATTCAGTCTATGAGATCCTGCCAGAGCAGTTGAGCCTTTTCCGCGAGGAAATGAAAGAGGATAAACCTTCCTTGATGATGTCGCACATTCCACTTTACGCCCCTGGTTTCCCTGTTAGCTATGGTTGCGGCCATCCGGACTGGAACGCGGATACTGACAGGAATTACAAGATCGAGCGTCGGCAACGCTGGCCGGCTGGAGGCCATTCTGAAACCACTTTTGATTTCTGGAAGGAGGTTATCTGCAGCCATAAGGAGCACAACCTTCTTGCGACTTTCGCCGGTCATGTACATGCGCAGTCATCAAGCCTTGTGGATGACTGGCCGCAGTTTACCTTGAAAGCTAACCTTACAGGTGCTTATCGTATCGTTGAAGTACTTCCTATTCCTTAATCCAGGATAGATTGAAGCGGTAGTGGAGGCGGCTTGAAATCAGGTGGATGACTCCGTCAGGAGTCTGGGTACATGCGAAATAGCCTCTAGGTTCAGCGTGGGTGGCATCCATCTTGAAATCTCCAGTCCAAGCGCCCCCTGCTGTCTCGATCCCTGATCCGTCAGTCAGGAGTTTCCTGACGGGCCATGTTTTCCCTTCATCGTATGAGAGATGGATCGTCATGCC
>JAEEGL011703037.1_pt1 | contig 12553 bp, 16 predicted proteins | sample 9134231 | NCBI WGS metagenome assembly JAEEGL01 (sample SAMN16246548, study PRJNA631951) | gut metagenome | biome: gut microbiome; feature: rumen; material: fiber-attached | host: Bos | place: Iran: Karaj | collected 2018-10
ATCAATTAAAAAAGGAAATTAATTTCCTTTTTTTCTTGTGTATAAAACATGTTCATAATTTATACCATCATCACTATTTTTAGCAAGTGCCACTCTATCCCATTCATCTTTATTAAATGTTGGAAAATATACAGTTGCATCCTTAAATTCTGCATCTATTTCAGTTAAATATAATTTCTCACATAAATCTATAAATTCACTATAAACTAAAGCACCACCAATAATAAAGATTTCTTCATCAATATTATTATATTTATTTAAAAAACTATCTATATCTTTAAATACTTCAACTTCTTCTGGAAAGTCATCAATAGAAGATAGTACAACATGATGCCTATTTGGAAGAATTCTTCCAAGTGACTTAAATGTATTTTTGCCCATAACTATTGTTTTACCAGTTGTTGTTTCTTTAAAAAACTTTAAATCATTTGGAAGATGCCATATTAGTCCTCCATTATAGCCAAGTTCATTATTTTTACCTATTGCAGCTATTATTGATAACATATAAGTCCCTCCTTATTGACTTATTGGAAAAGATATTTTTCCATGATGATTATAATCAACTACTTTTATATCTTTTAAATCAGTAGAATGATCAAAATCATAGAAATTCTTAACTTCTGGATTTATCCATAATTTAGGAGCTTTTAAGTTAGGTAACTCTTCTCCTCTTCTAATTTGTTCTTTTATTCCATCTATTTGATTAACATATATGTGTGCATCTTTAATTGACCAATATAATTTTCCAGGTTTAAGTCCACTAACATGAGCAAGTAAATAAAGAAGTACAGAATACTGAGTAACATTAAATGGAAGTCCTAAAGGTACATCACAACTTCTTTGGTGAACCCATGCATTTAATTTGCCATCGGTTACATCCCATTCAGAAGACCATACACATGATGGTAAAACTGCTGTATCTAAATGTTTATTTTGCCATAAGCTAATAACCATTCTTCTATTGTTTGGATTATTTTTAAGACTATCTAATAAATTATCCATTTGGTGATATTCTTTAACTATCCATCCATAAGCAGTTCCAATAGTATGCGCCCACTTTTTTCCAAAATTTTTAGTTATTTTTTTCTTCACTAATTTTCCATTCTTACCAGGGACCATCTGAGTTGCTTCCCATTTACCATCTTCATTTATTTCCCATTCATCCCAAATATGAACATTTCTTTCTTGTAACCATCTAACATCATTACTTTGAACTTGGTATATCCATAACATTTCAAGTATCGCTTGTCTATAAAATAATTGCTTTGTTGTTAAAAATGGAAATTCTTTGGATAAATCAAATTCGAAAGAATAAGCAGGTATCTTAATAGAATTAGTACCAGTTCTATTTTCTACTTCTACTCCTTCTCTTAATATTTTTTTACATAATTTAAGATATTCTTTATCCCATCTAGACATAAATATACCTCCTTAAAATCTCGTCATTTTTTTGATTTCAAAATTTTCTGTTTCAAGAAATTTATCTATGGATTTTTTTATTTCATCAAATATTTCATCTATAGACTTAATATCATCAATATTATTAAATTTATTTGTTTTTAAACAATTAATATATTCCCAATTATATTGATTTGCTATATCTATATAAGTATTTTCTGCATTTCTTAAATGTTCTTCACTTGATTCATTTCCATCAGAATATTTTCTATTTTTTCTAAGTTCTCTTGCAGCTTCAAAAGGCATATGTAAAAATATTACCTTATCAGGTCTTGGAAGTTCACATAAATCAAATTCTAATATATCAATAAATTTTAGTATTCTATCTCTTTCTTCTTTTGTTTTTGCTTTTCCAGCTTGATGTCCCATATTAGAAGTTGTATATCTATCCAAAATAATAACATCATTTTTATATATCTCATCTTCAATTGTTTTTAGAAAATTATATCTTCTATCCGCAGCAAAATATAAACTACTTACGAGAGGATCAACATTCGCACTTGTTTCATCAAAAAAACTTTTTTGAATTTCTTCTTTTCCTAAATAAGGCCCACCAACTATTTTTCCTGTTGGTGAATCATATATTGGAAATGAAAAACTTTTAACTTTCAAACCTTTTTTTAACAAGTTATCAAGTAATTTTTTACTTTGTGTTTCCTTCCCTGAACCATCAGTTCCTTCAATAACAATTATCTTTGCTCTGTCCATAATTCCTCCAAAAAAATAACATAGTAAATACTATGTTAAAAATACACGCTTAACATTAATATTACCTCTATACTCATTTTATCATACATATATTATTTTTCAATTTAAAAGTATATTTTTTACAGTAAAATTATGATATAATTTATTCGGTGAAAAGTATGGCTGAACAAAAAACAATTGTATTTAAAGTTAGCGATAATATTAAAGAAAAAATGATTGAACACTACAAAGATATGGTTACTGGAAAACCTCCATATTCTATCTTTCAAGTTAAAGACTATGATTGTGTCACAACTCTATATGAAAGTGGAAAAGTAATGTTTCAAGGAATTGGTGCTGATATAGAAGCTAACATGTGGAAAGATTTAGAGATGCACTTTAATAATAGAAATATAGATTCTGAAATAAAACAAAAAGAAAACAAAGAAGATGATAAAACATACTATTATTATGATGCGATTGGTAGTGATGAAGTTGGTACCGGAGACTTCTTTGGACCTATTATTGTTACTGCTACTCTTGTTAAAAAAGAAACAAGAAAATTACTTGAAGAATTAAAAATAATGGACTCTAAAAAAATGACAGATGATAAAATACTTAGATGTGCTCCAATATTAATGAAGAAAATACCTTATGTAACTTTTACTCTTTCAAATGTTAAATTTAATGAACTTACTAAAAAAGGATTTAACATGAATAAAATAAAAGCTATACTTCATAATAAAGTTTTATATGAACTTTCTCACAAAGAAGAAAATAACTATCATAAAATAATAGTTGATCAATTTACTTCTCCTAAAAGTTATTTCACTTATTTAAAACAAGAAAATATACAAGAAAAAGTAACTAAAATAACATTTCTAACTAAAGGTGAAAGCAAGCATTTAAGCGTAGCTGCTGCATCAGTTATAAGTAGATATTTATTCCTACAAGAAATGGATAAACTATCAAATAAATATGGAATAACCATTCCAAAAGGTGCTTCTAATGGGGTGGATAAAGTAGCAAAAGAAATATTAAATAAATATGGTAAAAAAGAATTATCATCTATAACAAAAGAAAATTTTAAAAACACAGAAAAAGTTCTAAATAATTAGAACTTTTTTAATCGCATTCAAATAAGCTATCTAACTTATCTCCAGTGTAAGTTTTAACGACTTTACTATCTTTATTGAATTGTGTATCACAGAACATTGATTTAACATTATCAATATCCGGAACATCAAAGTTATGTAAGTTATCATCATTTAATAAGTAACACCTTTTAAACATAGAAGAAATATTATCTACTTTTTTAGTATTAAATTTCTTTAAGTCGACATCAACTAATTTGCTACAATTTTCAAACATAGAAGACATATTTTGAACTTTACTAGTATCAAAACTATTAACATTTAGTTTCGTAATAGACCAACACCCTAAGAACATTTCACTCATATCAGTAACATTGCTTGTGTCAAATGTTCTAAGATCCAAATCACCCACACCAACTAAATAATAGAACATTCTACTCATGTTTGTAACATTAGAAGTATCTAAATTAGATAAATCCAATGATTTTAAATTAGTTAAATAATAAAACATACCTTCAGTCGATTTAGAATGTCCAGTATCTAAATATGTCATATCTATTGATGTTAAATTATATAAACCAGCAAACATATATGAAGCATCTCTATTAGCAGCGACACCACCATCAGCGCCAATATATAATTCATACATACTATTTTTGTCATTATCTAAATACCAAGCCATAACACTTTTATCTTTTTTATCTGAAGCATCAAATGAACCTAATACTTTTTCTGGAACAACATTTGTAGGCATAAAAGTAATTGTTTCTACTCTGTGTGGTTCAATGTTTCCACCAAATACATCTAATCTTCTTCCAGATAATCTATCATATCCGGCAACAGCAATAGAACTTAATTGTTTAGAACATTCAAACTTTTCATAGCTACTTCTTCTAACACTAGTAGTATTATTTTTTTCATCAGTCTTAACATAATAGTGATCATCAGTTGCTTCTAGAGAAGTAATAATCCCATTATTATCAACAATAGCGCAATATTTTAATTTATCCTTTTGAAACCTAATTCCTTTTACAGAATTACTAAAATAATGAATTACTTCACCTTTTTCATAAGCTTCATCATATTGCTCTTTTATTTCTCCGCAAAGATCTTTAACTTTAGCAATAAAATCTTGTCTGTTTTGATTTTCTTTTCTAGCAAAAATAATAAATAGAATAATAGTTATTATTACAAATATCATTCCACCAAGAATAACCATTAATTGCTTATTATCTTTACTCCTTTTTACTTTTTCCATATAATCACTATCTTTCATTATCAATTATACAATTACTATTAATCTATGTCAATTTACAATAATATGTAAAACTATTTTTTTAAAATTAATTTATTTAAACAGTCATTACAAATATCATCATACTCTTCCTCACTAATAATTTTTTTTAAATATTGATATCTTATTTTTTCTAGATACTGAGCAGTTTTATTTTTTTTAATAATTCTTTCTAGTTCATCATATTCATCTAATAAAAAATATTCACTATCTCTATAAGATGACAATCTAAAGTATTCATATAACTCTTTTATTTCTTCATCCATTATTTAACTCCTAATGTAAAAAAGACTAGCATTACCTAGTCTTTGACTTTTTACTTTCACCTTTCTTATGAACATTATCAGGTATTTCAAAATGTTTTGATGCTTCTTCCATCATTAATTCAGGATGAGCAAACAAGTATTCAATTGCCTTTAATGCTCTACAAAAATAAAAGCCATCTGCAATTCTTTCATCAAGTGTTGCACCTAAATTCATTACATATTTTCCATTATCTTCTTTTATATCACCAAATGTTACTAAACCAGAAGATGTTCCTAAATTAGCTAAATTATGATATATACCAGGTACTTTAAATGTTCCAATATTAGATACAATTAAACTACTATAGTAGATATTTTCATCAGCAATACTTCCTGGTAAGCCAAACTTTCTATCGACCCACTTTAATATACCAACTAAGCATGATCTAAGTGGTCTCCACAAATGTCCAAGCTTATCTATTACATTATTAGCTCCATCAGTATTAGCAGTAGAATTCTTATCTCTAATCTTATCAATTCTTGCCTTTAAGTTTTTAGATACATCTTCAATAGTATCACTTTTCCCTATTGGAAGGCATGTCATAAATTCCTCACTTTTTTCATTCATTTCAGCTTTTGCAACAAATGCAACAGATACCTCATCATGCTCATATAAAGTTCTATTTTGAATAAATCTATTCAATTTGGGATATTCATATATTAATTTACCCATGATAAATACAAACCCATGAAAATAAGTAATATCTTTATTCTTTTCTTTTAATTTCTTCATATATTTAACAAATTCAGTTACATCTATATCTGAACTCATAAATACTTCTGCTTCACATCTATTTGGTTTTAAATCAAACATAATGTTTTGCATTCCAGTTACATCTTTAACTTTGTGTCCTTTTCTTGCCATTTTATATCTCCTTTAATATATTATATCATAAAAATCATTCACACTCTATAATTGTTTTAACATTTTTTTCTTTGTCTATAATAGCATAATAATCTTTACTATTTAGTTTTTTATAACATAAGTAAACAATATCATCTGACTTTATTTCTTTTCTATAAGTTATTCTTAATTTATCATATTCACATGAACCATAATAATCAGTTAAATAATCAAAATACTTAACATTGTTAACATGATTATTAAAATCTAAATCACTTTTTCTAATGATAATTTTTTTCTTTTTACTATATTTTTCTAGTATATTCATATGTTCTAATTCTTTATCTTCAAATGTAGATAAATCATTATGACAACCATATATATTTATTATTTCATTAGATACTGTTTCATATGATTTAGTTTTCAAATTAAATAATACCCATTTAGATGTTGCTTTTACGTATAATTCATTATTTATATATACTTCAAAATCCATATAAGAAAAGCATTTATATGCATCTCTATTCCAATTCTTAATAGTTATTTCATCACCATATTTAGGTCTTTTAATAACTTCAATTTTCCAATCTATTACAAACCAAGTTAATAATGTTTTAGGAATATCTAAAATTCCATGATTAAGTGAATCAGAAAAAAAAGAAGCAGTATTTTCAAATATAGTTATTAATGCTCTATTTGTAAGGAGAAAATTCCTATTTACTTCATCCACTCCAATTTTATGTTTTCTTTCATATATCATATTTATCACCACTATATTATTTATTTTTTATATTATTAAAAATTTCATTACTTTTTTCTCTTAGATAATTTGAATCGGATATTAGTTTATCCAACTCTTCCTTAGAATAATTATTAATAATATAATTAACTATTGTAAATGCATAACTATATTTGTTTTTTCCATAATTATTCCACTCTTTTTTTAATCGATTAAAATCACAATCAGATAAATCAATTACATTATAATTTTGATTAGCAAGATTAGTAGCAAGACCTTCATTAAACCAAGTAGTTTCATAATAATCATTATTTATTTCATCATTACAAGCATGAACAAATTCATGAAGAATCATTTTAAGATAACTATTAAAGTCTTCATCTTTATGAGTTGTGTATTCCTTTTGATCTTCAAAACTTAATATCCTAATAGTATTACTAGATTTATCGGTATCTCCTCTTTGAAAGTTTTCATATTTACCATATTTATTAATAATATAATCTCTAAATTCATTGAAAGGCATAATAATAATTTTATATTTTTGACTTAGCTTATCTATATTAAAGAAATCTAATATTCTTTTTTCATTATCTCTAATATATTTTACTATATCATCTAAATATGATAATTTAACTTTACTATCTATAATAATATTATTTAATTCGATAATCATACCATCACCAAAAATATTATACCATAATAAAAGACTAGATAATCTAATCTTATCATTAATATGTTATTTTATCTTTATCTTCCATATATCTTTCAAATGCTTTAATAGCATCTTCTCTATTCATCAACTTAAGATCAAGTATATCGTTATTTTGAATACCTTTTGATAGACTTTCTATATATTCATATATAAAATCATCTCTAAACCCTATAGAAGCAGCATCTTCTTTAGTATTACCGTAATAAACAGTCTTAATATTAGACCATATTATAGCAGACAAGCACATTGGGCATGGATAACAAGAAGTATATATTTCGCATCCACTTAAATCATGAGTTTTAAGATTACTGCAAGCATCTCTTATAGCAACCACTTCTGCATGTGCAGTAGGATCACTAGTTTTAATAACCATATTGAATCCTTTTCCAACAATTTTTCCATCTTTAACTATACATGCTCCAAAAGGTCCACCATATCCTTTTTCAAAATTCTCATTTGATAATTCAATCGCAACATCCATAAATTCTTTCATGTTTTCACCTCCCTAAGCCATTAACAATTTCATCCAAAACTTGATTTCTACTTTCTGATGTATCAAATGTCTTAATTCCATATTTTTTAAACATTTCATTAAAATATTTATTTCTTTCAACAAAATATCTAGCATTACCTTTTAATTCTTCATCATTACACCAATAAGTCCAGTCATCTTCAGTATCATATTGTTTCATATAATCATATAATTGTTCTTCATTTATATTATTATATGTAAGTCCAATTATTTCATATTTATCTTTATACTTGTCACTTTGTAAAAAAGGAATTATTTTATCAAAATCAATATGAGTACCTTCTATTACAAATTTAATCCCTCCATAAAAGGTAGTACCCTCGGATAATTCAGTTAAATATTTAATTAGAAATGGCGCTAATCTTTTAGCAGTATCAACAGCATCTCCATCATGATGAATTTGTAATTCAGGATATGCTTCAAATCCACTAACAATATTATCAATACATATTAAACTATATCCTTTTTCTTTAACTAGTTTTTTAGCAAGTGTAGTCTTACCACTTCTTGCAGCTCCTATTATTAATATATTTTTATCCATATAAATTCTCCTTTATTATTTCAAGATTTTCAATTTCATTATTGACTGCCCAATTTACTAGTAGATTTGCTTCTGTCATTATTAATGGTCTACCCAAATTATTTTTAGTATCATTATTTAGATACCATTTGTCTCTATCATTTATTCCATCTAAAGCGCCTACAAGTATTGTATTTATTCCAGGTATTATTTTCTTTATTAATGCATTACATCTTTTTAAATGAAAAGTACTTGTAATTAACATAACTGTGTCATTATTAGATAAATTTAATATTTTATTTACAAATAATATGTTTTCTATTGTATCCTTTGATTTATCTTCAACAATTATATCATTTTGATTAACACCTAAACTTATAGCATAATCTCGCATTTGATGTGATTCGGGTGTATGATCATTTGTAACGTTACTAATGCCATAACCTCCACCCATAAATACTAGTTTTTTTACTCTTCCACTATTATACATTTCAACTGCCTTAACAGTTCTTTCTTTTATTAACATTGCATTTCCAAAAACAAGAGCATACTTACATGAGTCACCATTATCACGTATGCCAGAAAAGACAATATTATCTATATCATTATCAGTTAAAGCTTTTCCTTTATAATCAGATAATTTCATCTTACAACACCTAAATAAATTATAACATAAAAAAGACTAGTTTTATCTAGCCTTTAATATAATTATTCTTTAATTTTTTATTAAAAAATGATTCAATTTTATCTTGTAATAAATCAATTTTACTTTCAATTCTTTTAAAAAGTGGCTTTTCTATTAAATATTTTCTAATTGCTTCTATTAATAAACATACAATTATTGTTATTAAAACAGAAACAATTAAATGAACAATTAAATAAGGAGATGACACATAATCTTTACACTTAAATATATTATTCCATAAGATTGGTCTAAGATAGTTATTATCTGAAATTAAATAAACACCAAATATTAATATACTAATACCATTTATAAATCTATTTTCAAATGACTTCTTTCTCATAAAAATATCAAATAGCGAACAACAAAATAGAATTACCAATGGTGAAGTTCTACTCAATAAAAATTTATTAGGATTATTCATAAAGCCAATATTAAGATGAGTACCAATTATATCAATAGATATTATTGAAATAATAACTAAGCAAGAAGAAAGTAACAGCAATTTTAAATTGTTTCTTTTTTCTCCAAATTTATTCTGAGGGTATTTATTAAAATAAGCTCCTATACAATATATCATTATAAATTGAATTAATTCATTTCCATAATAATTTTGATTTGTCAGTGTATGCAATATAACAAAAAATAAAAGCATTAATAATATGAATAAAATATGTTCTTTTCTACTTAATGTATTTAGTAACCTATTAATATATGGATGAAATAAATAAAGCATAATATAGCAAGTTGCAAACCAATATTCTTTAAATGTAAATGGCAAAAAAACTTTTATAATATTTTTAACAGATAAGGAAGTTAAGCCAAGAAAATATAAAATAAAATAAATAGAAACTGAATAAAATAATATTTGAAATAATAAATTAATTAACTTTTTAAGTTTTACTTTCTTAGAATTAGACAAATAATAACCAGATATCAAAACAAATAATATTGTTCCAAAGTTTCCAAGTATGAATATTTCTAGAATAAATCTATTAATCCCCAAATTAAGTTTAGATGTTATTCCAAAACCAATTCCATGTACACAATAATGGCTAAAAACAATCATTATTATTGCTATTATTCTTAATAGTTCAATGTTAGAATTCCTAATCTTGCTCATATATGATCACCCTATATGTCTATTATATATTAAATGAGTTACTGCGTCCATATTTAATAATACAACATAAAAAGAGACTAATTTTATATAGTCTTAATTATTAATTATGTCTTATAATTTTTTTATTGTTGTAAGCATTCTTGGATGACAGCCTTGTTTAAAATAAAATTTTAAAGCTAAATCATTATATCCAAAAACATCTACAATCGCATATTCACATCCAGATGATTTGAAATAATTTTCCATCTTATTCATTAATGCTTGCCCTACGCCAGAACTTCGAATTTTTGATGTTACAATTAATTCAGTTATTTCTCCTCTTTTAGGGCATTTATAATCTAAATAGTCATATTCGCTGTATGGTGGAATAATTCCCATTATTAAGCCAATGACTTTTTCTTCATCTATAGCCAAATAACACTTGCCTTTATTATTCACAACCTCTTCCAAATCAATTAATGCCATTTTTTCTCTATATTCTGGATGAAGCTGATCTAATTCATCTTTATCTATAGTCAATATATATTCTTCTAATTCAACAAGCAAATCTCTTACATCTTCTAGATATTTATCTTCATATTCAATGATTTTCATTCTATCACCAATATAATTATATCATAAAAAAGACTAGTTTTACCTAGTCTTAATTATTACTTATTTTTCAAATTTGCTTGTACTATAATCTCATTTGGAATAAATAAGACAAAAATTATTTTAAATCATTTTCATTTTTATTAATTGTATATAAAAGAAAAACTGTTGAATCTTTTATAAAAGAATCTTCATATACAAAACCTAACTTTTCTAAAACTCTTTTTGAGCTTGCATTTCCATCAACAGTATCAGCACTTATACTTTTTAAGTTCAACCTATTAAAACCAATCTCCAATAACTTTTGACATGCTTCAGTGCAATATCCCTTATTACAATAATCATAATCAAAAATATAGCCAATCTCTCCTGTGTTGTTTTCTTCCCTAATATTCAATCCAATTAAACCTATTGATGTTCCATCTTTTAAGCATACAGTTAATTGTCCTGCTAAACCTTTATCAAATTTTTCAAGTTTTTTCTCAATGAAAGCTATTCTTTCTTCTCTAGTTTTATTTTTAATACCACCTAAATATTTTTGAGTTTCCTCTTGCCTATCCATTTTTAGAAGCATATTTACATCATCAACAGAAGTTTTTCGTATAATTAGTCTTTTCGTTTCAAATGGCAGTAATGAAATAAAAATCTTGTTTTTCATTTTATCACCTATAATAATTATATCAAAAACTACAATTAATTCTATTATTTAGTTTTCTTTTTTACTAGTGTCTTAATTCCCTTTTTTAACTTGCTATTTTCTTCACACATTTCAAAGCCATATTTTTCTAATACATCATAATATACTTTAGCAACAAAAGCTACTCTATAAGCATAATCTTCGACAGGGAATTTGATCTCAACTCCAACTTTTTTCATAGTATTCATAACGTCAACACCCATACATTCTAATAGTCTTGTAGCTACATAATCCTTTTTACTATGATTTTCTTTATAAAAATCACTAATAGCATAATCATTTTCTTTAATAGCAATTGGTTGCCAAACTCTAATATTTCTAATTTGCCCTTCGGCTAAATCAGGTCTATTATTTCTTCTTTTGTTAAAGTATTCTTCTAGATGAAATTTAGTAACTACTGCATATACATCACTAATATCAAAGACTTGATCATACATACATGGAATATTTGGTGGACAAGTTGGAAGCTTACCAAAATTAGGACAACCATATTTATGATTCTTATATGGTCTTATACACATACTTCTTGGAGATAAACATTTATCTAATTTATCGCATTCAAAACAATTATCTTGATATCCATGATCGAGTATACATTCAGGATATATAATAATTGGATTTACTTTGTATATTTCCTTTTCCATAATATTCCTCTTTCAATTAGTTATATATTATAACATAAAAGACTAGTTTTACCTAGTCTCTTATACTTTTATAATTAATTGTTTTTTGCTTTAACTCTAGCTTGTAAACCATAAAACTAAGTATAACTTAACGGAATGTGACTACACTCCATTTAGACTAAAATGACTTATTTTTTCTTATTAAAATTAATTTTTTTAATTTTAATTCCAAACTTTTCTCTTAATTTTTTAATAACAATATTAAAATCTTTCTTTCTATTCTTTATACAAAAACGATATAGTTTATAATAATTTTTATAATTCTTTAATCTATATTTTTGAATATAATCATAGGTTTCTACACATTCAGCTAATCCAATTGCATATTCTTTTTTTCTAGCTAAATCGATAATAAAACTATCACAATAAACATATATAAGTTGATTAGCTTTTGCTGGTTTATTTAAAATCATACATATTTTTCTAGTTATATAATGATTAAAATAAACAATATTATAATTTTCTATTATTTCTTTCATAAGAATTGGTATTAACCTATTTGTATCATAAACATCTTGGAATTCATTTTCATCATGATTCTTATATTTATGAAATAGTTCTAACTCTAAAATTTCATTTACTTCTTCAGAAG
>JAEEGL014077903.1_pt1 | contig 12553 bp, 4 predicted proteins | sample 9134231 | NCBI WGS metagenome assembly JAEEGL01 (sample SAMN16246548, study PRJNA631951) | gut metagenome | biome: gut microbiome; feature: rumen; material: fiber-attached | host: Bos | place: Iran: Karaj | collected 2018-10
CGGAAGATGTTCACGTTAGGTGTCCATACGGAGAGACTGCGCATCTTCATGTCCTCACCCTTCAGGTCGTACATACGGTGGTTGTACTGGGCGCGGAACTCAGTGCTGGCGATATCGAACACCTTATACAATAATGCGGGGTTGAACGACGCAGCCATACCTACAGGCTCCGGGAAGTTGGTGACATTGCCCATGTTGGCAGCACCGTGAAGGGCCTCGCTCCACCAGAAGAATTTCTTGATACCCAGACGGGGGATGGCAGGACTCTCGTCGAGCATCAGCTGGGCTTTCTCTTCAAGTGTGAGGCGGCTGCACAGGTCGATGGCACGCTCCTTGGCACTCAAATTGGGGTTTTGATACTTAAAAGTCTGTGCCGACACAGGTTGGTCGACACAGATGAAAATGAATAAGGTTGATAACAGGTAATGATGACGTTTGAATAATTGAGTTAGCATATTTATTAATAATTGGTTTCTGCCGCAAAGATACAAAAAATTGTGAGATATACACTTATATGTATGTCTCACAAACTTTTGTTTTTGTCTCATTTGGACGTCTCAAGGCCTATTTTGCTACAAAATAGGTCTCTCCGGCCACTGTATCGATGTCGTATTCGTAGATTTTCCTGATGGGCAGCAATTTGAAATCTTTTAGCTCTGACGAGTGTAACGGCTCACGAATGAGGGCAGGTGAGAACAGCGGATTGGGGCAGTCGCCTTGGGCTGGTTTCAACCCTTTACCCTTGAGCGGCACATAGGAACGCAGGCGCAGGGTGCCACCGATGGTTGACTGGATGGTGGCGGTCTGCAGGGTACCGTCCTGCCAGTTGATGGACACGATGAAACCACCACGGGCACGAAGTCCTTTCACCTCACCGCTGTTCCAGGCATCGGGCAAGGCGGGCAACAGATGCACGGCACCGTCATGACTCTGCACGAGCATCTCGCAGACACCTGCAGCACAACCGAAGTTACCATCGATCTGGAAAGGCGGATGGGCATCGAAGAGGTTGGGGTAGGTGCCGCCGCGCGGTCCCCTTTCGATCGAGTCGGGAATGAGTGTCAGCATGTTCTTGATGATCTGGTAGGCGTGGTTGCCGTCGAGCATACGTGCCCAGAAGTTGGTCTTCCATCCGAGACTCCAGCCTGTAGCCATGTCACCACGCTGTATGAGGGTGTTTGAGGCAGCAGTAAACAGGTCGGGATGGGTGTAGGGCGAGATCTGGTTTGAGGGATAGAGGCCGTAGAGATGGGAGATATGGCGGTGCTCGTCCTTCGGGTCGTCGGCGTCGATGAGCCACTCCTGCAGTTGACCATAGCGACCTATCTGCATGGGCGGTAGCTTCTCAAGAGCGTTCTTCAGGGCGGGATCCGTCTGCAGACCGAGGATCGTTGCGGCATTTAAGGTGTTGGTCAGCACGTCGAACACAATCTGGTTGTCCATCGTAGAGCCAGCAGTGACGGTGGTGCCCTTTCCCTGTGGTCCGTGCTCTGGAGAGACGGTGGGAACAGTCATGAGCCAGCCTGCAGCCGTTTTGATTTCACCATCCTTGGGATAGGTCTGCATATACTGCAAGAGGAACCTGGCGGCGCCTTCCATGATGGGATAATAGGTGCGCAGGAATTCCTTGTCGCCTGTGAAGAGATAGTGCTGCCATAGATGGGTGGTGAGCCAGGCACCGCCCGTGGGGAACATGCCCCAGGTGGTACCATCCACAGGACCGGCAATGCGCCAGAGATCGGTATTGTGGTGGACTACCCAGCCGTCGCAGCCATACATCTCACGGGCTGTGAGCTGTCCTGTCTGACTCAGGTCTTTGATCATGTCGAAAAACGGCTGCTGGGTCTCGGCAAGGTTACCTACGAGTGCCGGCCAGTAGTTCATCTCGGCATTGATGTTGATGGTGTATTTCGAATCCCAGGGGGCGTTAAGCTTATCATTCCACACGCCTTGCAGATTGGCGGGCTGACCACCGGGCTGTGAGGAGGAGATGAGCAGATAACGGCCGTATTGCATCATCAGCGATACCATGTCGGGGTCGTTGCTGTCAGCAAAGGCTGTCAGCCGCTGGTCGGTGGGGAGACTCCTATTGGGATTGTCAGACGAACTGGAGATATTCAGGCTGACGCGCTGGTACTGCTCCTGATAACGACGGATATGATCATCGAGCAGCTGAGCGTAGTTCTTTCCTTTCAGGGCCGACATCTTCTGGTCGTTCTTCTGTTTGGGATCACCGCTGATATCCTGATAGTTCACATAGTTGGTAGCTGCTATAATATATAAGGTAACGGTGGTGGCTTTTACGATAGTCATACTCTCTGCACCGTCAACGATCTCTCCGTCGGCCTCTGCCAGAATGCGGCATTCGGCTGTGAGCTTCCCGGGGATGCCTTCCTGTTCCACATTCTGGACAGTGGCTGAGAGCTGGTGTTGAGACACGCTACGACTGACTGGCAACTGACTGTCGTAGGCGATGTTGAACGTCAGTGCTTCCGGCTGGTCAGCTTGCAGACGGACGATGATGACGGGGTCGGCCTGGGAGGCGAACACCGTGCGCTGGTAGTTCACTCCATCCAACTGATAGCTGGTTGTGTTGACGGCATTACCGAGGCTTAGCTCACGCTCGTAGCTGGTGGTCTGCTGCGACGCTGTGCCGTAGTCGAAGGCCAGTTTCAGGCTACCCAGCGGCAGGAAACGCATGCCGTGAGGCCCCTTGAAGAAATACTGGTCGATGAGGGCATGTGCCTCTTGTTCCCGTCCCTGGAAGATCAGCTGTCGCACCTCCTGCAGATGGGCCTTCGCCTCAGGACTGTTGTTGTGATGAGGCGAACCGCTCCAGAAGGTCTCTTCATTTAACTGGATTTCTTCTGTTGCTACGCCGCCATAGATCATGGCGCCCAACTGTGAGTTGCCTACAGGTAGTGCCTCCAGCCAATGGGTGGCAGGTTTGTCGTACCAGAGTTTGTGTTGCTGGGCTTTGATGGTGATGATGCCACAAGCAATAAAAGAGATTGTTACAAAAAAGCGCTTCATCTTTATAAGATTGTTGATTTATTGGTTGCAAAGTTACAAATAATTTTTGAAAAGCTCCACATTGCAAATCAAAAAAAAACTCCGGAGTTCTGAAACGCCTTTCATTAACTCCGGAGAAGGAAAAACTACTAACTACTAATATAACTAAAACAATTTTTAAAATTCTGCTGCAAAGATAGGACTTTTTTTAGAAATATGTTTGATGATTTGTCACATTTGCTTTCATATTTGTTTCATCTTTCAAAAAAGCCTGTCTTTTCGCTAAAAATATCTATTTAAACAGATGCGGAATAAACTTCTTCAGGCCTCGGCGCCAGGTGAGCCACTCATGGTCTGTACCTGTTGATTCGTAGTACTCGGCCTTGATGCCCAGTGCATTGAGGTCGTCAACCATCTTCTTGGTACCGAACATCTTATCCATACCCTCGGTGCCACTCATCATGAAGAGGTAATGAATCTGTTTGTTGAACTCATCTGCACGTGTGAACACACCATCATAAGCCGTCTGCAGGTCAAGTCCGAAGATAGCACCGCTGAAGGTTCCCATATAAGAGAACTTGTCCATGTTGTTCAGCACGATATCGAAGGTCTGGTGTCCACCCCATGACAGGCCGGCCATCGCACGGTGGTCTCTGTCGGTGAGTGTACGGAACTTCTGGTCGATGGTAGGAATCAGGTCGTTGATCATCACCTCGTAGAACGAGTTGCCATAAGTGCTCATTCCCTGACGGTTGTCACCACCACGGAAAGGTGCCTTGATGTCGCCGCTCTCCATGACTACAATCATCGGCACAGCCTCACCAGAGGCAATGGCATTGTCCAAGATATGCTGCATGTGACCCTGTTTGCTCCAGCCTGTCTCATCCTCGCCCATACCATGCTGCAGATAGAGCACAGGATAGCGCTTCTTGGCATTACTCTTCAGGTCATACTCCGCAGGGGTATAGACCATAGCATGGCGCCACTCCTTGGTAGATGCTGCATAATAGTAGAACGAGCGCACCTCACCAGTGGGAACACCTGCCTGTGGACGGTAGTAGTCGCCCTCAGCACCCTCGGGAATCTCGATACCACCCGACTCGCGGTTGCAGCCGAAGAAGGTCTCTGTAGCGGGATCGATGAAGTTCACGCCACCAATGTTCATGAAATAATAGTGGAAACCGGGAACCAGCGGATCAGACATAGCCATCCAGCCTCCCTTACCATCAGACTGCATATCATATTTCTTACCGCAGATATCCACGATCACCTTGCGGGCCTCGGGAGCCTGGAGATAGAAATAGGCACGATTCTCCTTGTCAACCTTCGGGAACTCATTGCCGGGGATGGTTGTCTCGGCGAGGAAGGCATCGGCAGGCACCTCAATCTTCTTAGGCATCTCGATGTAGGGACGTTTGGGCTCAAAGCCCAGATGACGGGCTACAGCCTCACCATAGCGACAGCCCAGTTCACGATAGCCGGCAGCATCGAAGTGGAGCCTGTCGGGACCGTTGGAACAATCGTCGGAAGAGATTACCTGAGCGGTATGCAAGGTGTTCGGCAGCTCGTCGATCTGCTTCTTGCAGCCGATGCAGACGCCCTGGCCACCAGCCTGCACAATATTGCCGGCATAGAGGTTCACCTCCTCAGGCTTCAGTTTCAGGTCGCCGCAGAGGTTGTCGTAAACCTGCTTCACCATACCAGCCCATTTGGGATCGCCGGTGTTCGTTTCACCCTGGTGCATCAGGATACCTTTGATCACACCGTCCTTCTGTGCCTTCTTGGCGAGTGTTACCAGGCGCTCATAAGGATTATTGTTGTAAGCTTCGAGCATAGGAAGCATCCAGCCCGGTGCTTTCTTGATATAATCCTTGATGCTGTCGGTCAGGAAACCTTTGATGTCGATACCGCCGATAGCCACATGGATGACGCCGATCTTGATGTTCTCAGGCAGTGAGGTCACAAGGGTACGTCCGAACCAGTCGGCAGGTGTCAGACCCGTGTTAGGACGACAGAGTGGGGGGATGGCCTCATACCACTCACCCATCTTACGGGCGGGTAGCGTCTCTGTAGCGGGGTAGTCAACGGCGGGCATCCACAGGAATCGTGGACCCGGACTCTTCAGATCCTGTGCTTCAGGTTTCGCTGCACCTTCCATATTAGACTGTCCGAAACAGAGGAAGATGTAGAAATTGGGATCTGGTTTCTGAGCGTTTGCCGACAGGGCGACAACACTCATCAGAATAGTGATAATCAGTTGTTTCATCATGTTGTTGTTCGTTATTATATGATACTTATTATTGATTACTTATAGGTCTTTGGCGACTCGGTGCCGAAGAGATACTGGCGCTGGTAGCCTCCCAGGTCGATGACGATCTTCTCGAACACGATACCGGGATCCTGCGGATGGATGGTCAGTGTATGGCTGTCACCCTTGCCGACAGGCAGTTCCACCACCTGCTCCACCACGCGACGGGCGATGGTGGGGTAATAGATTGAATAGATATTCTGGGGCTTCTCGTTCAGGTTGCTGTTGAAGTTCACGCTGACTGGCTGTCCCTCATCGATACTGACCTCATAGATGAGTCCGCCTTTATCAAGGAAGTCGAGGGTTGACTTTGTCACCACATGTACCTTGACGGTAGCGGGGGTCTCTCCCTGCCAGCGATAGGTCAGCTTGCCACCATCGGTGCCAACGGTATAAGGCATCAGGGCGATGCCGCTCAGGGTACGGCCCATATACGGGATCACCGTCCACTTGGCCTGACTGGCGTCCGTGCGGCTGTAGGTATGCTCAGCCTCCATGCTGATATATCCGTGACGGGGACTGAAGGTGGGGCCTGTGGCGGGCTGAGCCACCTCTTTCAGTTCAGGACATACGTCGGCAGGGAACCAGTCGTTCCAATCCTTGTAGCTGATATGCTTCTGGGTCATCATACCATCCCACTTACCACCGGCAATCTCCTTGTTATATTGCAGGTTCAGCACTGAGTCACGCTTGAAAGCCTGACGACAGCGTTCTGCCCAGCAGTTGGCTTCAGGATCACCTTGTTCTGCCAGTTTCAGGTTCATGGCCTGGGCGTAGTACATCTCATAGATGTTACCCATCGCCTGTACGGGGAAGAGGATGATCTGGCGATAGGCATCCTGGTATTCGGGTTTCAGCGTGATAAACTGGCGCAGGGCGCGAGCTTCCAGAGCCTGGTACTCTGCTACCACACGGGCAAACTCGTCGGTGGTATAGGTCTTAGCGTCGAGCATCTCAGAGGTGATGCGACCATTGTATTTGCTGACGAGGTTCAGGATTGAAGCTGCCTCACAGGCCTGATCTTCACCAAAGCTCTCGGCACAGAAGGCACGGGTATGACAGAGCAGGTTGTCTGCGTTGTATTTCTGGGGATTCCAGGCCATGTCCATGAAGAGTTGGATGGGGTATTCCATCGGTTTCAGGTCACCAACATTTAGGATCCAGAGCTTCTGGATACCTCCGTTGTAGGCCAGCTGCAACTGTTCCCACATGTTCTGGGTCGGGGTGACGTTGATCCATTTTGTGTTACGAGGTGCACCCACGTAATCCACGTGGTAATAGAGTCCCCAGCCACCCTTACGCTTCTGTTCCTCAGCTGTCGGCAGTCGGCGCACGTTACCCCAGTTGTCATCGCAGAGCAGTACCGTCACGTCGTCAGGCACACGCAGACCGGCATCGTAATAGTCCTGTACCTCTTTATAAAGTGCCCAGATTTGCGGTGTCTCCTTAGCCGGACGCTTGGTCACCTCCTTGATGATGCGGCGCTGGTTGTCGATGATATTCTCCAACAGCTTGGTGTCGGTGCTGTTACCCATCGCCTCGTCGCCATCGCCACGCATACCGATGGTGACGATGTCGTCAGTACCTTTCATGCGCTCGATACCCTCACGGAAGAAACGGTCGAGGTTATCTTTGTTGGTAGAGTAGTTCCAGGCACCCCAACCCTTACGGTCTCTGGCATACTCCTGGTGGTTACGTGCCATCGGCTCATGGCGAGAGGCACCCATCATGATACCCATCGCATCGGCGGCCTTCAGGTTCTCTGGGTCGTGAGCAGCGAAAGCCCAGCCCCACATGGCGGGCCACAGGTAGTTTCCCTTCAGACGCAGGATGAGCTCAAACACCTTGGCATAGAAATTGTGATCACCGTAGTCTGTACCGAAGGTGTTCTTCACCCAAGAGGTGAGACAGGGTGCCTCATCGTTCAGGAACAGACCACGATAGCGTACGGCAGGCTCGCCGTCAGTAAATTCGCCTTTCTGGATATAGAGGTCGGCATGCTTCTCTACGGGCACGTCAGCCCAGTAGTACCAGGGTGACACACCGATCTGGCGCGACAGCTCGTAGATGCCATATACCGTACCACGCTTGTCACTACCGGCAATCACGAGTTGGTTACCGATAGTCTTGATGATATATTTCTCCGTTTTACCCTTCAGGTTGCTGAGCAAGCCCTGCTTCACCCAGGCATCGATCTGCTTGTTCACGCCCACCGTTCCGATCAGGATCGTTGGTGCAGCCTCGTTGAGGGCGGGTTTCTGACCTGTCACCTGCTGGAAATCGTTCTGCAGGTTTGCGGCTGCCAGCTGCACACAGGAGTGCTCTCCGGCAGCATAGCCGATGGTGGGTTGTTGTAACTGCCATGTCTCAGCCTGTGGCTGGAAGGTCACGAACTGGTCGGCTGCCTTGGCAGTCTGAGGGGCGATGAGACAGAGGCTCATACATAGCGCCATACTTGTCTGGCGGATCATTTTTCTTTTCATAAGTCTGTTTTATAGCTTGATTTGTCGGCAAAGGTACAATAAAAAAACGAAAGTATATGTACACGGATGTATCATATACTTTCGAAAATGTTTCAAGCCGCAAGGGCTGAATGGTTAGAAATCAAGGATGAGGCTCTGACGAGGCTTGAGATCCAGATTCTTGGAGAGATCGTAGTAGCGACCGGTGAGGATATCCTTCACCTTTGAAGCAGCGCCGATGACCTCTGCATAACGTTCCACTTCCATCGTGGCGGGCTGACTGGTGCCATTGAGGATGGTGAGAACAGTCTTGCCCTTGTATTGACGGGCGATGACATAGATACCGTTGTTGGGGATGAACTGTATCTGCGAGCCCTTCGTGATCGCCTCATTACCCTGGCGCCAGTGCAGCAGACGGCTGGTCCACTGGAACATGGCCTGTTCTGCCTTCGTGCGCCCTTCCTTCATAAAGGCGTTATGGGCATCGCCTGGGAATCCGCCAGGGAAGTCCTGACGTACATTACCGTCAGTTACCTCCTTCGTGCCGTTCATCAGGATCTCTGTTCCGTAGTAGAGCTGCGGGATGCGGTTGACAGTCAGCAACAGAGCGAGGGCCTGCTTTAGGGCCAGCGTGTCACAACCATTACCCAGGAAGCGATCCGTGTCGTGGTTCTCGATGAAGGCCATCACACTCGATGGGTTGGGGTAGAGGTAGTCATAGACGAACGAGTTGTAGAGGCGGTTCAGACCGGCAAACCAAGGATCGGTCTCTTCGTTCTTGGCCTGGTTCAGTTTGTCGAAGAAGCTGAAGTCCATCACGGTCTTCAGATAAGAGTTGCTCTTCGCAAGCTTTGAGTCCTTCTGCCAGGTGGCGGTATAGGCAGGCTCTGTCACCCAGGTTTCTCCCACGGTATTGAAGTTGGGATATTCCTCGTCGAGTTCCTTCATCCACTGGGCCATAGCGTCGGCATAGGCATAGGGATAGGTATCCATACGGATGCCGTCGATGCCTACGGTCTCAATCCACCAGATGCTGTTCTGGATGAGGTAGCGCATGAGGTGCGGGTTATGCTGGTTCAGGTCGGGCATAGAGGGTACAAACCAACCCTTGACGGTCTCCTTGAGGTCAATCTTCGAGGCATAGGGATCCACGACAGGTGTCAGCTTGTAAGAGGTCTGCAGATAGGCACTCTTGGCAGGCTCAGAACCATCACTGTTGGCGGTGAATCCCGTCATCGGGTCGCGTCCGCTCTCCTTCTCGTTCAGCCACTCAGGCACGTTCAACCAGTCCTTTGAAGGCATATCCATCGTCCAGGGGTGCTCAAAGCCGCTGTGGTTGAAGATCATATCCATCACAATCTTCAGTCCCTTAGCATGGGCCTCGTCGCAGAGTCGCTTGTAATCCTCGTTAGAGCCAAAGCGGGGATCCACCTTGTAATAATCGGTGGTGGCATAGCCGTGATAGGTGGAGAAACCGTTTTCTGAGTCAGGAGAGTCATTCTCAAGTACGGGGGTGAACCAGAGGGCGGTTACACCGAGATCCTTGAAGTAGTCTAGGTGTTCACGGATACCGTTGAGGTCACCACCATGACGGAGGGAAGGCTTGGAGCGATCCTCCACATAGGTACGCATGCCTTTGATCTGCTTGGGGTGGTTGACACCCTGTGCAAAACGGTCTGGCATGAGCATATAAAGCACATCGGCATTGGTAAAGCCCATCCGTTCCTCACCTTTCTTCTCGCGAGCCTTGAGCTGATAAGCCACCTTCGTCTTGTCGAAGTTCAAAGTCATTGTGCCTGGCTGGGCATTGCCGATGTTCAGGTAGATAAGCAGATAGTTCGGAGAATCGAGGCGCACCAGACTGTCGATGGTAACACCTGGGTAGTCGGTAGTGACACTGGCCACGTCACGGATGCCCTGACCATAGACCATCAGCTGCACCTGAGGATTCTTCATCCCTACATACCAGTCAGTTGGATCGATCCTGTTGACCACACTCTTCTTAGCTGCACTCATTGATAATACGTTTGCCATCAGGATGGCGGTTACAAATAAAATACGTCGCATAATGTCTTTAGTTTATTCTTTTGGTGCAAAGATAAACAAATTTCTGCTACGTTGTTCTCTGATCAGACTAATTTCTTCGGGACGACAGGATAAACGTTTGCACAACCCCCTAACCCTTATACTCCGTCGGGGTGACACCAAACTGTTTCTTGAAGACCACAGAGAAGTGGCTCTGGGTGCTGAAACCGCACTTATCGGCAATTTCCGACACGGTGTATTCCCCGCTTTTCAGCAGTTCGGCGGCACGATTGAGTTTATAGGTACGGAAGAAGTTCGAGGGTGTCTCGCCTGTCAGACCTTTGATCTTATAATAGAGCTTCGTGCGGGAGATCAGCAGCAGTTTGGTGATGCGGGTTACGTCGAGTTCTGAGTTGGAGAGCTCTTCCTCCATGAGTTTGTAGAGTTCTTCCATGAAGTGCTTGTCCTGACTGGAGAGTGCCTCCTCCATCTGGTCGTCTTCGGTGGTTGTAGCCTTCGCCAGCAGTTTCCGGATGCGGGCACGGTTCTTTAGCTGTGACTGGATGAGTGCAGAGAGGACAGCAGGCTCGAAGGGTTTGGTGACGTAGGCATCGGCACCCACATTCAGGCCCTCAACTTGGTTTTCTGCCGTGATCTTTGCGGTGACGAGTATCACGGGGATATGACTCAGCTGGATATCCTGCTTGATCTCCTGACAGAGCTGATAGCCGTCCTTGCCAGGCATGGCGACGTCGCTGAGAACAAGGTTCGGCTCTGCAGCACGCATCTCCTCGAGGGCCGTGTCGGCATCGAGACAGGTGATAAGATGGTAGTCGCGAGAGAAGAGCACACGCATATAGTTGATGATCTCTGTATCGTCATCGACAATGAGGATTGTGGGTCGGGTGTCCTCTGTGTGCTCAGCCTGTTGCACGGGCTGTGGCATGGCAGAGGTGTCGAACACCCGCATGTCAGCTACATTGTCGGAGACAATCGTCTGACGTTCCGCGTCGGTATAGGCTGTCTCGTTCATTGGATAGACAAACGTAAACATCGCACCAGTGCCGGAGGTGTTGTTCCTGGCAGTCAGTGAGCCATGGTGCAGTTCTGCCAGTCGGCGTGAATAGTACAGCCCGATACCTGTTCCCCAGTTGATGATGGCCTTGGTCTGGTTGTCCAACTGGTAGTAGCGCTTGAAGATATTCTCCAGCTGGTTCTCTGGGATGCCCTTTCCTGAATCAGCCACACAGATCTTCACCTGTTGGTCGGCCACATCTAGCGACACATCGATATGTCCACCTTGTGGCGTGAACTTAAGGGCATTGGAGAGCAGGTTGGATAGGATCTTCTCAAGCTTGTCGCCATCCGTCCAGCCCATCAGCGAGTCCTCCATGCCGAGGCGGTTGATGGTGACCCCCTTCTCCCTGGCATTGAAGACAAAGGTGTCACAGATCTCGTTGATCGCCTTTACCACATCGATCTGCTCCACATGGAGACGTAGCGTGTCGTTCTCCAGCTTATTGAAGTCCATCAGCTGATTCACCAGCTTGAACATTCGCTGGATGCTGCGCTGGGCGATGCTGAGCAGACTGCGCTCCTCGTCAGCCAGTGAGCTGCTCCTGACCAGTTGTCCTACAGGACCGGCAATCATCGTCAGAGGCGTACGGAACTCATGGGCAATATTGGCAAAGAAACTCATGTTCATGGCGTTCAGACGTTTCTCCTGTTCTTTCTCTATCTGTGCCTGACGTGCAGCCCTACGGGCCAAAACCACGCGCCGGGCATTGCGGTAGAGATAATATGCCAGGGCTGCCGCCAGTGCGAGATAGAGGCACCAGGCCCACCAGGAGTTGGCAGGAGCCGTCTCTACAATCACACTGATGGTGCGCACGTCGCTCACTGCCTCATCGCTGGCACTGTCGGTGGTGCGTACACGCAAGGTATAGTGCCCTGAAGGCAGGTTGGCATAGCTGGCCCAATGATCATTGCCTGCGTCAATCCAGTTATTGTCGAAACCATCGAGCTTATAATAATAATGTACGCGTTCGTATTCTCCGAAGTCAAGGGCTGTGAAGGAGATGGAGAAACTATTCTCGTTGTGGTTTAGCCGTACTTCCTTGCAACTGTCGAGTAAAGCCTCAATAGGACCTCCTGCCGAAGGGTGTACCAACTGGTTGTGGATCTTTAGGTCACTGAACAGTAGAGGTATATGCTGCAACGTATCGATATCAGCAGGGTTGAACACCGTGATGCCGTCGGTACTACCGAAGACCAGACTGCCATTAGGCAACTGACAAGAGGCGCGGTCAACAAACTCATCACCAGCGATACCATCGGCCTTATAGAGCGAGGTGATGCGTCCTGTCTTACGGTCCCATCGGTTCAGACCTTTCATCGTGGCTACCCAGATGTTACCCTGACAGTCTTCCTCGATGCTCCCCACGTCAGAGCAGGAGATGCCTGCAATGCGTGTTATCTCGTTGCTCTTCAGGTTGTAGCGCAGAAGACCGTTGCTCACGGTACCAATCCACACGTCGCCCTTGGAGTCCTGAATCATATCGGTAGGGATATACACACTCCGTCGGATGCATTGCGCCATCGAGGGGATATTAAGTTCAGAGAACTTCCCCGTCTGTGGATTCAGTTTCAGAATATTCTGTGAGAAGGCAGAGATGAGAATCTGACCATCGTTTAGTTTAAGTAGCGAAGGGATAAAGCAGAAGTCTGCATTGAAGGCCTGTTTGAC
>JAEEGL014637444.1_pt1 | contig 12553 bp, 7 predicted proteins | sample 9134231 | NCBI WGS metagenome assembly JAEEGL01 (sample SAMN16246548, study PRJNA631951) | gut metagenome | biome: gut microbiome; feature: rumen; material: fiber-attached | host: Bos | place: Iran: Karaj | collected 2018-10
CGGTGCCACCAGTCTGGATAAGTTCACCAGCGAGAACATCACCCGCATGGGCGTGAACTTCACCCCCGGCGAGGTCTTCGACAACCTCCGCGACGAGGCCGTGTTCGAGCAGACCACCACGCGTGCCGCCCAGGCAGCAGCTCTCGAGGCCGCCAAGAAGGGCCTGACCACCGCGGACTGGACTCCGACCAGCGACGAAGGCGAAGGGGAGGAGGAGCCCGAACCTTAAGACCAAGACCCGCCCTGCCCTGAAGGGCATCCCTCCCGTAAGGGAGGGAGCCTGCGGGGAGGGGGGAAGTCAAGAGAGAGAATTAACATAGACACTAACCACCCGAATAAAATCCCGCCTGCGCCCACTATGCGCAGCTAACTAAGCGCAGCCTCCCTCCCTTACGGGAGGTGGCAACGAAGGAAATGACTAAGTGTCATTTTCAAAGTTGACTTCCCAGCGCTCTGAGAATGCAAGACAGGTTTACCCTAGTCGAAGCAGTCGAAGATAAGCGTGTGAGGAGCCCAAAGGGCAGGGTGGGTCTGATTAATCATGACAGACAGTACGAAGAGGACGCTGAAGCGCGTCATTGACATCATCATCGCAGTGCTGACGGCACTCATCACAACGCTGAGTGCAAAGGCCGCAGGACTGTAGGCCCTGTGACTGCCCCCACCGCCGGCATAAGAGGCGCGGTCAGGGAAAGGGGCGTCTGCGGGTCGAAGGATTATCGCTCGGACGCTCGGACTTTTAGGATTTTCGCATACCGTATTACAGGCATCCCCGCCGACCAACATCAGAGTGGTCAGCGGGGATCTTTTCTTTTTGTCTCCCCGTAACACTTCTGGAAATAAAACACTCGCGCGCGAAAAATATAATAATGTGTTTTTTGCAACTATTAAGAGTTTACCTGTTCATCCTCGCCCTGTTGCTCTCGATGTCGGCGATTTATGCACTTCGCGTTACAATTCGGTCAAGAAATGAATGTTTTATATATAAAATGTGCGCTTGAATACGAAAATTTACAAATAATGTTGTATCTTTGCAGCCGAAACGACTTAACAACTGAATTCCAAGACGAACAGATGATGACGAGCTGGCAGATATACGAGTCATGCCGTGCTAGGCATCATGTTACGAAAATAGGTTTGACTTATTACTAATCTGAATTAGAGTTATATTATGATAATTAGATATTGCAATATGAGAATGATATTTAAAAGACATATTGTTCTGTTGTCCTTGTTATTGACAGAATTTCTATCAATGTATGCCCAGCAAGTGACAGAAAAAGGGGCATTGTCTAAAGCCGAGAAGTTCTTATCAAAGCAAGCTAAAAGCAAGAGAGTGCGACAAAAAACACCATCCTTTGTTTGCGCTACCAATCGCCCTGAATTCTATGTATTCAACGACAACGCGAATGGTGGCTGGATGATTGTGAGCGGCGACGAGCGTATGCCCGATGTGTTGGGCTATTCAGAGAATGGAAGTTTCGATGCAGACAACATTCCATGTTGCTTGCAAGAACTGCTTGACGGGTATGCTGCAAAAATCTCCTATTTACAGAAGCATCCAGAGGCTAAAGTGACTAAAAGAACCGTCCCTGAAAGAGAAACAATTGCCCCAATGTTAACCTGCCAATTCGCTCAGACCTATCCATATAATGCCAAGTGTCCTGAATCAGGGGTTTATTATGAGCAGTACAAAGGACGTTGTCCTACTGGTTGTGTGGCAACAGCAATGGCGCAAATATTGTATTATCATAAATGGCCCAAGCAGACGACAGCTGTCATTCCAAGTTTCGTCACTTATACATTAAATATTGAAATACCAGAAATACCCGTAACGACGATTGACTGGGATAATATGCTTGAGCATTACGATTATGAGGAGACTTATAGTGATGTTCAAGTAGATGCCATATCGACTTTGATGTGGCTGTCAGGAGCATCCATACAAACGAATTACAAGCCAGAGTCGAGTGGATCATCGCCACTGTACGTAGAGCGGGCTTTGAAAAAATACTTTGGTTATGATGACCAAGTAACAGAGATAGAGAGCAAGTATTATGATTTGGACACATGGGAACAGATTATATATGACGAATTGGAAAGCAACCGTCCTGTCATGCTTGACGGATCGCATAAATCCATGAGAAGTGCTCATGCTTGGGTAGTGGATGGATATGACGAAGGCTATTTCCATCTTGACTGGGGTTGGGGAAGCACAAATGCTTGGGTGTTGTTAGTTGATGATGAAACTGGAGTAATTCGTGGACAAGGTGCACTTGTCGGCATTCAGCCGCAAAAAGAAGGAGCCACAACCCCCTATTCTGTATTGGAAGGCAATAAGTTGACTTTGTTTTACGACAAGGAGATGAATCACCGCTCCGGGACGGTTCTGGCACATAGAGATAAGTGGGCAGCATACAAGGATGAAATAACCAACGTTGTCATTGACCCATCTTATGCCAATGTGAAGTTAAAGAGTTTTAGCGCTTTTTTCAAAGACTTGAATCAATTGAAGACGATTGAAGGAATTGAAAATCTCAATACTTCACTGGCCTTTGGACTGGATAGTATGTTTTGTAATTGTTCCAGTCTGACAAATCTGGATGTCAGCGGATTCAACACAGATCACTTAAATATTTCAGCTTGGATGTTCGATGGCTGCTCCAGTTTGACAAGTCTTGACGTCAGCAAATTTAAAATGGACAAAGTAGCGAACATGGCTGCTATGTTCCGAGGCTGTTCCAGCCTGACCAGTCTTGATGTAAGTGGATTTAAAACTGATAATGTAGCAGGCATGTCGTCTTTGTTTAATGGTTGTTCTAGCTTGACATACCTTGACGTCAGCGGATTCAATACGGAAAATGTTCAAATTATGGATTACATGTTCAATGGTTGTTCCAGCCTTAAGGCCCTTGATGTCAGCGGATTCAAAACAGACAGAACAGTGTCTATGTATCATACGTTCAGTGGTTGCTCCAGCCTGACGAGTCTTGACGTCAGCGGGTTTAAGACTGATAGAGTTGGGTCTATGTATAGTATGTTCGAAGGTTGCTCCAGCCTGACAAGCCTAGACGTCAGTGGATTTAAGACCGATAATGTAAACAATATGTCGTATATGTTTGGCAACTGTTCCAGCCTAACCAGTCTTGACGTTAGCGGTTTCAATACAGAACGGGTGACAAATATGTGCGGTATGTTTGATTGGTGTTCCAGCCTGACAAGCCTTGACTTAAGCAGATTCAATACAGCCAGTGTCACAAACATGTTTGCTATGTTCCGCAAATGCAATAATCTGACTTCCATTGACCTAAGTGCTTTCAATACAAAAAATGTGACAAATACAAATCAAATGTTTTCATTGTGTGAGCAATTGTCAACGATATATGTAAGCGAACAATGGGATATGTCAAAAGTGACAGCTGAGAATAGTTGGGGAATGTTCTATTATACTAGAAATCTTGTTGGTGGCGCAGGAACCACTTTCAATGAATCCTATATGGATGTGAGTTATGCACATATCGACGAAGGTCCATCCAATCCAGGATACCTGACTTACAAGGCTCCTCCGACAGGCATCAAGTTAATAGACAATGACTATCAGTCCGTCAAATGGTATGATATCAGCGGCAGAATGTTAGATTCTCCCAGAAAGGGCCTAAACATTATGCGTAAGAGCAATGGAGAAACAAAGAAAATCATTGTAACGGGTTACTAGGTGCTCCGCAAAAAAAACGGAAGAAGTCTTTTTTGACTTCTTCAGATTTTTGTGTTTCTCTACCAAGCACGTGGATTGAAAATATGGGACGTTTAACCGTATACCTGAAGGGTGTTACTTATAGAAGCTGTTGAGTTTCTTGAAAGCCTGGTCCAGCTCTCGAGGATTCAGATGATAGTCCTTGACTGGATTCAGGTGAGCATCGGTGACTTCCATCCATCCGTTGCCTTCTTTGATAATAATCGTGTCGCCCTCAACGAGAAAAGCATTGCGCAATTCATTGCCTACAAAGTGCCATAGACGCGATACAGAGTCGGTCAACAGATGACCGGCACAGTAATCCTCAAGGGGATTGGTGACATTCAAATAATCGTGCATCAATGTCGCTGGAATATCATAATGTGTAGTACGATGGCTGTACTTCCGGGATTCATATCCTGGGCGACGCACAAGGAGGGGTACGCCAATCTGGGCAAGCGAGAAATTGCTGGCATGTCCCCAATAGTTCTTGCGGTTCTCATTGAACTCTTGACTGTGATCGCCAGTAAGAAGGATGATGGTGTTGTCATACATCCCCAGTTCCTTCAGTCTTTGGAAAATATGACCTAAGAGGAGATCGGTCTGATAGCAAGTATGACGGTAGAGGTTCCAGAAGGGTGTGGGGTCGAGATCGTTGGTAAGGCGGGCGTAGTCAGCAAACTCCCACGTTGGCAGGAAGCGGTTGAGGCTGTCCTTGGGCAAGTCATAGCTGTGGGGAAGATCAAAGAAGACAAAAGCGAAGAAGGGTCTGTCTGCCTCTTTCAGATCTGGAAGGTCTGCCACAAAGTCTGCTGCGATGCGCTGGTCTCGCTCCAAAGCGTTATCACCTGGAGTCTCTACACGCAGGTTGGGCACGCGCTGGAAGAGTAACCTGTTGAATGGAGGATTCAGGATATTCGAGCTGGGATATACGCGGAAATCGTAACCACTGTCAAGGAGGCGGTCGACCAGCAAAGGACTGGTGTGGCTGGCCTCGAAGGCTGGATAATAGTAGGGCTGCAGGCCTGTGAAGAGTGTGAATACGGAGTAACGCGTATCATTGCAGCTACTGATGTGGTCGGCGAACCATTCGTTCTCTTGGGCAAAAGCGTAAGCAACGGGCATCGTCTCCGGTGTCAGCGAACGACGGTTCCAAGAGTCGATAAGTAAGAACAGTATATTGGGCGCGGAATGGGCATCGGGTTGTTGAGGAGGTGTAATCTGGAGCGGATGGCGAGGATAGTTGAGGATGCCACCGCTGCGGGAGTCGACAGTCACTTTTGGTACTGGCGGCACCACACCATGCTTGATAAGCCAACGTGTGGTAGTAATCGGGAAATAATAGGGTATCATCCTGACGCTTTGGAGGATGGATGTCTTTTGAACGAATGCACCATAAGCATGGAGCGCATTGGCACATAAGAGACTAACCAAAAACAGTGTAATGGAACTGACCAACAGGGGCTTCCCGAAACGGCGATACAGGCGAACCGCCACAAACCAAAGGCCCACACACAGGAGGGCTATCAGTGCCAAAAGGCCCACTTCCTTTAAGTAGAGAAGAGGACTGAAGACAAAAATATCCGAAGCGCCCTCACCCATCACCATCGACAGAACCATACCATTGATATGAAAGCGATAGATGTGATAGACCTGCATATTCAGGAATATCAGGATGGCCAGAAGACTGGTCGTTGTTACGAGGAGTACAGCCCCCACTCGAGGCAAACGCAACAACGCCCAGGGCAGATACATCACGAGCCAAACCACAAACATCACCAAGGCGGAATGGGAGAGGCACGATAGCACAAAGAATAGCCAACCCGTGAAGTCCATCAACTGAACGGCAACGTCTCCCACTATATAAGAGAAGAGTAACACAGAAATAAATAAAGTGCTCAGTATGTAGTATACGAATCCCTTTTTGATTGCCATAAGACTTGAATAATTACTGTTTCTTTACTGTGATATTGTTATCTTTCATGCGCTGCATATAGCTTTGGAGGATTGCCTTTATGCGCCGGGTCATCTGCTGCTGCTCAGCCGAAGTGCCCTGAAGGTCGTGCTGAAGTAGCGGGTCATCGCGATAGTCGTAGAAGCCTTTCACCTTCTCGCCATCAAAGAGCAGAGTGTAGTCTCCCTGTATGAACTGCGGAATGTGCTCCCAGTTGAAAGCCCATGCCTCCTCAGGAGACGTGTTCAGAAGATCCTTGCCAAAGGCGATGTAAGGATGATCGTAGCCCAGGTAATTGAGCAGGGTGGGCATGATGTCTATCTGCTGCGCTATTCCATCACAGCATCCTACAGGCATTTCGCCAGAAGGATCGAAGAAGAGGATAGGAATACGGAATAGTCCAACCTGAGTCTTGTATTCATCGTGGGTGATGCGGCTACTGGCATGGTCGGCAGTGAGTACGAAGAGGGTGTTCCTATACCAAGGCTGCTGACTGGCTGTCTCGAAGAAGCGGCGCAGGGAGTGGTCGGTATAGCGGACACATTTGTGCAGAGGAAAAAGTCCCTCATCAGGGAAGGTATCGCGATAGGCCTCTGGTATTTCGAAGGGATGATGACTGGAAGCCGTGAAGATGGCCGTTACAAAAGGTTCCTGCATCTCACTCATACGAGTTGCACAAAACTGTAGGAAAGGTTCATCCCAGATGGCCCAAGTGCCATCGAAATCATCACGTCCGCCAAAGCGGCTGTCTTCGCAGTATTCTGTGAGTCCTACATATTCATCGAAACCTGCTGAATGAGCAAAGGCCTCAAAGCCCATGGAACCATTGGGCGCACCGTGGAAGAAAGCACTGTGATAGTTCCATCGGCCGAGCTCAGTAGCAATGCTGTTGATGTCGTTTAAGGAATAGGGTTGCAAGACATAAGGACGATCCATTCGTGGGATGGAGGCAAGCACGGAAGGCATGGCATCGATGCTGACTCCTCCATTACAGAACGTCTCGCGCCACGTCAGGCTTCTGGCCAGCAAAGAATCGGCAAAGGGAGTGTAGCCGCGGTAGGAACCTCCGTCAAGCTGGGGGTTACGACTTCCTATGAATTCCTGGGCAAAGCTCTCCACAATCAGTATGACCACATTCTTTCGACGCTCGATGCGGTTGGAATCAGGCTGATGCAACGGCGAGTATAGGCTGTCGAGTTCTGCCTGATTGGTGAAGTAAGTAGGCAGGGATATCGGCTTCTCGTGCAGAGTACGCACAATGGCAAAAGGTGTGTTCAGTACAATTCCCGTTTGCATGGGAGTGACGGTGTACTTATGAGCATCGTTGATGGCCATCGGTCGAGATTGGGTGTCAAAATACTTTCCGCGCATGGCACATATTCCCAACAAGACCAGTACAATCAGCGAAAGACTGTGGCTGAGATAATAGCGCCAAAGGGGGCGCTTGCTGGCGGGCAAGGGGCAGTAGCAACGCCACAGACCATAGATGAGTAATGCAGCCAGTAGCAGCAGATACCAATGTCTCACGAGCTCAACACCGATAATATTAAATAGGTTATTCTCGTTCTGAAACTCATCGAAGATAAGTACCGTAGCACGTTGCTTGTTGAAGGGGAAAAAGACAGAATCGGCCAGGTTAATGGCAATGGCCAAAGCATTGATGCACACAAAAAGAACCTTCAAACAGGTATGATAGACTGGTCGCTCTTTCCAGTGAAGAGGAAACAGGGCAAGCACAACATATAGGAGGTTGGTATAGGCTAATGCCGCACCATCAAAGAGCATTCCGCCACGGAACAAATCGAAGGTCACGCCCCATGTCAGGTCTGGGCTGAACAACGACCAGTTCTCCAGCAAGAACTCCAAACGGCATACCGAGTAGCTGACAAGTACCAGCAACAGGTTCCATAGAACTACAAAGAATGCATGATGTAAAAAGATTCGTTTCATTGGGAGTTCAGATCATTATACAACAATTATAAAATTGCTTTCGATTTGTATTATCTCGCTTTCATGTCGTGATAGAGCGTTTGCAGAATAGCCTTGCCCATCGCTTCGCGGTGGGGATCGGCTCCGCTTACGGCCCTGCGCGCCACATTGTCATAGACCGTACACCCTGTGGTATCACAAAGGTTGAAGCCGTTGTTAAAGGTGTTGAAGGAAAAAGGTGTGCGATAGGTGTCGCCCAGTACATCGCGACTGAAGGTGTAGTCCTCATGCGGTATGCCCATCTGCCCGAGCACGATAGCAGGAAGATCGGTCTGGCTCATCAGAGTCTCTATACGTCTAGGCTCGCGGACAGCTCCTCCCATCATCAGGAACGGAATCCTTGGGAAGTCGGGAGAGTTCATCGGTCGCCAGTTGAAGCCGTGATCGGCCACCGTCACAATCAGCAGATTGTCCCACGCCGGAGTCTCGCGCAAACGATCTATGAAGTCTCCATAACAGCTGTCGGTATATGCGAAAGCATTGAATTTAACGGCATCATCGTTGATATCATCGCTGGAGGAGAGGCGATGGTAAGGTACGTCGAAAGGATTATGCGAACTGATGGTCAGGAAAGTGGTGTACCAAGGTTCCTGCTGTTGCTGGTGTTTCTGCTGAATATCCTCAAAGAGCCACTGGAATGCAACGTGGTCCGGGACTCCCCATTTCGTACTGCGGTCGGAAGCCGGGAAATTGTCCTGCGAGACCAGACGGTCGTGGCCGGAGGTAATGAAGTACTCGCTCATATTGAAGAACGAGATATCTCCGCCATAAAGCGCCTGTGTCTGATAGCCATATTGTTTCAGCGTTTTAGGAAGTCCAGGCAGATTCTTTATCTTATGAGCATAGCGCATGATACTGGTTGTGGGTTGTCCGAGGTATCCACTGATACTGCATACAATACCGCGGTCGGTGCGGAAACTACCGCAGTAGCAGTTCGTGAAGCAGATTGCTTCGGGCAACAGGCGCGACATATTCACTCCAACCTCCTTTACATCGCCACCCAAGCCCTCTACAAAACAGGAACCGAAACCTTCGAGGACAATTACCAGCACATTAGGCCGTTGGGTGTTCAGCAGTATCTCGGTGGAATCGGCAGAAGTGGGAAAGAGACCTTCCATCAGCCGGGCCAGTTCCTCTTCGTCAAAAGCGTCGAACTGACGATAATCATCTTCTTTCTTAGTCAACGTATAGAAAAGGTTAAAAACGGGATTCAAGGCGGCATGGTTGTAGTAGGTAATCTTGGAGTAGAAAACCCGGCCCGGCGTGTTCGGCCAGATACGCAGCCCCCGAATCATGGCAAATTCAGCACCACACAACACCACGAACAGCAGTACCTTTACCACCCACAGTCTTTTCTTGCGGCTCCTGCTCCCCGTGTTCCTGACGCTTTTCCTGCCAGATAGAATCATCGGCCAAGCCAGCAGAAAGTACGTAAGCACCGACAACAGCACCCACGCCAAAAAGCGAAGGAGCAAGTAGCCGACAGAAACACTGGCGAAAGCATCTTTGGGGTCACCGAGGTAGAAGAAGGCCATACGATCCAGTTTAAACTCCCAAAACTCATAGAGCGAGGCGTCAGCCAGCGCCGCCAGTGACAAGGCCACGGCCATGATTCCACAGTAGACCATCAGCCAGCGACGGGGATTCCATCTTGTGAAACACCAATGAAGCCCTATCAATAGTAAAGGTACGACCAACAGATATCCTACTGTTGCTACATCGATTGCCAGACCATTACTATAGATATCCATCAGATCGGAGTTTGTCATCGACGTTCCTCCGAATCCTCGGTTATAGAGCATGAAGAGGGGTTTCTGTACTCCTAAGAAAAAGAGCAGGAACCCACAAAACAGCCACGCCAAATAGCAAATATCTTTCTTCATAGTTCTTTCGAATGACTAATTAAGCAATTTTTGCACTATCGCATCGGGCTTGACACCTTTCGTACAGTGCATGTGACCCAGAGGACAGGAATCGGAGCCAGCTATGGTGCAGGGCTGGCACGAAAGACCTGCCAAGAGGGTGTCTTTCGGGCTCTGGCCATAACCGAGAAAACCGCAGGCGGGAGTGGTGCCGCCCCAGAAACTGACAACACGAGTGCCGACAAGCGAAGCCAGATGCATATTCGCCGAATCCATGGTCAGCATCACATCCAGCCGTGCCATCAGTGCTAATTCCTGTTCCAACGGCAGCCGGCCAGCAACGACAGTCACCTTATTATCTCCTTGTACCCATTGCTCCAAGGTTGTGGCCTCCATTCCACGAGCACCGAAGAGAAAAACATGAGCTCCACGTTCTACCAGCATCCGCACCACCTCCTGCATGAGTCCTATGGAGTAAGTCTTATTGCGGTAGCGGGCAAAGGGAGCTATGCCTACAGCCGGATGCCCTATTATTTCAAATCCTGTTGGCTCACCGATTTCCTCCAGTCTGCCGAACTCAGGCTCTGCCTTCAGTCCCAACTGAGCGAAGACGTCGAAATAGCGTTGTGTAAAGGGACGTGCGGAGCAGGAGTGATCGTGAAGAATAGCTCGCCGTTCGCTACGCCTCTTATCGAGCAATGCTACCCTTCGCCAACGAAGGAAGAAGACAGCATCGACAATCCACGAGCGCAATACGTTGTGCAAGTCTGCCACAGCATCGACATGTCCAAATCCGCCGTTCTGGCCTTTATCTATACGGAACAGACGACGCAACAGGCGGAAGGTTCCCACAATGCCTTTACTCTCGGACTTCTCCAAAGCCAGCACATGAACATTCTCTGGTGCCCCCACAAACAGACGTGCTGTGAAAGCAGCTGTAACCACCGTAAAACGGTGCTGCGGATAAGTGCGGGCAACACTGTATATCGCAGGAATGGTCATTGCGACATCACCGAGGGCCGAAAGACGGAGAACAAGAACGTGCATAGTGGTAATTATAAAGTGGTAATGCGATTAAGCAACTGAATCCATGCCTGTGCGGTACGTCCGATGGTATAAGTGCCGGCCTTACTGACCACAGTTTTCTGCATTCTGTGCAATCGGGCCTCGTCCTGAACCAAAGCCATCAGCTGGCAGGCATATTCCTGTTCGTCGAAGGGAGCCACAAGCACCCCCTCATCAGGGGAAGCAATCATCTCACTGGCGGCATCAAAGCTGTTGAAGACAATGGGCACGACAGCATTGGCCTGTGCCTCGGCCAGCACGAGCGGCCATCCCTCGAAAGAGGAAGTCATGCACAGTAGCGAAGCCTCATCATAATAATGCTGTACATGATTGGTGAATCCTTCGAACGATGTACGCTGTAGGTGAAGCTGCTCTGCCATGACTTGTAAGGCCTGACGCTGAGGCCCATCACCCACAATACGCAAACGCCATTCTGGAAGATTATCCTGCACCAAGGCCCAGATACGCAGCAAACGGTCAACGCGTTTGTCACGTTCCGAAAGGCGTCCCACAAAGAGTATGGTCGGCTGTTTCTTCCACACAATATGGTCCACAGCCTGCACCGAGTTAGGAAGAACGTATAGCTTGTCGGTATCAGCTTCCTGCTGTAAGACGGCACGCAGCCTGCTTCTATGGCCTTCACATAATACCCCATAGGCATCTGCAGCTCGATACACACGGCGATACTTCTGAAGATAGAACCAGCGGCTCAGCCACCCTGCATGACTCATCTCATAAAAGGGCATGCTCTGCAGGGCGAAGACGAAAGCGGCACCCGTCTGTCGTTTTAGCCAGTTTGCATACAGCAGTTCGCGGTAGCTAACAAAGGCGCAAACGTCGTGTTGCTGGATGTAGTGTCGCAAAAAACATGCCACCCGAGGAGCAAACTTCACATTGCCATGCGGCAGGAGTACTACATGAAACAGCGGACGCACCCCTACAGGATAATCATCCACATGATGAACGGATGTTGCCACCGTCACCTCCCAGCCGTGGGCACAGAGGTAGTTGGCAATATCCAGTGTCACCCGTTCCGCTCCGCCGAAAGGGAACTGTTTATGGATAAAAAGAAGGTGTCGGCTGTGCTGTTCCATCCAGATGGTCAACTAACTATTTTGGGAAAGGTAGCTCTCCACACCCGCGATATCCTTGGGAGTATCCACTGACAGCGACTTGCAGTGTGCGTTGTAATAATAAATAGGAACGTGGTTCTCAATAAAACGGAAGCTGTCGTTCTCCTCTATCTTCTCGATAGGACCACGCGGGGTGTTGTGATAGAAGTCAAGTGCCTTGCGATTGAAAGCACCTACGCCTACAAACTTATGGAAGACATAATCCATAGCACCCTTCGGATAAGGTATCGGCGAACGCGAGATGAAGAGACAACGGTCATCTTTTGCTGTCACAATCTTCAGGTTTGTCGCATCGACAACTTCCACGGGATTCTCAAAGTCGGTCATAAGGTTCGAGACATAAAGCTCGCCCTCTTTGATTTCCTGCGGGATGCATTGAATAATAGCTTCGCGAGTCAGCAGCGGTTCATCGCCATTAACCATCACATAGAGGTCGGCAGGAATGCGGGTGCTGACTTCATAAAGGCGCTCTGTAGCCGTATCGTGATCGCTTCGAGTCATGATGACGTTGGCACCAAAAGCCTCAGCAGCTTCACGGATACGGTCGCTGTCAGTGGCCACATAGACTTCTGAGAACTCAGGCACTGCCTTGCAATGTTCATATACCCACTGAATCATGGGCTTGCCCAGGATGAGAGCCAGAGGTTTCTCAAAGAAACGGCTACTGCCACCACGGGCGGGAATCACACAAATGATATTCATATCGTTTAATCTTTTATTTTTAATTCCTAATACATAAGCCCCATTGGACCCATTAGACCCATATCAACTACTCCGCCAGACGCGGATTGGATGTTTGTGCCTGCTGACGGTTGTA
>JAEEGL015224392.1_pt1 | contig 12553 bp, 7 predicted proteins | sample 9134231 | NCBI WGS metagenome assembly JAEEGL01 (sample SAMN16246548, study PRJNA631951) | gut metagenome | biome: gut microbiome; feature: rumen; material: fiber-attached | host: Bos | place: Iran: Karaj | collected 2018-10
TACATCCTGTCCATAGTAATAAAAGTGGATAACAGCACCCCGCACGCGCAGCAGGTTCAGATAGTCAATGACCGCGAAACCGGTATTTCGCTTAAAAACCGTCGACAGATAGTTCCGGCTGTAATTCAGTTTCCGGGACAGGTTTTCCATTGAGAAAGGATAGGAATAGCCCCGCTCGATGGCCGCCAGGATGCTTCGGGTCAGTTCATCGTAGCCGGCGGCGGTGATAAAACGGGAGCCGGAAGCTTTGTAATTCAGGGTATCCGTGAAAAAAGTAAGAAGGACCGCCGTCAGAACGGCTTCGATATTGGCAGCATTTTCTTCGTCCGGCGAGGTCCAGTTGTTGAGAACATAGTTCAGCAGCTGCTTCACGGTACCGTCATCCCGGACGGGCCGCGTCGGGGCTAAGAAGCGTTCGGCCAAAGCCGGATCGTTGATCATCAGTTTGAATTCGCTTCCTTCATTGTCCTCTTTCAGCGCATCCATGCTGTGCTGGGTGAGGCGGGGAACGACGAAATAGGAACCGTCCGGTACGTCAAAGACCTGATCTGCCACCCGGAAGACGGGGCGGCCGGACACGATATAATAGAGCTGGAAGCAGGCGTGGCTGTGAGGGCGCATGAACTGTCCCGGGCGGAGCCGGGAGTGGTTGCACCACAGAAGGCTGACGCGTCCGCTCATATAGAAACCTCCTTGTTTTCAATACGGGCTGATCGGAAAGATGTGAGAATCAGTCAACTCCTTTTGGTTGATTATCCCATATATCCTGCATATAATCAAGACAGAAACGAGAAATTTGAAAATACTGACAATTCTGTACAGCGAAAGGAAAGGAATGGTGGAACGAATGACGGGAATTGTGTCATACGGCACGTATATACCCTACTGGCGGCTGAAGAAGGACACTGCCGCGCAGGCCTACGGAAAGCGCGCGGGAAAAGGTGCAAAGGCTGTAGCCTACTGTGACGAGGACAGCGTCACCATGGCGGTGGCGGCTGCCATCGATGCCGTGGAGGCTTCGGGTGCCCGGCCTTCGGCGGTCTTCTTCGCTTCGGCAACGGCCCCCTATAAGGAGAAAATGTCGGCCGCGGAGGTGGCCGCGGCCCTGGATCTGGACCTGTCTGTGCGGACGGCGGACTTTTCGAATTCTCTGCGGGCCGGTACGGCGGCGCTCTTTGCCGCGATGGATGCCGTTTCTCAGGACGGCGGACAGGCCGTTGTTGCGGTCGGTGACTGCCGCCTCGGTGCAGCCGACGGAAAAATGGAGACGGATCTGGGCGATGCAGCGGCTGCGCTGGTGATCGGGACGGAAGACCTTCTGGCGACAGTTGACGGCCGGGTCAGCCTTTCACAGGATGCGCCTGACCAGTGGAGAGCCTATGACGACACCTTTGTGCGCAACTGGGACGTACGCTGGGCAAATACACAGCTTTATACGCCGCTGGTGACTCGGGCGGTCCGGGAGCTGCTGGAAAAAACGGGGCTGAAGCCGGAGGATTTCGCGAAAATCGTCCTCTACGGTCACGATGACAAGACCCGCACCGCGCTGGCAGGCAAGCTGGGCTTTGCGCCGGAGCAGATCCAGGCCAGTTTCTTCAATGAGATCGGAAACAGTGGAAACGCCGCCGCGGGGATCATGCTCGGCGCCGCGCTGGACAGCGCGAAACCGGGCGATAAGATCCTGGCCGTCACCTACGGCGAGGGCTGCGATGCGTTCTGCCTGACCGTAACGGAAAAGGCGGCGACATACCGCCCGCTGCATACGGTGGAGCAGCTTCTAAGGCGCGGAAACGATGCGCTGCCCTACGGCAAATACCTTAAGTGGAAGGAGATGGTCGTCCACGAGCCGCAGAAGCGTCCTGAGCAGGAACGCTCCTCCCTGCCCGACTATTTCCGCAATTACAAGAAGAATCACGCCTTCTACGGCTGCCGCTGCACGGTCTGCGGGACGCCGCATTTTCCGCCTCAGCGGGTCTGCGTCCACTGTCACGCGATCGATAAAATGGAGGAATACCGCTTTTTCGACAAGGCGGCACATGTCCGGACCTTCACGATGGACGGGACGGGCCTTTCCCTGGATTCCCCCAACATCCTGGTGGTGCTGGAATTTGAAGGCGGCGGCAAGCTGATGACCTATCTGGTCGACTGCATAAAAGAAGATGTTCGCGTGGGAATGGCGGTCCGGCCGACCTTCCGGCGGATGTTCAAGGCCAACGGAATCTCCACTTATTTCTGGAAAGTGGTACCGGCAGAGGAGGTGCGCGAATGAGCGGGATTACTGACAGAGTCAGCATCATCGGAATGGGATGCACAAAATTCGGAGAACGGTTTGATACCAGCCGCGAGGATCTGATCCTGGAGGCCATTCAGGAAGCTGTCGCGGATGCCGGCGTGGAACTCGATGATATTGAGGCGTTCTGGTTCGGCTCCTTCTATGAGTCAAAGGGCACGACCCTGTCCAATATCATCAAATCGGCCTACAAGCCGGTGACGCGGATAGAGAACAACTGCTGCACCGGTGCGGATACCCTGCGCAACGCCGCCTATGCGGTCGCTTCCGGGGAATACAAGCTGGTAATGGCGATCGGTCTGGAAAAGCTCAAGGACAACGGCTTTTCCGGCAACCCCTTCACCCCGGCTTATCAGGACAATACGGAGCCCATGTTCGGCGGCCCGGCCAGCTTTTCCCTGCTGGCGCCGGCCTATGCCGCGAAATACGGCGTCTCCTTCGAAAACCTCAGGGAAGCCATGATGCATGTTTCATACAAGAATCATTACAACGGCTCCCTGAATCCCAAGGCGCTCTACCGCAAGGCCGTGCCGCTGGAGCAGATCGCCAAATCTCCCATGGTTTGCGAGCCTTACCTGACCATTATGGACTGCTCCGGCGTGTCCGACGGCTGCGCCTGCGCCATCCTCACCTCTACGGAGGAGGCGAAAAAATACCGTCCGGATCCGATGTATATCAAGGCAGCGGAAATCGTGGCCAGCGCCGGAGTGGGACAGTACGAGACGAGCTACGACTATACGACGATCCTGGAAACAGAGGCGGCCTGCCGGGTCGCCTACCGGAAGGCAGGCATCCGCAATCCGGCGGAGGAGCTGGATATCGTGGAACTGCACGACTGTTTCACGATCACCGAAATCGTCCTCTATGAGACCCTCGGCCTGTCGCCGAGAGGCCAGGGCTGGCGGGACTCCATTAAAGGGAAATATATGATCGGCGGGAAGCTGCCCGTGAACCCGGACGGCGGCCTGAAGGCCATGGGTCACCCGGTGGGCGCCAGCGGGATCCGGATGGTCTACGAGAGCTGGCTGCAGTTCCACGGAAAATCCGGGAAAAAGCAGCTGGATACGAATCCCAGGCTGGGCATGGCCCACAGTCTGGGCGGCAAGCCCTGGAACAACGTCAGCAGCGTGATCATCGTCGGCAAAGAACTGGGCTGAGAGGAGGAGAGCAGATGGAAGAGCTCAAAAAGGGCGGCCCGCTTCAGGGCTTGAAGGTTCTGGATCTGACCCGCGTTCTGTCCGGTCCTTTTGCCACGAAGTGGCTGGCCTCCATGGGCGCCGATGTCATCAAGATCGAAAACCCCGGCGATCCCGACGTCACCCGGGATTACATGCCCCAGAAGAACGGCCACAGCGCCTATTTTCCCACCGTAAATCACAACAAGCGCTGCATCACGCTGAACCTGAAGGCGGAAGAAGGGAAGGAACTGTTTCGAAAGCTGGTAAAGGATGCGGACGTGGTGATCGAGAATTTCCGGCCCGGTGTTATGGACAAGCTTGGGCTGGGCTATGAGGCGCTTTCGCAGATCAATCCGGGTCTGATCTATGCCAGCATTTCCGGGTACGGCACCTACGGTCCCTATGCGCAGCGGCCGGGCTATGACGTGACCGCGCAGGCCTTCAGCGGCATTATGTACCTGACGGGCGACGCGGACGGCCATCCTGTCCGGATCGGCTCATCCTACGGCGATACCACGGCCGGCGTCAATGCGGTGCTGGCCATTCTGGCGGCGCTGTATTGCCGCAATCGGACGGGACAGGGCCAGATGGTGGAAACTTCTCTGGTGGAATCCCTGATCTCGCTGAGTACGCAGGACTATATCCGCTATTTTGCAGCCGGGGAGGTTCCGGTCCGGATGGGAAATATCTACAAATCCTGGACGCCTTACGGCTGCTATGAAGCGAAGGACGGCTGGTACAATGTCGGAGTAGGCAGACCAAGGCACTGGACCGCTTTTACGAAGGTGATCGGGCATCCGGAGCTGGAAAACGATCCGCGTTTCGCGGATCATCCGAACCGGATCCGGCACCGGGAGGAGCTGGACGCCTTCATCAACGAATGGGCGGCGGAAAAAACGGTGAAAGAGGTCTGCGATCTGCTGGTGGCGGGCGGCGTGCCGTGCGCGCCGGTGAATTCCATCGTGGAGCTTTCGCAGGACGAGCATATTGCGGGAGCCAGGGACATGTTTCCCACGCTGCAGCAGGACGGGATCGGCGATCTTCAGATCACCAATATCCCGGTGCGCTTCTCCAAATCCGGGCTTGCCCCTCTGCGGAGCGCGAAGGAGCCGGGGCAGGACAACGAAAGCGTTTTTGAAAGCCTGGGCCTGAGCCCGGAGGCGATCCGGGATCTGAAGGACCGGGGGATTATCTGACAGGAGGATTCTATGAAGAAAATCGTTGTATGCGGCGCCGGCACCATGGGCGGAGGCATTGCGCAGGTCTGCGCGAATGCAGGCTGTGAAGTGTGGATGGTCGATATCAAGACGGAGTTTGCGGAGGGCGGAAAGAAGCGGATCGCCGCCGGCCTGGAAAAGCAGGTGGCACGCGGAAAGATGACGGAAGAGCAGAAAGATGAGCTTCTGGCCCGTCTGCATCCCACCGTGGATATCGGCTGTGCAGCGGACGCCGATATCATTCTGGAAGCGGTTTTGGAGAATGCGGATGTAAAAAAGGCACTGTTTGCGAAGCTGGAGGCGGTCTGTCCCGAAAAGGCTCTCATTGCCACCAATACCTCCTATATTCCCATCACGAAGCTGGCAGAGGATATGGCGCACCCGGAGCGTTTCCTGGGCCTCCATTTCTTCAACCCGGTCTATGCCATGAAGCTGGTGGAGGTCATCCGGGGCGAAAAAACGTCGGATGCCGCCTTCGAGGAGGCGCTGGCTTTCGCGCAGACCATCGGCAAGACGCCGGTGGCAGTGAAAAAGGAGATCCCCGGCTTCATTGTCAACCGCATCAACAAGGCAGTCCAGGTGGAAGCCATGAACCTGCTGCATCAGGGGGTGGCCTCGGCGGAGGATATCGATCTGGCAGTCAGGCTGGGCCTCAACTATCCGAAGGGACCGTTCGAGATGATGGACGGCAACCTGGAACTGACCTATAACTGTCTGCTGGAGCTGGTGGAACTGACCGGCGACGAGCGGTATGAGCCTATCCCGGAGCTGACAGAGCTGATTAAGAACGGAAACTTCGGCCGGCGGACCGGCCGGGGGTGGTATAATTATACAGAAAATCAGTAAGAAGCAGCTGTGAAAAGAGCCGGTCGGAGAAATCTGACCGGCTTATTCTATCGTTCCGCCGCCCAGCACTTCTTCGCCGTCATAAAGAGCGGCAGTCTGACCGGGCGTTACCGCGCGCTGCGGGACGGTAAATTCCAGCAGAAACGAGCCGTCTGCCTGCGGGCAGGCGAGCGCTTCGGCCGGCGGCTGGCGGTAGCGGAGCTTGGCCTGCACCGTGATGGGCTCCTCCGGCGCTTTTCCGCTGATCCAGTTCATGTTTTTGACGGTCACGCGGCTGCCGAACAGGGCCTCCTGCGGCCCCAGCACGACCTCGTTTTTCTCCGGATCGATCCGTACCACGTACAGCGGAGCCGGCAGGGAAAGTCCCAGCCCCTTCCGCTGACCGATCGTATAATGAATAATTCCTTTATGACGGCCGAGAACACGGCCGTCTTCTGTTACGAAATTGCCGGGAACGGAAACGGTGCCGCTGAAGCGTTCCACAACGGAGGCATAGTCCCCGTCCGGAACAAAGCAGATGTCCTGGCTGTCGGGCTTCCGGGCGTTCAGGAAGCCCTGTTCTGCCGCGATTTTCCGGGCCTCTTCCTTGGTCATCTCGCCCAGCGGAAAGGCTAAATGCGCCAGCTGCTCCTGGGTCAGGCAGCAGAGTACATAGCTCTGATCTTTTGAAGCATCCAATCCTTTCAGCAGATGATATTTTTCTCCGTCAAAGCGGATCCGGGCGTAGTGGCCTGTGGCGAGCGTATCGTAGCCTAAAAGCAGAGCCCGGTCCAGCAGTGCTCCGAATTTCATATATCGGTTGCAGTCGATACAGGGATTCGGTGTCTGCCCCAGAAGATAGGTCTCGGTAAAATGTCCGATGATCGAGCGGCGGAATTCCTCTGTATAATTGAAGACATAAAAAGGCAGGCCGAGACGCTGTGCCACACGGCGGGCATCCTCCGTATCGTCCAGACTGCAGCAGGTTTTCTCTTTGGAAAGCCCTGCGTCTTCATTGGTATAAAGTTTCATGGTACAGCCGGCACAGTCAAAGCCCTGCTTTTTCATCAGATAGGCCGCAACACTCGAATCCACACCGCCTGACATGGCAATCAAAGCTCTCAAGACACTTGCTCCTTTCGGTCATAAAAGCATTATATTTTCCCTTTTGACTGCTGTCAACGGCGAAAACGGAGCCTGATCATTTCCATGAGAAAATTTCAACATTTGAAAGAATAGTGTAATTATTGCAAAAAAAATAATAAAAAACTTGCAAATCGGATCCTTATCCTGTACAATGCTGCCCATAGCCGAGGTATCAACTATGGAAGATTTATTTACAGCTGCAGTCAACAAGGATATGACCTGGGAAATGACCCATTTCCACTTTCACGATCCGTATGAAATTCTGTTTGTGACAGGCGGCACCTGTTCGTTTCTGCTGGAATCCGAAATGATCCGGGCCAGCCGAGGAACGATTTTACTGATCCGGAGCGGCCTGCTGCATATGTCGACTTCTCTGCCCGATACGGAGTATGTCCGCTATATTATCAATTTCAATCCGGCCGTGTTGCGGGAATACGGTTCTGCCGAGACCGATCTGCTGGAAGCCTTCCATAAGGACCGTCACGCGATCTATTTAAATGAAACGGAAATCCGGGAAATCGAGAAGCTGTTCGTGACCTGCGACAACAAAGCGCACAGTTACGGCAGCGATCTTCGCCGAAATCTGGCATTTCTGGAGCTTCTGATCCGCCTGGGCGAACTGAGCCGGGAGGGCCGGCACGCCAATCCGCTGCAGAACGACGAGACGGCGCGGAATTATCAGCGGGTGCGGCCGATCATCAGCTATATTCTGGAAAATCCGACGGCCAACCTCAGTCTGGAGGCCGTTTCCGAACTGTTTTATTACAACAAACATTATCTCTGCCGAATATTCAAAACGGCTACCGGCATCAGCGTGGGCAAATATATTGCGTCCGTGCGGATCCAGTATGCGGCGAGCTTCCTGCGGCAGGGTTATTCCGTGCAGGAATCCGGTGTCATGGCCGGGTTTAAAAACAATTCAAACTTTATCTCCACGTTTCATAAGGTAATGGATGTCAGCCCGGGTCAGTACCGGCAGCGTTATCGTCAGAGCTTCGACCCGGGGATCTGAGCAGCATGTAACAGGCGGAAGGAGAACAGGCCATGGTACAGACAAATTACTGCGCATTTATCAGTTACCGGCATCAAAGCCCCGATCAGGAAATCGCAAAAGCACTGCATACCCAGATCGAAAACTACGGAATACCGCTTTCTGCCAAAAAGCAGTCCGGCAAGAAAAAAATGGGAAAGGTATTCCGTGACGCGGAGGAGCTGCCGCTTTCCAGCAATCTGGGCGCGGATATCGAAGCGGCGCTGGATGCCAGCGAATGGTTTATTGCGATCTGTTCGCCGCGTTATCTGCAAAGCCGCTGGTGCATGCGGGAGCTGGAATACTTTATTGAGAAAAAGGGCCGGGACCATGTCCTGACCGTGCTGGTGGAGGGAACGCCCGAGCAGAGCTTTCCGCCGCTGGTCCGGTATTCGGCCGGAGACGGCGAAGTAGAACCGCTGGCGGCCAACGTGTGCCATGAAACGCAGGCGGGGCGTCTGAAGCTGTTAAAACAGGAAAAACTGCGGCTCCTGGCTCCGATGCTGGGCCTTAAATATGACGATTTAAAGCGCCGGGCCAGAAAGCGGCGGATGCGCATCATGACGGCTGTGATCACGGCGGCGCTGTTTGTGGCAGCCGGGGTAACGGTCTATCTGATTTCCAACCACATAAAAAACGAAGAACTGAAAAATGAAGCCGCTGCGCAGGCCAGCAAAGCCAAAGAACAGTCACGTTTGGCAGCCGAGCAGTCCAGTCTGGCCGCGGAGCAGTCACGTCTGGCGGCCGAACAGGCCAGCCGGGCCGAAGAGCAGTCGCGTCTGGCGGCCGAACAGTCCCGCGTGGCGGCCGAGCAGGCCAGTCTCGCGGCTGAACAGTCGCGCCTGGCAGCCGAAAAACAGAGCCTGGCCGATGAGCAGGCCCGCCTGGCGGAAGAGCAGCGTCTGCTTGCCGTCTCCAATCAGATCGGCGAGCTCTTGGAAAAGGCTCAGGCGGCCTATGATCAGAATGACCGCATCGCGGCAGCCAAGTCGGCGCTGGAAGCCTGCGATGTCAGCGAAGAAAACGAAGGAATGCGGCGCGAAGAAGTGATGACGATCCTTCGGAAGACCATGCTGATGTCTCCCTTTACCGTAATTTCCGGCTTTCGCAATCAGAATGTACGGCTGCTGGATCTTAAACCGCTGCCGGACGGAACTCGGGCCATCGGGATCGAAAACCAGAACCATGTAGCGCTGGTCGATTTTGCCTCCAATGAGATCGTTTACGAGGTGTCGAGCGGCAATTCCATGATTGTCTCCATTGAAGTTTCTCCGGATGGTTCCCGTTTTCTGGCAAATTACGGCTCCCATGCGACCGTCTGGAATACAGAAGACGGTTCCGTCGCGTATACGTATAACGGGAAAAAGGGCGGCGACCGCGACGTAGCCAATATCTTTTTCTGGCGGGATGCCGACACCCTGCTTGTGCAGGACTGGGAGAAATTTTATTTCGTTTCACTTAAGGACGGCTCCGAGCGGCATTTCTATACCATGGGCGATCACCAGGAATGGTATTCTTCCACCAACAATTTTTATACGCGGGCATCCGGGAAGTCGCTGGAAGAGCTGTTTACCATCCTTACCGACGACTATCTGGGGATGAGCGTGACGCCGGCTGCCAACTGGTCCGGGATCCTGATCGGCGGAAAGGACGGCTCCACGGGAACGATTCTGATCGACGAATACGGAGAGATGATCTGCCCGATGTACAGTCTGCCGGCAACATTTTTAGAAACAAATGCTCTTTCCCCGGACGGAAAGATCGCCATTTACCTGTCAATGTACGGTTTTATTGTCGGCTTGGATACCGTAAGCGGAGAATTGCTGTATCTGAACACTTTTGAAGAGGCCAGTTATTATGACGTAAGCGACATAGCTTTTTCGCCCGATTCGGAGCGGATCGCGGTTGTAGTCAATTATACCCTTTATGTGATTGACGCGAGAAGCGGACAGGCCTTGCTGCAGGCCGGCATCGATAAGACCGTGTATACGCCGAATGTGAAATTCAGCGCCGACGGCCGGTATATTTTGCTGACCAATCAGTATCTGTATGTTATCGATGCGGAAACCTTCGGCCTGCTGGTGTTTGAACAGGCCGAGGAAGGAACGCCTTACAATGGGGTCGTTGTCTTTGCGGATACCGCTTTCGTCAGTAAGAATGACGGCAGTGTCGCGATCTACTGTCTGCCCGGACTGACAACGGTTACCGAGGCGGACAAGGAGCCCGGCCCGCTTGTGGAACGCTATTATCCGGGCGATAAACCGACCGGTGCCGTGGAGTTAAAAGGGACGCACGAGATCCTTCACGGCTACTGGGAACAGAACACGAATCTGCCCGAAGAGATGCTGGTCCCGCTGTCCCGCTATTCCCGCGAGGGAAATCAGGCCGCGATCATTTACCCGGACGGCGCGATAGAGCTGTTTGATACCTACGGAGACGGAACAGTAAAGAAGGTGATCGCGCAGCTGACGATGCCTATTACAGCTTTCGGAATGGTCGGCAACCGACTGGTAGCCTCGGATTATTCGGGCCGGACGCTTTTCTACGATCTGGAAGCCGGTTCGGTGCTCCGGATTTTAAATGACGGCGTCGGATACACAGCTTTTTCCTACAGCATGGACGGTTCGATGCTGATGGCCCTGCAGTCCGGCGGCGGAACGGCGATCGATGTGTATCTGCTGGAAACGGCGGAACTGCTGTTTACGATAAAAGCCCCGAAAGAATTTACGGAATTTGCGTTTACGGAAGACGGACGGTATGCGGTCGGCATCACGGAAGACGGGCTGCTGGTGGCAGATCTTCTGACAGATGAAGAAGTACTGATCGAGAGAGCGCGGGAATTCACGTCCCGCTACCGATAAGGGAGGAACAGAATGGCTTATACTGCTTTGGAACAGATGCGGCGCCGGAACAAAAAGCTTTTCGGAACGGACGTCGGCCCCTTTGCTCCGCCGCCGCTTAAGCGGGCGGGACGGCAGATCGATCTGAAGACGGCTGCGCTGCGCTTTTTAAGAGAAGACTGCGAAAGACTGCGCTTCGATGCGGAAAAAACAGCAGAGGAGAAGCAGACCGGTCGGTATCTCGGAAAGAGTCTGCGGCCGAACGAGATCCCCTTCAATATGCAGATGGACCTGAACCGTCTGTGCCTGGAGCGGGAACTGGAGAAATTTATCGATTCCGGCACGGCAGAGGATGCCTATACCGTTTACTATGCGTATCTGGAAATGTTTGTTGGCAGCGGCGGCCGTTCGCAGCGCATGGTCGAGATGCTTTCGGAATTTGAATCCAATGCAAGTTCGCTGCTGATGAAGCATCGGGACCATTATTCGCATTCGGTTTATGTATTTGCTCTGGGACTCGCGATTTACGAAACCAATTCCGCTTTCCGGAATGTTTTTCGGCAGTTTTACGGATTCAAAGAAGAGGATAAGCATGAAGCGGCGGCGTTCTTTCTCGAGTACTGGGGCCTGACCGCGCTGTTTCACGATATTGGCTATCCGTTTGAGATTCCTTTTGAGCAGGTGGTGGCCTATTTTGAATTGCAGAACCGGCCGCGCGGAAAGGGCAGCTATCTGACTTTTCGCGGCATGCGCGCCATGACGGCACTTGGCAGAGCGCCGCAGTGCCGTCTGGAGACGCTGTTCGGCCGCAAATTCCGTTCATTAAACGAATTATTAGCCTACGGCATCGCGCTGCGGCTGGGGGAGGCTTACGGGGTATCCGAGCCTTATCTGCTGAATATCATCGAGAACAAACCGAAGCATCCGGAACGGAACGGTTTCTTTATGGATCATGCGGTTTTCAGTGCTGCACGGCTGTTCGGTGAGCTCTGCACCGTAATGGGGGCGGAAAAGCTTGAGGCGCCGCATCTGGATGTGCTCAGCGCGATCGTTCTGCACAACAGTCTGTTCAAATTTGCCGTCAATTTCTATAAATCCGACAAGAAGCGGAAGGCGCCGCTGGCACCGGATCTGCATCCGCTGGCCTGGCTGCTGATGCTCTGCGATGAGCTGCAGTGCTGGGACCGTACCGCGTACGGCCGTAATTCCCGGACCGAATTACAGCCGATGGCGGCGAAGTTTGTTTTCCCGGACGGAAATATCCACGCCACCTATATTTACGACGAAGAAGAAGCGGAGAAGATCCGCGACTATCAGAAGCAGTACCGCGCCTGGGCTGCCGGCAGCAAAAATACGCCGCCCCCTCGCCTGAAGGCCTACAGCGACATGGCAGAAACGGAGCAGCGTTTCCTGACGGATATCGAAAAAATAGTGGATCTGCCGGCCCTCGGGATGGACCTGACGGTTCTGACCAGGCTTCAGCCGGCTGACCGCAGCAGCAAGCATACCTATCTTTCTGTCTCGAATTTCCTGCACATGTACGATTTTGCGGTAGCACTGAACGCGCGGTACCGGCATCTGGGAGCAGAGGACAAGGTCTCACCCGCGCAGCTGATGAAGGAATTTGACGAAATGTCGCTGGAATATCAGCTCAGCAATATCAACCAGGTGCAGAGTTTTTCCTCCTATCTGAATGCGATCGGCTGTTTTTACACGGATAAGCCGGTGGATTTTGATATGGTGCATGCATTTTCTTCGGAAGAAACCGCGGTTTTTGCCCCCCTGGAACATGAACGCTGGATCCGGGAGCACCGGGCGGCGGGATGGACCGGCGGCGATCTGTACGAAACGGTTCCGCTGGAGGATCCGTCACAGCGTGCGGCTCTGCGGGAACGTTTCCGGATGCATTGGCTCTGCATGAATGGTGACCCGGATCATGCGGCGGTGAAAGCGCACTACGAATCATTGCCGGAAGAGGAGAAAGGAAAGGACTGGGAGCCGTTCAACAGCATGCTGAAGCTGATCAA